>Ga0075471_10002828_pt1 | contig 11328 bp, 9 predicted proteins | sample DEB19_08_DNA_2_FD_74787 | JGI IMG/M metagenome (GOLD analysis project Ga0075471, IMG submission 74787) | Aqueous microbial communities from the Delaware River and Bay under freshwater to marine salinity gradient to study organic matter... | ecosystem: Environmental > Aquatic > Marine > Coastal ... | reverse complement strand
AAGAACCGGCTGCTGCGGGATTTTGCGCTGAACGTCAAGTTCCACAAGCCGCAGGTCAGTTATCGCGAGACGATCGCCCGTGCCGTCGAAGTGGTGGGCGAATGCCACCGGCAAATCGCCGGTCAGCAACTGTTTGCCAAGTTGAAGCTGCGGATGGAGCCAATCGAAGGCAATGTGAACCAGGTGCTGGTGCTGAACCTGATGCCGTTCGACATGTTGCCCGAACCCCTGACGACCGCGACGCTGGAAGAACTCCGGCTATGCGGGCAGGGCGGTGGAGCGATCGCCGGTTTCCCGCTGATGAAACTCAAGGTCACAGTCCTGAGTGCAGAGTTCAACCCCGAGCTTTCGGACGAGCGAGCCTTTCGCATTGCGGCCAATGAGGCGTTCCACAAGGGCCTGATCGACGGCGGCAAGGTGTTGCTCGAGCCGATCATGCGGCTCGACATCGTCACCCCGGAGGAATACCTGGGCGACTTCGTCGGCGATCTGCAACAGCGCCGTGCCACGATCGTGCGTACCGACAATCGCGGCATGATGACCACACTCGAAGCCCACGCCCCGCTCAAAGAACTATTCGGCTACTCCAGCGCCATGCGCAGCCTGAGCCAGGGCCGTGCCGGCTGCTCCATGGAACCCTTCGAATACGCCGCCGCACCCGCAGAAGTCATGAAAGAGTACGACATCTAGCAACGTGTCGTATCGCTATCGAACTGGCGTCAACGTAGCCATCACGCCAAAGTAGCCGTCACGCTCCGTCGTGACGATCTGCCCGTCATAACGATCTGCCCGTCATGACGATCTGCCCGTCATGACGATCTGCCCGCCGTAACGATCTGCCCGCCGTAACGATCTGCCCGTCATAACGTTCTGCCCGTTACAGCGGTTCGACTTGGAAATCCTGGATCAGCACCGAAACGCCCTGCTGCAGAAAATTCACAGCGACCAGCAGTCGATCTTCGCCACGGCGAGCCGTAATCACTCCTTCGATGCCGCGCAGTGATCCCGTCTTCACTCGCACTCGTTGGCCGGGTTGAAGGCATGATTCCACGGTGAGGGGTGCTCCTGATTCGATCAGCGTTTGGATATGCTTGAGATCGTTGGTCATCTCCAGTGCATCTGGTGCAGCAAACATCTGAACTACCCGATTGGTGCTGAGGGTTTTGATGCGTTCTGCCTCATCGGCGTATATGAACAGGTAACTTGTAAAGAGCGGCAACAGAGACTTCACACGCCGGCCCCGGATCATCGAAGTTTTTTCGACCAGCGGCAGATAGAACGGGACATCCATCCCGACCAGATGGCGCGCGATCGACTTTTCCTGGCGTGACTTGGAGTACACGGCCCACCAGTGGCGATCGGAATCGGCGGTTAACAATTCGCCGTCCAGCAAGCCATGCGGGAAAATGCTCGTTTCCGGTGCGAGAATGGTCATGAACTCTATCCCCGGTCTTACGCGAACAAGTGACGAAAATCGAATCCCTAATTCAAAACGTTATGGCGCTCGCAATCGGACACGGGCGTTACTCCAATTTAGGTTTAAAAAATCCCCTCGGTCGGGGATTCCCGCCAACCAATTCAATCTCTGACTCACGCTTGAATACCACCCTAAAACGCATGGTAATTTTGGTTGTCTCCGTCCACTTGCGAAAAAAAACGAGAAATCAAAAAAAGGCTTGGAATTCTGCAGTGATTTCGACGATTTTGCCGACCGAAGCACGCTCCTCGACAACAGAAAAGGGTCCCGAATTTCCCTGTCTTGAACTCCACTTAAGCGATTCTGATATGCTAGTTACAGAGTGGGGTATTTCAAGGCAGCAGAGAATTTTTTGCTTGGAGCGATAAAAAGAGCGATCGTCCCGTACGAATCAGCCATCAAGGCGGTCAGTCGTGAATACGATTCACCGAAATGATCGTGTGACTTGCGAAAGCAAAGCCGAGCCAGGCGCCAACGATATGGATGCACAGATCGGTCATGCCCGGGTGCCTTTCCGGGATGAAGCATTGGCCCAATTCAATGATCAAGCCGATCGTCAGCGCGATAACGAGGCAAACGGGTTGCCCGATACGCGATCGATGCGCAAACAGGATCGCAGTCAAGACTCCCAGAGGTGCAAAGAAAACAAGCCGCTTGACGACGAGATCAAAGGCCATGTAACGGCTAAGCCAATAATAATTGACGAAAGGGGCCCAGGACCAGCGTTGAAAACCGAAACCTGACTCCGCCGCCACGCCGCCTTGCAACTCCACCGAGGGCAGAGGCGTCAGCTCGAAGTGGAATGGCTGCCAACTGATGGCGATTACCGAAAACGCCCAAATCGCGATCAAAACGATCCACAGGGTTGGCCCCCAACTCCCTACGGCTTCGCAATGCCGGCGCAAGCGATACTCGATTGCCAGGCGCGAAACGGCCAGGCGCGAAACGGCCAGGCGCGGGGGCGGTTTCCTGTCCAGGTTTCGGATGAAATTAGCTGCCAGGATGGTGCCGAGTGTCGACGCCAGGATATCGAGTGATCGAAAGGTTCGCGCCATGACGAAGAGTTGTCCGAACTCCATGATCACTGCGAGTGCAAAGCCGGCGAGAATGGTTGCGAGCATGGGCCGCGACGACCATCGTGGCAGCATCCCCAACATGGCCCCAATCGGAATGCATGCGCAAAACGACTCCAGAAAACCAAGAATCGTTGTCGGTAATCCATCCCGATTCGGAAACCACTGGATGCGCCCTAACGCCTGTTTTTGCACCAGGTCGTCGAGTCCCGTAGCAAGATCAAACGGTATCCATCGAAAAACCAGCAGGGCCAGGATGTAAATCGGGAGCAATCGACTTGCTAAACCGGTAAAGCCTGCGCTATTCCAGAAGGCTCGACTCCATACGACAAGGGACGGTCCCGAAACAATCCAAACGCCGTTCCCAGCAATGAACCCCAGTCGTTCAACAACGAGGTCGTTGGCCGAGATGGTACGGGGCGGAAAAGCAACTTGCAGCACTTCCAGCCAGTAGGCAAGGAACCATCCTTGCGGAATCACGACCATCGAGCAAATAACAGCGAATAAGCGGCTCCGATCGATCGAGACCGCTCCCAGGACAAAAAAACCCAGGATGCCAAACTGCAGCGAATTCAGGATGTAGTCAGCACGAACGTGGCCGTGTTCGGAGTCGGCATCGCGCGCAAGGGCAGTCAGCCGTGAGAGCCAACCCGACCGATCCTGGCCCCCGTCGGGGCCGATCGCAAGTGCTTGATCGACCTTGGCAACTGCATTTTCAAGCGAAGTGGGGTGATACTGCAGAGGAATGATCGCGCCATAGACAGTCGTCGCAAGAACGGTGAAAGCGACGAAACAGAAGTGAAGTCGACTCGGCGGCGGAGCACGTTCCATGATTTCAGGTATTCTGATCATCGCACCGCAACTCGTCTACCTGCCATGCTGCCGCACCAGCAACACCGATGCTTTCGCAATTCAGGGCGGAGCTTACGGATCAGCGCGGGACTCACCCTCGCATGGCTTGCGAGGGAGAGTGGAGACGTAGTCCTACATATTGATAACGCAAAATCGACGGAGTCGGCGATCAATGAGCCGCCATGAGGGGCGAAGCCCCGATCCTTTGCCCGGCCCAGCGCAAGGGGCGGGGTGGTGGCGGTATCGGGATCGGGACGCATCGGTGAGAAACACACCCTTGAATTCGACGGGCCGAACGGTCCGTTGCGAATGAATGTGGACGCCAGGGGCCGGCTCGTTGGCCCTGTCGTTTGAGTGTCGTCGGAGCACCCAACCCGTTGGGTTGGGCTCGGCAAGTGAATGGGCCTTCGGCCCGCGCAGAGCGTTCAACCGGAAGGTTGTTGGAACACCTTCAAACAGGAACACTTGTTATCAGCCCAGAGCAGGCCGCAGGGGCCGCAGGCCGGGTGAGGGTTCGCCATGCGGGCGGCGCCGCGAACACAAGCTTTTCGCAACTCCAACCTGAACGGCACAAGCACCGTACCTGATGAAAGCTGGTGTGGTGCAAAGGACCCCATCGCGTTTCCTCGCGCCAGGGCACGCGATGGAAACGCACTCTTCAAGCGATCACGAGGATTTACCGGCGGATGCCGAACGGCAGAAAGATCCGCGATACCTTTTGGTTGCTGTCAAGTGGGCTGATCCCGGGCAACTCGCAAGGCATTGGCGCTTCGCATGGATACGATTCCTCTTCGCAATCCGGATCAGGCAGCGGCTCAGGCAATGTGTCGGGCAAAGGTGCCGGTGTGAACGCAGTGGATTCCTCGGCTTCGTTAGTGCCGCTTCCAGCGGACCAATCGCTCCTGGTGGCCATCTGCAGCTTGGCCGTCGGTTCGCTTGACAACAGGACGCGTTTGCGAGTGTCGGACGAGGGAGCTGGTTCCGTTTCGCGGGCCTGTTGCTTGGTGATCCGCTCCCGCATGGATAACGACACGTTGCGGCTCGATGTCGTTGTCGATGGCGATCGATGGGCGGGCAAAGCACTTGTAGAGTAACTTGCCAACCCACTCTGGTTACGGGAACGGAGTTCTCGCGAGCTCGATTCCGGTTTCGGCGCTTCGGGAGCCGGTTCCGCAGGCGCTGGTGGTTCGGCGGCTGGTGGTTCGGCGGCTGGTGGTTCGGCGGCTGGTGGTTCGGCGGCTGGTGCGGCCGGATTCACGCCGGGTTCCGGAGCAGGAGGCAGCCGCTGAGGAGTCGGCTCCCCGGGAATCGGTTGGGCAGGAGTTGGCTCCGATGGAGTCGCGCCCGCGGCTGGCGTGCCTGTGGCTGGCGCCCCGGTAGGGGGCGCCGCGTCGGGAAGTGTCTCCCACGAATCGGGTGCTGTTGCGGATGCGTTAGCCGTTGGATCGTACGGCGAAGGACAGTTCGCACACTCTTCGGGCCACCGCTGCCAGCAGGTGCTGTGGTATCCGAAGCACGGCACATCGATCGTACTCGGTACCTTGTTGCGACTCCGTAGCCAACTACCGCAATCGCAGTTGGAGCAGCCAACCAGCGTTGGCATCGCCAGGGTGGCCAGAGCCAGATAGCGTTTGAGCGGTAAGTAGGTTTTGAACTTCATGGGTCAGTATATCCTTTGCGTCCATGTTCCGGTTTTGACGTTCCGGTATTGATTCCGCGTAGAGCTCGCCGTGTTCCATCCTGGCGGGTGTCAGGCTAAGTACACGTTGCCACGTTCACCGCGAAAGTTCCTGCTTGATTTAGAAGTATCCGCCACCACCAAAGTTGCCGTTGTTTTGAAGCACCTTCCCGGAGAAGCGTGAGATGGTATTCACACCCAGCAGCGAGAATCCGAACACGCGTTCCCATGGCGAGAGGAATTTACCCAGATACGTATCGGCTGCCACCAGTTTGTCTTCGGAGATGAACAGACGATCGCCGGGTAGCAATTGGTAATTGGTCTCGGCTACTCCGCCAGCGGTGACGAGTTGCCAATCCACCGGAAGCACGACCATCTCATTGCATCCCGGCACGGCCCGGGCGATCCAAATTTTCTTCGACGAAAACGAACCCATGCCGCCCACCTGAGCCATTGCATCGAGCACGGTTTCATTGCCTGTGATCGGGAACCGAGCGACCTGGTCGCCCATCCCCGCACCTTCCGTAATCACGTAATAAACTTTGCTGTTGTATCCCAAGACATCGATCGAGATGATTGGATCCTCCAGATAAGTCTCCAAGTGCTTCTGAATCGCATCTCGGGCTTGCGCCAACGTCATTCCTACGACGGAAACGCTACCGTAACTGCCGAGCACCACCGCACCGTCGGGTGCCACCAGATGTTGACCGACAATCTGCTGCAAGCCCGACATTTCGACGAGCGACGTGGTGACGACAGCCTCCCTCAGGAACGAACTCAGGTGCGTCGTGATTGCCTCCTGAGCCTCCTCCGTGGTGAGTCCACCGACTTTAACGGTGCCGTAGGGCAGACCGAGATTGACCACACCACCGGGTTGGATCGTGAACGGACCTGAGATGGGTGCGTCAGGAAGCGTACCTTGTACCGTCACCGCGATAACATCGCCGGAGCGGAAGAGGTACGGACTGCGTGGAACCATGTGAACTGCTTCGATGATAATGACGTCCGGAGGTTCGACCGTATAGGTTGGCATGACGGTCTTCGAAAGCTCTTTAGGCATATCCGGCGGCGGAATGAAATCTTTCGGCGACGGCACTTCCTGCCGAACCGGGTTCATGAGTTTGCACCCGCTGAGGCTAATCCCCAAGAGAATCGTGCAAGACAACACAAGGGCGCGTGACATCGATCTCCCCCCCCCAATTCATGGCATGGCACCGTCTCCATCGACGAAGCCGTTGTAAAGTCATATCGGGATTTCCGAGCGTAGCGTTTATTCCAACCGTTCGGAAAAAACACGTTGTGTCGATTCTGCTGCTAGCGACTAGCCGTCAAATACCGCCTAATGTGCCTATAGTGACGGAAGACCATAATGCCGCTCTGATGTTTACGATGGAATGCCCAAGGAGAAGGGGTGTTGGGTAACGCGGAGTGGCCTGAAGAGGGCGAATCGCGAGAAAGAAAGCGGGCCCGATCAGGCACGCTGTGGCGACCGATTCGCTGAATCAGAGGGTTCCCGGTCCGTCCCCATGGGACACCGGTTTGGTGCGGGCGCAAGACCCAGCCAGACTCTATTCAGCCCGGCCCTTTCGAAACGAGAGCGGCCGTTCTTGAACTAGGCGCTGGCCATTCCCAGAACGATGGCCTGGCCGAGAGACGGCTGGCTAAGTTCGCTACCAATCACAAACACTTCAGCCGTATATACTTCAGCCGTATACTCTGGCGATCACGCTTCGGGTACGCAGGCGGCATCGAGTGACAGCACAAAGTCGCAACCGTAATTGTCGCCATCACGAATATCGCCGCACCAGGAATCTTCAGCGATCACCAATTCCAGATCGCCTTCAACGTCGGATACCAACACCCTCAAATACCCACCTCCAGCCAACGAGGTGTCATATTGGGCCGTTCCGCGTACGATACGCAATTCGTCGCCAATTCGTAGTTCGATCGCTACTCGGCTCGAGTCGAGTTGATGTAGTCCGGCCGCCGCCACGGGGTAAGTCCTTCTTAAATGAGTCGCGGGCACATGGCGACTTGCATGCCATTCCGCCTAAGAAAAATCGTCAACGCGGAATCAGGATTCGATCAGTTTCGGGCAGGTCTAAATTGCAGTTGGCCGTCCGGCACGAAGCCAGGAGTTGCAGGAGGGAGGTGAAGGAGCCCACGACGTCCGCATTGCTGAAACGAGGCAGCCTTCTAACCTATGTAGTGCCGCAGAGTTTCGAATCATGACAGGCAAACGAAAAAAAACGCCGAATCCACCTGTTTGGAGGGGCGTGAAACCAGTCGGTGAGAAACTGGGCGGACAAAAAGCACCCCAACCCCCCTTAGCAAATACCCGAGAATCAGGGGCGCAAGCATGGCGATGCGTTGCCCGTTCGACTCGGGCCACCTGCCGTGGAACCGCCCCACGAGTCCCATGCCGCGAGACGGCTAATTCAGCAACGATCGGCGCGTGAGGAGCCCGATCCAGGGACGATGACCCAGGTCGTTGCTTTCCTTACAGATCGCATCCCTCGCAGCCGAATGCTACCGCTGAGTTCGATAAAAATCCACCGTCTTGCGCAATCCCTCGCGAAAGCTTACGATCGGTTGATAGCCCAACTCGCGGCCAGCCGCTGCAATATCGGCCAAGCTATCACGGACATCCCCGACCCGGGCCGGTTCGAATACGGGCTCAAAGGAACTACCCAGAATCACATTTAGTTCTTGCATCAGGTCGAGCAGCGAATAGCTTTTTCCTGCCGCAACATTGAACAGTTTTCCTGCACCCTTGGGGGCAACCGCCGCAGCCAGATTACCCGCCACGACATTGTCGATGTAGGTGAAATCCCGCGACTGCTTTCCGTCGCCGTAAATCGTCGGTCGCTCCCCCTTCAGCATGCTGCATATGAATCGTGGTATCACCGCCGCGTACGCACCGTTCGGATCCTGACGGGGACCAAAGACATTGAAGTAGCGAATGCAGACCGTCTCGAGCTTGTACGAATGATAAAATGCTTGACAGTAGAGTTCGGCTGCGAGCTTGGCAGCGGCGTAGGGCGATAGCGGCGACGGCATGTCGGACTCGCGCTTCGAAGACCACGCTGAGTCGCCATAGGCGCTGCTTGACGCTGCGTAAACCACCCTCCGTACCCGGGCTTTTTGAGCGGCATGCAGTAGCGTGACCGTCCCGGTCACACACGCCGCATGCGTCGCGAGCGGCTCCGCCACACTCCGCGGTACCGATGCCAATGCGGCCTGGTGAAAAATCGTATCCACCCCCTCCACCGCACGCCCCACGGCCGACTCATCACACAAGTCGGCACGAAATAGCTCGATTTGATTGCCAGTCGACTCGAGGTTCGCTTCACGACCCGTAGAGAAATTGTCCAGTACCCTGACACGGTCACCTCGCTTGACCAACGCCTCCACAATGTGCGAACCGATAAACCCGGCCCCACCCGTCACTAAATACAACGTCATGCTATCCTCAACCAAAAAGTAGCCGTCACCCTGTAGCCGTCATGCCCCGCATGACGATCCGCCCGACCATGCTGCCCAAACCTACCGAGAACTTCAACTCCAAAAAATCGCGATCAAACCGAACCGAAGAATCCGCATTCGCTTCCCACATCAACCCCGTACTGCGTGTTCAATCGACTAAATTGACTAAATCGACTAACTGTCCGATCTGTGTTTGCCCAAATTCTGCCTATTACCAAACACGTCTGTGAAACGTTCTCGCGTAATCGCTCGCCCCTGGATTACCAAGGCCGAGGGCAATCGCAATGGAGCCAGGCTTGCCGTGTTCGTTGATTCGGGGAGTATGTTTGCGGGTGGATGCGACCTGCGATTCCTGCCAAATTTTCCAGAATCGCTGTAATCCCGTCATGCCGACCCGTCGATACAAACGGTGGAGTCTGCTAAATCGCTGCGATTACGGTGATGTGGCCATTCACAGGTTGAGGCTTAACCGAAATAGGGCCCGGTGGCACTTCGTCGTGCCACGCTCGGATGGGTACACTCGCCGCAACGTGACCGTACCCCTAAAATGAACGCATACAGGAGGACGCGACCATGGCACGATCGATTCGAACCCTGGCTGTGATTGCAGTAGTGCTGATTGCGTCGGGTACCGCAACTTTTGCTCAAAGGCCTCAGCAAGCTCGTTACACGTCACCCTACGGACCGACGCTGCCGGTCCAACTCAACTACTTTCGTGCGGACAATGGTGTTCTTGATCCGTACAATGCGTGGGTGCGTCCGACACAACAACTGCAGAGCCGATTAAGCGGCATCGAAAACCGCCAGATCTACGACGAGAAGGCTACGCAAAGTGCCCTAAAGAAACTGTCTAGCAGGTCATCCACTGCAGGGCCTACTGGGAAGGGCAGCGGATTCATGATGTACTATTCAAACTACTTCCAAACCCGATAAGCACTCCTCCACGATTTCGAATCGAAAGCACTGCCCGTCTCTAGCACCTTCGTGCTCCTCGCGGTGAATCCGTCTTCACTCGATTTCGAATGTTCGTGTTACCCCAAGCCGGCTTCTAGACAATACATCTCCTACGGCAAATGTGTTGATTAAGGGTGAAGTGTTCGCTCGTCCGCTGCGAACCGACTTTGAGCCAATTCGTATTGACGAAACTTGCCGAAGTTCGGCATGATTCGGTTGCAATGAGTCTCACTGGGGAACGGAAAATGGCTGACCTGACAGGCGATCATTCGCTGGATCCCGTACCCCAGGGGGAAGGGAATCACACGACCTTCGTCGCGAACTTCTGCGTTGCCTCGCCGACCTCGGAGAAGCAAAAGCTAAAGTCCTCGCAACGTGCCACACGGAAACGAGCACGCGGGATGTCTCACGAAATTGCCAAGCTGTTGCTGGAGCATGCGAAGACATTCTTGGACCGCGAAGAAGCGGTGAAGTCCGCCTTGTCGCTCGGCATGCCGCTCCACGAAATCGAACAGTATCTCGATTGGCTCGATCAAACCGTGGCGACTCCCCAGACCACTGCTCATTCCAAAATCAAAGCCAAGACCGATAACGAATCAAAAACCAATACCGTCGGCGATCGATCGTTGGGTTCAGAGTAGGTCGGACAGAAGAACGAACGACTTCGGTGTCCCTTCGCTGAAGCTCCACCTCAGTCCCCTGGACATGCTGGGATGTTGCTCAGCACGTCTTGCTTCTGTGGTGCAATCCGACACTGTCAGCCATGACCTGAAGGTCATGACTGGCAGTGCCACCCGAAATTAGTCGCGTAGCGACGGCCGATTTTAGCTGGGTCTTTTAAGGCCCAGCGTCTTCGGTGGTCCAATCCAATACTGCCACCCGATTGCCGATCGTCACGCTTTGCGAATCTTCTCTCGTCCGCGTTGCACTGTTTTGGTGGCGTTGCGGGTGTCGATCACCAGCGGTGCATGGTCGACGATGAATTGATAGTCGTATGCCGAATGGTCGGTCGCGATCAGCACGCAATCCTGCGAGGCCAGTTTCGCGGGGGTTAATTCGACGCTGGTCATGCTCAGGTTGGGGTAGTGCCGCATCTTGGGTAGCACCGGAATGTGCGGGTCGTTGTAACTTACCTTCGCCCCCTTCTTCAGCAGCAGCTCGATCAGTTCGAAGCCGGGCGACTCGCGGGGGTCGTCCACATCTTTCTTGTAGGCCATCCCCAGGATCATCACGCGACTCCCGTTCACCGCCTTCTGCGCGTCGTTCAGCGCATCGCTCAGTCGCTCCACCACGTAGTGCGGCATCGACGTGTTAATCTCGCCGGCGAGCTCGATAAATCGCGTATTCATGCCGTACTTCCGTGCGATCCAGGTCAGGTAGAACGGATCGATCGGAATGCAGTGGCCGCCGAGCCCCGGGCCGGGATAGAACGCCTGAAAGCCGAACGGCTTGGTCTTGGCCGCATCGATCACTTCCCACACGTCGATGCCCATCCGGTCGTAAAGCACCTTCAGTTCATTCACCAGCGCGATGTTGATTGCCCGATAGGTGTTCTCCAGAATCTTGCACGCCTCGGCCACTTCGCAGTTGGATACCCGAATGACTTTCACCACCGCTTGGGAATACAACGCCGTGGCCAGATCGCCGCTGATCGCATCGTAGCCGCCCACAACCTTGGGAATCCCGCTGGCTGAGTAGTCGGGGTTCCCCGGATCTTCCCGCTCTGGACTGAATGCAAGGAAAAAGTCAGTACCTGCCTTCAGTCCCGATCGGGCCAGAATCGGCAGCACCACGTCGCGTGTGGTTCC
>Ga0075471_10002825_pt1 | contig 11338 bp, 12 predicted proteins | sample DEB19_08_DNA_2_FD_74787 | JGI IMG/M metagenome (GOLD analysis project Ga0075471, IMG submission 74787) | Aqueous microbial communities from the Delaware River and Bay under freshwater to marine salinity gradient to study organic matter... | ecosystem: Environmental > Aquatic > Marine > Coastal ... | reverse complement strand
TGTAGAATGAATGTATTATATGAGCATGGAGGAATATATTTAGATATCGATATGTATATTTATCGCAATATTGGAGAAATCCTCAAATCTAATAAATCGGTATATATTTCAAGGGAAAATAAGGGAGATGGTCTTATTAACGCTTTCATCGCTTGTAGTCCAAAGAATGAGTTTATCCGGCTCTGGTTCGACAAATTTCGGTCTGGCCTTCGTATGGGAATTTGGGCCTATCATATTCGTGAAAGTAATATGAACCTCATAAAGAAATACCCCTACTATATCCAAAAATACCAGATTGAGATATTGGAACACAAATATCTTTTTCCTTATTCTTGGGAAGAAACACATAAATTTATGGCCATGACGCCAACCCCCGCAAATCCTCAAATATACGGCGTCCATCTTTTCGAAACAATCCTCTACCACAATATCAAATCGCTTCCTATGTTCAATAAATTAATCCCCCATAAAATTCACGTAATAACTGTTGAAGAGCGGCCTGAGAGGACAGCCATCATAAAACGATACTTGGACCTCCACGATGTGGATTACCACTTATTCATAAATAAGATGAATGAACGCCCAATAATCGGATGTTTGCTTTCACATATTAAAGCAATTGAATACGCAAAAGAGAATGATATGGATGAAATAATGGTAGTGGAAGATGATATAGAATTCCGCGATTTATCAAAGATACATCAAATGAAGCCTTACCCTTCGGACTGGGATATGATATATTACGGTGGTATATTAACTCATCACACAGCAATAACTGATGGATGGATTAAAGGAATAACTTGGTGTAATCACGCCTACGTAGTTCGCAAAGGAATGTATGATATAATTCTTACCAAATTCGCTGAAATGGATATCGATGATATGTTCCACAATAAACGGGGTATTGACTGGTTTTACACGACCAACATTCAACCACATTATACCTGCTATTTAGCAAATGACCAATACATTGTCCAAAGAGAGAATTTTAGTGATATCGATAACAAAGTGAAATGGTCCAATAATTTTAACTGGGACACATTTGCCATGAAACAAATATAAAGAAAATGTAAAAAATGAAAGATATTTTGATTAATTTTTATGTATTGTAAAAATGATAAAGACACTAACATGTTTACTTTTAATTACAATGGCATCCGCAATACCGATGTTTTTTCCGGTGATATCAAGGCCTCTTATTAAACCGAAGGAACCGGCGATTCCAACGAAACAAAAGGAATCAAATTATTGCTCTATTTGCGATTTTCTTATCAATCGTTCCGAGGAATACATTACCAAGACAACGACTCGTGAAGATGCGCTTCACATCATGAAAACCAATTGCAATCATCTTCCAAAGATGAGATTCAATGAATGCGTTCAAATGGTAGCGGAAAAAGGAGAAAAAATGGTCCAAATGATCGCGAAGAAAGAGGAATCCTCAATTATTTGCTCAAATCTTCATGTATGTGATAATATCGGACTGAACATAACGGATTGCTTTTTCTGTAATTACGCATCCAAAAGGATTAATTTTTTCATCAACGAGAATCATACGATTTCAGATATAATCGACTACGGAGAAACATTTTGCTACCACGTCGGTCATTCATATCAAGCCACGTGCTCCCGTTTTATGGAATCGCATTATCTTGATTTGATTGTGAAGCTGATTGACCGCCACGCGCCAAATGATGCTTGTGAGGCGATTCGAATGTGTCTCAAATGAGTTCATCCGGCGTCCAACCAGCGATTAGTCTATTTTTATCATTCGTATTGAGACCTTTTACTTTGACCGTCATATACCAAACTGTATATAGATACCAGAATGTAATCGGTGTATTTATGATATCGCCGACTTTTAGCCAGAGATGGCTTGTTATTGAAGAAAAATAAACATTTATAATTATTGATGTAATTATGTGAAATTGATAGATATAGAGGAGAATTGTATTATAGTTGCGTTGTCCGTAAAATCCGGCGATAATAAATGGTAATGTTATCAAGAACTCCTTATAAAAAATGCTGTATAATAGAATTGTCATTAAATTAAACAATAAATTGAATCTTATAACTGATGACAAATGATAAACATTGTATATTGCTCGATATCCAGTTATAAAATAAACTCCATTTTCATATTGATAATAAGAACTGTCTTCCATTTTTATATATATCGCATTTTTTTTATATTATTTATTATATGACGAATCGAAATTTTCCTTATCCACTTAAAACAAACAAGCTTACAGTCTATGGAATTAAAGGCTGTCCATATTGCGCAAAAATGAAAGATATAGCTGAAAATATTAGAGGGTCTGTATATCACGATATTGATGAATTAATTAATAAAGGTCTCGCAAAATCATTTGATGATTTCAAACGAAAGATGAACCCATTTATTAATAAATATGATATGGTTCCTATGGTATTTATAGAAGATAAATTTATTGGGGGGCATGATGATTTTCTGAAAATATTCTCAAAAGAAAATAAAAATAAAAATAAATTATCCGTTGTTTCAAATAACATCAAGAAAGAAGAAAAAGAATTGTTAAGACTTTTAGATGGGCTTTCTAAAAAGAACCGCCCACGTAAAACGGCTTAAATATAAATATATACTAACAATAGTATTATGAATTATGAAAAAATAAATGGAAATACAAAGAAGCCATATTTATTAATAGATAGTAGTTATGTTTCGTTTCACCGGTTTTTTTCAACGCTAATATGGTATAATAATATTTATCAGAAGGAGGAGGATGATGATTATGACTGGTCTGAAAATCCGGTGTTTATGAAGTATTTTAACGACACATATATGAAAAGTTTGTTAAAATTTAAGTCTATTTATTCTGTTCCTCCGGAGAACATGATAATAGTTCGCGATTGTCCCCGCGAGACAATATGGAGGATGTCGATTTATCCAGAGTATAAAGCGACTCGAAAGAATACATGTAGTTATAAAAACAAGAAATATAACATTGGAAACATATTTAAGCACATTTATAATAAGTTATACCCAGAACTCGAAAAAATACACGGATTCAAAATAGTTAAAGTTGAAAACGCAGAAGCAGATGATATTATCGCAGTTTTAGCAAATAAACTATACAATCAAGATAAGAGTCGTCTGATTGTTATTATAAGCAATGACAATGATTATTTACAGCTCGTTAATGATAAAACTCTTATATGGTCCCTTCAAAACAAGCTCCTAAACTCAAAAGTTGAGACTACTTCGCAGGAAATGTTAATGCGTAAAATATTGAGGGGTGATGAAGGTGATAATATACCGTCAATTGTTGGAAATATGTCAGAGAAGGATATTACGGAACTGATTCAAAATCGGGACAAATTTGAATCGTGGTTGAATACGAGCGATAAGCGGAAGCTTTTCGAAAATAATCAGAAGCTCATTGATTTCAATTTTATACCAAATGAAATACGTGAATCTATATTAGAGGCGTGTAAATCATGGACTAATTAAGTTATTACACTGGCGGACGCGGGTCAATGAGCGTCCCATTACATAATCGGGGAAGAGTTTATTCGGGTATGTATTTACCGTCTTCTGACATACCGACTGGAAACTATTTGTGGTCGTATCATAGTTGTAATTCGAGCAATTTTCGCCCATAACAGTTATATTACAGCGCGGATTAGGAGGAGTGGGACCGAACTTTGAGAAAGCACTCCCCCATCTTGGGGTTCCCCCGAACTTAATATTTGTTGCGCCTTGACTTGCTTCTGGGTCAGGGGACGGGGCGGCATAATCGACGCCAAGTGATTCAGATGGAAAATCGGTGAAGTCCTCTTTCTTAGTTTCCGTTGGTGGGGCTATAATTGAATGTGAGCGGTCTAAAAAGAAAACGGCTAAAGCAACAATTATAATAATTAAATAAAATAAATCCATTTACTTTTATGAACAAAATAATTTTTGATTATTGATTATTGTGTTCGAACTTTTGGGAATGGGTCCAAAAAATTGTCCATTGGTTGGATTCCTAAAACGTCTTGTTGTGTTGGTTCTTCCATATATACCGGCTCTATATTATATTCATTGAGGGAATCACGGGGACAGTCCGGCGGGGAAACGATTGGGCGCTCCATTTTCTTTGGTATATCAAAGAAGTGATTTCCAGCGTAGATGAAGCCTTTTTTATTGAGGGGAAAGTCCGCATCGGAGACGATTGAATTACAGACTTGGAACTTATTGCGGTCAGCTGTTTTATAATCTTGTTTCCATACTCCATCATAGAGAAATTCTGGTTTTCTAAATTCATACTTCCCGCAACTTGGAACAATTGGCGGGTCCATCTTCTTTTCTAAATTACCAATGAAAAAAGGCTTACCATCTTGGCTCGTTCCGGATGGAACGTGTAATGCGACTGGGGTCGTGAATGATTCTTCTACGGCGCCTTTATTAGAGGGGAATATCATAAGAAGTATCAGTAATAAAATAAAAATAAACAATAGTTTCCACATATTGTTTATTAGATTAAAATTTATAATTTTTGGAAAACCAAAATCAAAAAAAATCAAAAAAATTTTTGTTTATTCGTCTCCTTGAACGCTTTCTTCGTCCGATGAATCAACCTCAACAGCAGGTGAATAACTACGACTCTGGCGAGATTTTTGTTCTCCTTCTCTACTCTCGAAATTCAACAATTCAGAAAAAAGATTACTACCTGCAAAAGCATTCCATTCTGATCCAGTTTCGTCTGCGAGAAATTCACAAAACGAATTGATCATTGGCATTTCACCCAAGTGATGAGTATGCTGCTGCGGTTGTCCAACACGAACTTGTGAAGGAACAATCTTTTTCTGCCCCTCAGGTTGTTTCTTGGATGAAACTTTTGAACGTTCAGCTTTTGATTTTCTTCGGATTCGCTCATTTTCAACCGCAGCATCATACTCTTTAACGGATAAATGCGCATATTCACACATTTCATTCTTGCAAGAACCACGGATGAAGTCTTGACATACCCGTGCGGTATAGAAATTCTTTCCATCTGTTTTCGGATTTTCCTTGATAACAACTGATTTTGGGTTGAATGGATGGGAACAATTACAACCTTTATACTTGCAACTTCCAGAGCCGTTTTTATTTGTGAATTGGCAGACAACACACAAAATTTTTGTATTCTTGGATTGCCACTGCTCCTCTTGTAATTGGGCCAACGTCATCGGAGACATTGACGATTTTGACGAAGAATGAGGAACCGCAGCAGCACCACCACTTGCTACTCTAGGACAGCATGACGCATTAAACGCACACGGATATCCATGAGAACAAATAGTCTGAGTTTTTGCATCTAATTCCAGTTTCTTCGACATAACCGGTTTGGCAGACGAGACGGAATCCAGATTTCCAAGAAAATCGGCGACAATAGCAGGAATGAATTCTTGAAAGCCTTGTGGAAAAACGACGTATTGGTTTGCCGGAGTTGTACCTTGAACTTCGACGCCGTGTCTCTGCAATGCTTTCATAAAACTTCCACGGTTCTGCTTATTCTCTGGTCCATGAAAGATTCCTCCATTAGGAATGAACAATGAATTTTCGCGATTTTGGGGCGTTGTCGGATTAAGGAAATCCGTAACTCGTATTTGTTGGTCACCCGAGGTCTCGAAAGCCTCGAATAATAATTGTGTTAATGCGTTGGCATTATCAGGTTTGATTTTGCTATGGCTTGATGTTTTTTTCATTTTGCCGACAAATCCATTAAAATTTTGCTTTGATTTACCATCAATTTTTATAAAATGGAAAATATATTTTTCTATTAATTTTCCAGAAGAGCATGAGCTTGTAGAATAAGATCTCTATCCTTCTTTGAATCCATTGAACCGTGTATGTAGGCTCTTCTTATCTCCCATAAGTTTGCATGGGCACACTTACAATACAGATTGCTACATTTCCCACGAGTCATGTATTCAGAACAACACTGACCGAAGCACCCACCACTCGGACGCCAATGTTTATTGACAAAATCCTGATGGACTCCAGAACATTTGTCTCCAAAAAGACAATCCTTCAAGGAAGAATCACACACTCGGACGAAAGCTTCTTTCTCTGGAACTTCTGTAAAAACCCCGCGAGTAATCGCATATTGAAGAAAATCTCGAAGAGGGTTCTCACATGGTTCTCGATTGTGATAATCTCGCGTTGTTGAGTTGTATATTTTCAACAGAAATTCCTCAATGACAACTTCGAGAAGACCCCAGTTTGTCGTAAAAGAGTTGAAATCTGGGCACGCGGCAATCAACTCTTGGAAGAAAACATTCATGTCCTTTGTCTTCCAGAAATTCCAAAATGCGGATCTGAAACGCTCACCGCGATGTCTTTCTTGAGCTTCTCTGACTTCTTGTTCATGAAGCTCTTGACCCGCCATCTGACGCATCATAATGGCTTCAAGAAAAAGTCCATTGAAATGCGTGAGCATCTCATCCACATTAAAGGAAAGAAACGTGAATTTGTCTCCAATGGAGAGATAAAGATCATCATTGCGAAAAACAACATTCAATTTCGGAACCTCCATGAAGATTCTGTGAAGACGCCACAGATTGTCATTATTTGACAAGAATCGCATCATTTGACGAAGATGCTCCGGACTTAGATCCAAAAAAGCGGTCCAAAAGAAGTCGCAGAGAGAAATTTCTCCAACTCCTTGGGTAGCCAAAAGAGAAAGTGTCAGACGAGAGAGAACCGTCCTCAAGAGTTCTTCCAAAGAAAACACGCGTTTTTTGACTTCACGCGGAGGGGGGTCATCATCGCGACCACGTTTGGCTGACTTCTGTGGAGCAGGCTTCTGTGGAGCGGACTCCCAATCATAGGTGGCCACAACAGACCAAATTTTTTCCAAAAGCTCCGATTCATACAAAGAAATCAGATTCGAAGGGACATTCATCAACTCATTCCGGTATAAAAATACCAGTTTAGTCAAACAGCTTTTGACTGATTGGAGAACATCTATTGGAAGGGCCGTCTCGATATAGTCTAGTGAAGAAGGATTCCTGAACATTGTCCAAAAAATCTCTTCATTGTTTTCCTTCAATCTGGCCACAACTGCGACAATAAAGTCGACAATCTCCTTCATCTGCACCAGAGATTTGACAAACTGGTCGATGTTTTCATGCATTGATTTGGTGTCGACCATACTGTTCCCATTCTTTTCGAAGGTGAGACTCATATTTGTCAAAAGAGCCGATACAGCAGATTCTGGAAATCCGAATCCATAAAAAGCCAAACAAAAGTTTATGACTTGGATTGGTCTTACTATCTGTCTGGAAACAGTTTCTCTGACACTTTCGGGAAAAGATGGATCAGGATGCACAGGCAATGATTCCAGTTGAACCGTTGAACTACCTTTGGCAGTAGTCGGAAAATCAGTTCCGTAAGTCGGCTGTGAAAAAGCAGGTCCATTAAAAAAAGTAAATTTTTCCGGTTTATGAATCTTAAACTTTCGTGGTCCCACAACTGCTGGTTCATGCCCAGCTTGAACAACCGATGATGATTTTTCATCTTTGGCGGCCATACGTATAAAGCCTTCTAATGCGTATTGTTGTAAATTATCAATTGGCATTTGATAAATGTTGATTAACAATACCATACAGATTTTGTAAAATTTACCCATCAATTTTTATAAATTTATAAAAGCGGTTATCGCGCAAATATTTCATCTACGGAATTTCTTGACTCGGCTCCACAACTCTCCAATTTCATAATGTTTTCTAAATAAATCAGAAACAGCCATGGTCATCTCATTGTGGAGACGTTCTGAATCTTCCGGTCGCCATTTTTTGAGTATATATTGTCGTCGGCAATTCAGAATTTCTTCCTTGAATTGAATTACTTTGAACTTCAATACTTTTTCAGAATCGGTTAAGTCTTGAAATTTCTTCACGAATGTCATAATAACATCGTAATTTTTGTAATTCATTCTCAATACTGGTTCGGGAATTGTCAAATCCTGAATTTTATCAAAGAATAGCATTATATAGTTTGAATCTTTGGAAACAGTCTGAAAAATCATCATCAGAGTTTTGTAATTTCTCTTAGATGTCTCTGATTTTCGAAATTGCTGTGGAATACGGAAAGTCGTACATTTAAACTGTGGTAATTTGAAAAAATGAGGTCTCATTTTGATAAAATCATAATAATTTTACTCAAAATAACCATCAATTTTTATAATTTATAACATTTTGTTTTTACAAAACTGAAAAAATCCCGTCATTACAACGAGTTTTGTATTTTTTTCAATTTTGCTTTCGCAAATCGAAGCTCTGAATGATTCAAACATCCTTCCGCTGGATTCTCCCTCTCCAAACGAGAGATTTTCTTCTCCAAGTTCGCAATTGTTGTCGCAATTGGTGTTGGCGCCTTCGGAGATTTCTTTCCAACCGTTGAAGAAGTCGATGGCCCAGATGAGCAACCAGATGGAATTTCAACACAACAAACGCGTCCTTTTTTGATTGCGAATATTGTTCCTTTTCGATTGATAGGTTCATTTGTTTCTGGAACAAGAACGAAATCATCTTGTGATGCAAAAGAATCAGTTGAGCCTATTTGCGCAATAGGTTGAAAATATCCTCCAAATGATGGCGGTTGAGAACTGAATAGTGAAAATCTACTCGCGGGTCCTCCTCCAAATCCTTGAAATGGTGAAACTGGTTGTCTCGCTGGTCCTCCAACGCATTGAAATTGAGAAAATGGTTGCGCTGAAGCCTGTCCTCCAAAGCTTTGAAATGGCCCAAAAGTTGAAAAACCTTGATGAAAATCACTTTTAACACTTGAATCTTGAAATCCAGCAGGAGAAGTTGAAAAACCATCCCGTTGAACAGGAGTTGAACCAATTGAGTTTCTCAAATCGCCTTCAATCGATGGAGTCGCCCGTCCAGAACATCTTTCTGTGAACCGCCTGTATCCGTTTGAAATGGAAACCCAGACAGTTTTCTCAAAATTTCGACTCGATGGGTCCGCCGTCATTGAGACGTATGCGTTGATTCCATTATGAAATCCAACAACAAAAATGTCAAAATAGCCAAAAAACTCAATTTTTTGGCTATTTGTCATTCTCTCGAAGAATTCCAATATTTCTTGGCCTCTCGGAGTGTCCTTCCAAAAGGTTTCATTTGTGAGATTCACAAGAAAACACTGTTTTTTTGCGTTCGATTTAATATGTTTAACAATCCGACCGATTGCGTGATTGATGAATTTATATGGTTTGAACTGAAAAAATGTCATTTTTTATAACATAAAAATCGTCTTTATTTACCATCGATTTTTACAAATCGACAATTTCCTTCGCGACCTTAACAATATCCTTCTCTTGCTTTTTCGAGTGCGCATCCAATTTCTTCTTATTTCTTGCGACTACCGCCCGAATAGCATCAACCGATATCAATGGAAGATTCGGCTCAATTGAATAAAGCATAAACTTCTCCCAAGCGACCCACTCAAATGTCGCCGGATAATACATTTCGAGTTCCTTGCTTTTCATCTCGGTCTCCAAGCATTTCGGTAAAATACTCGCTGACCCCTTCGGTAATACCATCATCAATTGTTCAAAAGGATGAAACGGCGTCCCGCATTCAAGCGCGATTCCATTAATATCCTTGACTCTCTTCAAATACGCGTTCAAATCACTGGCGAAAGGACAGTAATGGTATGGATTATACCAATTCCAGCACACCTCTCCGTCGAAGTAATATCGCACTACAAAGACCAACCCATCGAAGTAATTCTTACAAATTTCATCAATGTCCGGCGCTTCCAGTAGAACATCGTAATATTTCTTCTTCCAATCTTTTTGCGTATAGTCCATTACAGAATAGCAGTCTTTGAATAATGGATTGAACGGAACGCGGTCCCATTTCCATTTGTCTTCTGCGTAGTGGTCATCAAAATTCGGGGGCCTCGGGATGCGTTTTCGCTTCTGTAAGAAAATCAAATTTGATTCCTCACTTCGCGAGAGAGCCTCGAATATTTCCGCCAAAAACCGATGATTTATGACAGTTCTTCCGACCACATCTTTTAATAAGAGGTGGTCCTTTATTTTCGAGAAACATCTGGAATAGACCCCAATCATGAAATCCACACCATTATTTTGAATACTGAGCGACGGGATATGATGTAGAAAATCATTCCCAAGGAAGAACCCGAGAAAAACGTAGTCTGATATGAGGTTATCCGCGTTATACGGAACCCCCGCCAACCCAGCGCTCATTTCCTTCTGAATTAGCCCGCTCAGTTTCTCGATATTCACGAACAAAAATTCGGGGCCCGATTTGTTTTCACGTATGTGGGCATTTTCCCGAATTAACATAACTCCGCGCCTCTTCAATGAGAGGGCCAACATAATTAGGTCTGCGTCCATTCCATAAATACATATGGACTCCTTTGGGGGAATATTCGTCGCGCGAATGTGGCCCATTATCTTGTGTTCTCCTTCTCCCGAAATATTCGCATCATTTAAGAAAACGACCGGCTTCCCAAAATAGTTGGATTTAATTGCGTTTTGGATGGCGTCTGAAAGAGCGTTCATAAAAAGTGTTCCGGGTGTTATTTGATTTGTATCCAACAACTCCTCCTTGAAAACGCCATATTTCTTTTTGATATCGTTCTCCCATTCTTTCATGACGGGACCTTTGTATCTGCGAAGGCGCTGTTGGTGCATTTTGGCCATAGGGACTGGCCCATCCATGAAAAAACCGACGGTTTTTGATGGATTCGCCGTATTTATTACATGGCGCGTATAGCGAATGACATCGTAAATAAGGTGATTTTGGCGCTCATGTAGAGACTTTTTGATTAGAACGTCGTAATTTAGACGGGCGTAGCATTGATAAACGATTCCATTGAAATCGAAAAATAGATGGTCCGGATTTTCGAAATGACATATAATGTCTTCGTCGTATTTCCGAGTGAGCCAGTTAAAAAATTGTGGGATTCCCATTGTAATATATAAGCGAGTATTATTTATACTGTTATTATTCAATTTTTTATAGATACATAATTTTAAATAAAAATAATATCTAATATATAACATGCCTTTTTATAGGAAATTAACTGAATACTGTGCTAAAAAGATTTTCAATCCCGATTTTCCAATAATTGAAATAAATCGCAATACTCCCAAATCTATAATTTCCAATTTTATAAAAATACACAATGATATAATAATAAAAGTTGATGAATTTGTTAAGCGTCGTGGTAAGAATGGATTAGTCAAAAAAACGAATGATGTAGATAAAATAATCGCGTTTATGGACGAACATCAAAAATACTCTCATTTTATTCTCGAAAAAACATTCAATATTATTGAAGAAAAATACTTTT
>Ga0075471_10002824_pt1 | contig 11340 bp, 25 predicted proteins | sample DEB19_08_DNA_2_FD_74787 | JGI IMG/M metagenome (GOLD analysis project Ga0075471, IMG submission 74787) | Aqueous microbial communities from the Delaware River and Bay under freshwater to marine salinity gradient to study organic matter... | ecosystem: Environmental > Aquatic > Marine > Coastal ... | reverse complement strand
TCATACTTGAGATAAATGCCCCAATGTGCTGTGCTCTTGAACTTACTCTTGTTGACAAGGATGCTGTCACCAGTTTTAAGTTTTGGTCTCATTGTGGGAACAGTATGGTTGAAGAATTAAAAAAAGTCAAGCAAAAGGTTGTCCAGCCAATGAATCTGATGTGGCAGCATCAATGTTGTTGTAAAGAGTAATCAGTTCAGTGTGATTAAGAATTTTCATAAACTCAATCTCTTTACGTTCAGCATAAAGCCAAGCAAGATGATCGTTGTCAAAATAACCCAACTTGATTACATTGAGATCATAATCAATGGCATAATGTAGAGTGTGTTCCATATGAATTACTTTTTGATGCTTGGAAGTCGAATAACTTTCTCACACACTTCAATCAAACGAATCTTGTGATTGCGTTTACCCCACCCCTTACGAACCTTAACCGCTTCAGCAATAGCCTTTTCTTTACTATCAAAACATCCATCAGGAAAAGTATTCCATTCAAGATATTGCTTGTCGTAAATTTGGATGCGATATTCAGGCTTCATCGTGATAACAGTTTGAACTAAAAATAAAATAAGTCAAGCAATTCTCTCAATTTTAACCAAAGAAGATAAAGTTAATACGGACAACTTATCCATCAAGTCAGTCCAACAAGTTGCTTCAATTTCCCACACTTCAGTTGTGGAAGTCATAAGAAAACGCATCGGTTTCATATTGCTGCCAGTTTGAACTAAAATTAAAAAAAGTCAAGGTTCTTCTTCAGTCATACACAAACTATTTCCGATAAGTTCATAACGCTGCTTGCATTCAGAACAGATAAAATACTCGACGCTGTATCCACCAATCGTCTCGGTGTCACGCCGTCCAGCACTCTCATAATCTAACTCAACATCGCAGCATTCAAGTTTCATCTTGCTGATAGTGTCGTTGAAGAATTAAAAAAAGTCAAGATAAATTGGAGCAGTGTGAGCAGAACGCGCTGCCCGACTTTTGGCAGGATTGCCAACTATGTTTATTGCACAGCTACACCAACACTGCGTAAAAAGATTTCAGCAACAGCGATGGAGCCGATCCATAATCACGCTAACTAGGTTTGATCAGAACCATCGTCACGAGTTCCGCACTAACTGTTGCTTACTATAGTTCCGTGAGCACTTGGGCGACTTAACGCTTATCTACCCTAGAACAAAGATGAGAGTAGCAGAAGAATAAAAAAAGTCAAGGACTTTAACTGCGAAAACGATTAAAAAGTTGGCTCAAGATGCATCCATCACGCAATTCTCTTGCTGTCTTGCGGTCAGACATAGGAACATTGTTCATAAACTCCAAATAACGATCACGCTCACTTGGCTTCACACTCTTTTCAATTTTAAGAGCAGCGTCAATGTCTGCTTGAGGAGGAAATAAATGAGAATCGTTCATTGTGCTGTCAGTTTGAACTAAAAATAAAATAAGTCAAGGAAAATGAATTGTAACGAGCAAGCCTCTATTCGTGACTTGCCTCGGGGTCATACGGACTTTTACCGTCTTCACATAGAAGCGCTCTTGCTTCCGATTTTTACCGTTACAAAAATTGGTACCACCACGGGGATTCGAACCCCGATTATCTCCGTGAAAGGGAGATGTCCTAGCCCTTAGACGATGGCGGCACATCTAAAAATGGAGCCGTAGGTCGGACTCGAACCGACGTAGGGATTACTCCCGCCGCTTTACAAAAGCGGTGCTGTTGCCACTGAGCCACTACGGCAATGGAGCCCACAAAACAAGTGGGCATAATTGAAAGAACAAGAATAACTATGTACCTAATCTATCTTTTGTCAACGAAATTGTGCGATGGTGCGAGCTTTCACGCACTATTGTGGGAACCGAGCCCACCCCCTCCTTGTCTTTGGGTTCATCGCGAAATTGGCCAGTTCACTATCATACTGGATCGCCACGGCTGATAGGACAGCTAATTAGGCTGGTGGCTTTTCTACGTAGAAAAAATTAGAGCATAGCACTCTCCTCGGAATCTCGCGTTCTGACTACTTCGCGTTTCGCCAGAACGGTTGACTTTACAACGCAGGTTGCGACCCTACTGGAGTGTTGACCGGGTTGCTCTAAAAATGAAATTGGTGGTCCCACCGAGATTTGAACTCGGAACCTACTGCTTAAAAGGCAGCAGCTCTAACCAATTGAGCTATAGGACCATTAAAAGAACAATTAGGAGACTACCTAAGAATTAAAAAAAGTCAATCAGAATCGTGACAAACCCACTCACAAGAGTCGATGGCACATTCGTGCTGGATCGAGACATCATCCATCAGATCAGCCAGATCACCGTCCTTGAGGATATAGCCGTTGGGATAATTGGTGTTCACGGACACTTCGCTAGGAAGGTCAGTACGAGAATCTTCCTTGTCCCAAACAATGTTTTGGAGGGTGATGAGCATGGGTAATACTGTGGCAGACTTTTTTTATTTTGCAAGAAGAAAGTGGTGGGGCGGGTGGGATTCGAACCCACAACCAAAGGATTATGAGTCCTCTGCTCTGACCGTTGAGCTACCACCCCAAAAATGGCGCGACCGGAGGGAATCGAACCCCCGACCCACAGATTAGAAATCTGTTGCTCTATCCAACTGAGCTACGGTCGCGCAAAAGATCAATTCTCCAGATCAATGTAGACGGTGTTTTCGTACTCGTCAAGAGCATTCTTGATTTGTTCGTAACCAGCATGGATACTATCATCATCCTTGTAGAAGATGCCCTGCTGATCCATACCATCCTGCAACATCTCCATAAACTTGGGGATGTCAACAAGGGTACGATTAGCATCGCCAAAGCTCACATCGAGATCAGAGTCGAACAAGGCGTCAATAGCCTCGGCGGACTTTTTGCTCATTTTCGCCAGCGTGTTGGCGGTGATGTAGTAGCAGGTTTGCGGTTCGATCTTGATAGCGTTCATTGAGTAGGAGTATGGATACTTTTTTTAAGAAATCAAGCAATTTTTGCCAGAATATGACGACCAAAGATGTGCGCTACTTCAGCCGTGCTGATGATGGTCTCGTCATTCTTCTTGACGAAGCTGGTATACTTATATGGGTTATAGGTGATGGTCTGAAGATTCTCCGACGACTCCTTGGGATCATTCACAAGAGAAACAAGCTCGCCACGAACAAAGGCGTGGACATTCTTGCGCTTTTCACGCAGCACTCGCTGCCGCCCCGCCTCGCTCACCACGAACTTGGGATTGAGTATCTTCACATAGTCGCTGTGGTGAACGACCTTACCCTTGTGACGAACACTTAGGGTCTTCTTGTGAAGATTGAAGTACACATCAACTTTCATGATGAGGGTACTGTAATTAAAAATTATAAAAAGTCAAGGCTTTTTCACCTTTTTTTCCGTCAACAATTTTGGAGCAGGAAGTGGCTGCGCTTGAATTGGAGATGGAAGAGTTGGATGATTGACCTTGAGAATTTTTCCATTTTGGGTTTGGAGTTTCATGGGAAGAAAAAGGATCACTCATAAATATTTTTTCTTCCAAAAAAGTCAACGAAAATTATGCAGCTTCAAGATTATTTTTCCAATTTTTCAATTCGTGATGGAAAATCACAGCGTCCTTGATCACGAACTTCTTGTTGAACTTCTCAGCAACGGCTCCGATTGGTTCCTCGCGATGACTGTTGCCGTCATAGATCATACCATTGGCAAGCAGCACAGCGTGATGGCGATGGCTTGGACGACCACGCTTACCCTGCACCACGAAGTGGCAACCAAGATAGATGGGCCAACGAAACGAGTTAAGCTCCAACCACCACAGATGGTTCTCACCGTCACCGTTGAGGGAGATATGGCTGCATTCGATGCCCTCGCTGCGCATAGCCTCTACCACCTTGGTGGTGTAGGTACCTTTGTCTTTGTCGCACTCCACCAGCTTTTCCAAGTGCTCCAGCGAAGTATCGAAGAGGCAGGAAAGGGCCACAGGCCCGCAGTTGAAGGCTCCCAACTGCGGGTAGTGGGTGATGTTTTGGCGATAGGTTAGCATCCGATTGGGCGGCTGATGTTCATTGAACGCCCAACTGAATACCCATCCGTCGCAACTGTCGAGTTAGAAAAGTTATTAACGCGAGTTTTCACGCTTGACAGGCGAGGATATGTCTTGGTAACGAACTGCTGCACCGCCGCCTTCTTGTCCGAGATCACGATGCCATATCGAGCCTTGGTGTCTGCCACCACCTCCTGCGGCATAGCGTTGAATTTGGCAGTCTCCGCCGCCGCCTTGGCTTCGGTCAATTTGCTGTCCAACCCGCGCCAAAGGTTGTACATAAACGTGTCCTTCATACGCACGGTCAGATTGTTCGCCTTCTTGTAATACTCCCAACGACGCTGCATATCGTCCTGCACAAACTCGTTGACGAACTTGGCAAACTCGACATCACGCTTGTCACCAAGGATGTTGACGCTGCGACCAAAGTAACGTCCACCGGAATAGATCACGTGTACGTTGAAGTGCTTGTTGAGGAGCCAACTGGCATACTTCTGGAGCGATGGCAGACGCTTGCCAGAGAAAGCAGTCTCCTGCACCATCTCCAGCTTCTCCGCTTCGCTGTCAGCCTTGGCGCTGACCATAGCGAGGTCGATGCCAGCTTCCGCCGCCATCGCCGTAGCCTTTTGAAGAGCCAGTTCCGCCTCGTGGATGTTGGCAGACTTGCTGAGATTAAGCAGCTTCTTGAGCTTACCGAGCAGTAGTTCGTTCATAGTGGTGGTTAGAATGGTACTTTTTTTAAGAAAGTCAATGATTTATTTCGTCCAACTCAAACTTTCACACAGCCTCTTGGCCTTGCCGTGATTGGACACATCGTCATAAACCGTGTCCATAAAGTGAACGAGGTGTTCGATGAGGGTCTTGAAGTCCGTGCCAGCGACGACTTGAGTGCAATAGCTGCCGTCGTCAATGGATTGCCACTCCTTGCCATCGAAGCGATACACATCAAATCGTAGTAGGTTCTCATCGTATTTGTCCGTTGGGTCATAATCCCCATCGTGTCCTTCACCAAGATTGACCCAATCAATTCGCACATTGTTGCGGATGATGATGGGCAAGCCATACTCATTGACGCTGATGCTGTGGTCGTTCATCGTAGGAATATGTTGGTGACTTTTTTTAAGAAAGTCAAATCAAAACGTCGGCTTCTTGGAAACAACCCAACGAGTGCGCTTGAACTCAGATGAGTCAGCATACGGCTGATATGGAGACGGCACAATGCGGCGAGCTTCGTTGTGGGGCTTGTCTTCTGTTCCGTAACAATATGCCATCAGCGGAACATTGTTGAACCAATCTGGAATAGCACCACATACAGGACAGGTTCCAACAGACAGTTGCCTTGCGGTGGGGTTGGATGGATTAAGGATCATTTCGCAACCATCCTACCACACTTTTATAAAAAATCAAGAAAAAAGACGACCCTTGTGAGGTCGTCCATTTTGTTTTTTTGCTTCGCATATGCAGGTTAGACCCACTGATGCTAACAAGAAATTGGGAGCAGGGACGGCGTTTGAATCCGTTGTTGCACATTATGAGCGTGCCGAGTTACCACATACTCTACCCTGCCATAAAATTAACTGTTGACCATACTACAGATTTTATTCTGTTTGTCAACATCTTTTTTCACTATCACTGATTTTCCATTCATCCACAGCCTACGATTTTCACAAGCGTTTTATTGTCGTTTCCACCCGATCCATTAGCTGCTTTTATACCCCACCATCTTACTACCCGCTGATCTTATCTGTATCTATCTGCTTGTATTATTCTGGCGGCGCGAAGAGCGCACCGTAGGTTCATCAAAGGGATGCTTTCTACACTTATATTATTTAAAAGAACACTATCTACTATACCGATATATATTGCTAAGTCAACAAAAAAGATATACTTTTTTCACTTTTTTTAACTTTCTACCCAAATCCTCCATTGCCTCTTGCCTGTATTAGCCTTGATATTGTCTGCCATAACATCTGCCGTCTTCTTATTATCCCAACTTCCCAATTTAACTTTCTTGGGAAGACCATCATCAATCACCTCTTTTGACTTGGGATCAATGATGGGCTCATACTTATGATATCTTTCGCCGTAGATATTGTACATACTAAACAAGTTCCTTCATATACGGATGATACTTGACCTTATGTCGATAATATGTGTCAGACTCTACTTTACCTTGTGCAGTATGATCTGCAACAAAATAATCATTCTTGTACTTGATAAGTGCATGTGTTGCCTTACCAAGTCGATTCAGTGAAGAAAGAATAGTGTCCTTGATCTTTGCTCCATCAGTATCTGGAAACTCATACTTTTCTGTATGAATCGGCGTTTGAGCGCTATCAATGATGAGTATTTTTACAGTGTCAGACATTATGTATTTTACTTGAAAAGTCGCTGTGATTGATCTCCGCGTCCAAAGAATGCACCCTTGTTGTCAAGGGTCTTGCCATCGTGCACTCTTCCAAGCAGTGCACCTTTGTTGTCCAAAATGGTCTTGCGACCACTGCTCTCCGTGGTGACAGAACCGACCCACTTGCCAGTTCTGTCTGTGAAGTATTCGCGTTTGCTCATAGATTTTTATTCGGCGTCTTCGTAAACGATGCGAGCAATCTTGGTCTTAACAACGTTGTTGTCAACAACAATCAATCCACGATCATTTGCGTCCTCACCATACCACTCCACCTCGCCGTTAAGAGTGTAGCCCCACGGCTTGAGAAAGTGTTTGATGAGATACTCAATCCACTCAACATAATGATAGAACTTCTCGCCGCCGTCCCAAACGATGCTTGTGCCGTCATTGCTGGGCACCCATTGACACCACAGACTCGGCTGACCGTCGGGAGGATAATTGTAGTCCACAAGGTCAGTAATGCCGTGGTTGACACCAACACCATCACCCTGACCAAAGTCTCCACCCTCACCAACAAAGTATGCACCCTCCTTGCCAACAGGTAGACCAGCAGCAATGCGAACGGGGTCTTTACGCTTGCTAGTCAAGGACTGCTTGCGCTTCATACGGCGCGTCTCATTGAACTTCTCCAAATAATTCTTGTGCGCTTCGGTAAGTGGCTTGTCCAGATTGAACTCGCCGTTGAAATCAGTAGTGTAGCCCATTGTATTAATTATTGATGTTGAGGTTCAGTTTCTTGATGATAGCTTCCGAGATTACATCTTGGAAAGCAAATTCGGTTGGATCATCGGTGTCAAGATTATCTTGGATCATACCCTGCTCGACCAGTTCGTCAACGATGGCAATGGCGAGATCACGCACATCGTCCTCGGTGGAGATAATGTTCACAGTTGTCATCGTGAGGATAACTATGAGACTTTTTTTAATAAAGTCAAGCACTCAATAGCTTGCTTCGCTGATTTTTTCAACACCAAACTCTGCCTTGGCACGCTGATAAATCTCGCTGATGTTGATGTCAACACGCTTGCCTTTGCTGTTGACTGCGATGGCATAACCGCTCAAGTACCGATACTTCTCGCTGCCCACAGCCTCGAAAACAGCAATGCTGTCATCGGTGAGGTGTTGCGCGACTTCATCAACAAAGTCAACTTCAACATCGCTGCCATCATCGTCATAATAACAGACAGGAATACCAGTGTCCTCGTCAAAGAGCAGAGCATAACCACCCTTGGTTTCTTCAACAACAAGTTCGATCCCATTGAACTTGTTAATAAACTCTTGGAACTTTTCCGCGTCCTTGACGTTGAAATAATTGGTGCGAGCCTTTTCGTAATAGTTGGCCATAAGATTTAGCTGTTGTAGGTGTTATAAACTTTGTCAGGAATCACATCGCGCACAAGAGTATCCAGCTTCCACATAGCATTGGCAATGGATTTCTTACTTTCGTTGTTTTCAATCATACCAGCAATGCTGATGAGGTCTTCGTAATCTGATTGCACCATCTTTTCAGCACCCTCATAATTGCGCTCAACTGCACGATACTTGTCGGCAGCAGCGACGAGCTTCTTTGCGAGTTCGTTTTTCATCGTGGAGATACTCTAGCAGGGTTTTATAAAAAGTCAAGCCCATTCTTCATCCGATTCTGGATGAGGAACATCGGGACCGACATAAAACGGGTTCTTGGCCCACACATCAAAATCGGTGAGAATCCAAGCACGATGTGGCTGTTCGGAACCAAAAATCAACGTCATCTCAAGGTGGGCTTCGGCGTTTGGATTACCGCGAAAATCCTCGGCATCCTCTGGGTGGAATGGGATATTCATTAACCCAGAGTATGGAGACTTTTTTTAAAAAGTCAAGGATTAAATGCCAGTTTGGTCAACAGCACCGACACCATCGAATCCATTCGTCTCTTCTTCAACTTCCTCGATGTCAAGAGAAGCTCCACAATCAGTTTCAATCTCGTAGAGCAGTTGCTTTACGGCGTCAATGCGAGCCTGCTTGGGATTTTTGGCTTCAATGATGATACTGTCCCAAGGCGTGTGAATGCGGTATGTTTTCATCGTGGTGGTACTCTAGCAGGTTTTTATAGAAAGTCAAGAGGTTTATTCAACTTCGTAAGTGTCGCAATGTCCAAAAGCGTCCAACTCTTCTGGCCCACGGCTCTTGAGATAAGCCAGACGCTTCTCTAGAGCAGCAACCAAAACTTCATATGGAATCTCGTCATAACTCTCATACGGTCCTTCAACCGTGAAAGCAACGTCCATCATATGATTGTAGATTTTCATTTTAGAAACGGATGCTGTTCAGATTGTTGTCCTCAACAAAGTCACCGTCGTGATACTGCTCTTCAATCACGGGCTTCTCACCATACTTCGCCTTGAACAGACCAATGAACTTGGGAGCATCGCAGTCTTCCTCAAGGAAATAACGGCTACCCTTGCGATAGCTGTAACCAGAGAAGTCCTTGGGAGTCGCGTGAAGATCAGCCAGATCGGCGGCGGACACTTCAAGCCAGCCGTGACCAGAATCGGAGTGGAAGGTAAGGGTGTTGTTCATGCGTGGTAATGTAGTGAAAAATTAAAAGAAGTCGAGAAAAAAATGCGCGTGAGTTGGTGTGCGCGCCCCACCGTGTGAAAATCAGTACTCTGCGACCACTTCCGCATCAGTGATCTCGGAGTCCACGATCTCGCTCTGCGAGTCGCAGTGCTTGAACCCATAGTCCATCTCTCGGAGGAGATACGTCAAGGCATCATCGTTGTCGGCGGCGATGGTCAGCTTGACCGTGACATTGACCTTGTAGTTTTTCATCGTGCGAGCATTGTCTCAGAAAATTAAAAAAAGTCAAGAATTATTTTAACGAACGTTATATTATATTTATATTATATGAGCACTACCAATGAAACAATCAGAGACTTAAAAGGCAATATTATTGGCACAATCGCCATAATCAATGGTGAAAGAGTTTGGATTGACAATCATGGCAATGTGATGGGTAAAGTCATCTGTCCAAAATAAAAGTGGCGGCAGCGGATACCACTCACGCCGCCGCCACTTATCCTCAGACCAAAGTCAAACTCTCAGCAAGGTCACCATCGTTGAGAGTATCAAGGCATTCCAACTTACCTTGAACGCGATGGCAGATGTTCTCTTCAATGCACTTGGCAGCGTAAACAATGCGCTGATAGCTCTTCGTCTTGCCTTCCAAACGCCAGATGCGACCAAGCGCTTGGCGCATATTATATGCACTCCAGTTGGGACTGATCAGACTGGCGCGAGGAAACTTGCCGTTAAGATCGTGCAGTGAAACACCCGTTCCGCCTGCTGCGATATTAACAACCATCACTCGCTTCTTGTCGGATTGGAATGCTTCAATGTCAGACACTCGGTGCTTGTCACTTTGTCCGCCGACAATATACCCGATCTGGTCCTTGAACTTGCCCATCTTGTCCAAACGTTTGACGACGGCGTCAACACTGTCAGTGAAGTTAAGAAACAGCACCACACTCTTGCCTTCGTCATAAAGGTCTTCGATCATATCAACAAAGAGGGGTACCTTGCAAAGCTCTGCCTTGCGTCGCGCCTCCATCATCACGGCAAACACGTGCTCGCTGTAGTTCTCCGCCTTCTCCTCCAGCTTGGCCAGTTCCGCCTCCATATCATCGTATACGGCTTGAATCTTGGCTTCATTGCTGCCAAGGTCATATGCTTCCGCCACGATATGAGACTCAGGAAACTGCTTGCCAAAGTCTTCAACGACCATACGACTTGCGCATGCGCTGGTGCTGAACAGATATTCGTTGAGGCGGAGCATGCCCTCACGTGCTTCGCTGCTGGATAGATTGAATGTCATCGCTCCATATCGTGGAGCAAGTTCGGCACCGTGCACTCGACAAAAATCGCGAAAGTTGTAGAGCGAATGAAGGTTGGTCAAAAACCCAAACGCACGCATCTCAAGCGGAGAAGTGGCCACAGTTGCTGACGAAACAAGTACACGATATCCTTGAAGTTTCAACGCAACCATCATCCAACTGTTGCTGGTATTGTTGCCCTTGCATTTGTGTCCTTCGTCCAGCACAACAAGAGTGTTGGGTTCAAAATTGAACTGAGGAAGCTCAGTGGTAGCATTCTCCTGATATGGACGAACAGGATCAGGAAGCTTCTTCCACTTCATATACTTGGTGTTTCCACGACCAAGCTTTTCATAGTTGATCAGTGTAACAGCGTTAAGCTTGAAACTGCCTAGAATCTTCTCCCATTGATGAATGACACTCTTGGGACAAATCACAACGAAGGGACGGTTCATCTCTCGGATGACCGCCGCCGCCGCATATGTCTTGCCAGTGCCAGTCTCGCTCATATCCACGGCAAAGCCGTTGAGATACAGACTGTCAACAAGTTTCTGTACGTGCTTGAATTGCGGCTCAAGCAAACCGGTGGTATCAATTTGCATTGTCCAGATGTTGGACTAGGTTTTAATAAAAGTCAAGAACTACTGATCAAGATTGAAGAAATACTTGATGTCCTCAAGCATATCCTCCTTGGTATGCTCGCGATTGCCAGCAACATATTTCTCGAAAGTATCCTTGTACCAATCATCAAAATGCTGGCTAGTCAATACTCTGTAAATGTCTTCGGGTTTCATTTTTGAATCTTCTTGTATTCCTTCTCTAGTTTCTTGATGGTCTGCTCTACACCTTTCTTGAATGATGGGTCAATGGGGTTGCTGCCGTGATGTTCCTCACGTTCACAATCTTCCAGAAACAACTCAAGTGCCGTTAATGTGGCAACGAGTTGATTTTGAGATAGATTTACAATGTGCATTTTTTCAATAGTTCCAGATCTGCACGCTCATATTCTCACAAGCATAGATCATAAACTCGCCATCATAACCGTCCTCATCGTATACAGG
>Ga0075471_10002823_pt1 | contig 11340 bp, 10 predicted proteins | sample DEB19_08_DNA_2_FD_74787 | JGI IMG/M metagenome (GOLD analysis project Ga0075471, IMG submission 74787) | Aqueous microbial communities from the Delaware River and Bay under freshwater to marine salinity gradient to study organic matter... | ecosystem: Environmental > Aquatic > Marine > Coastal ... | reverse complement strand
TAGAGAGCCTCATTCGGGTTGACGGTGTTTTTAGCGACCTCATTAGTGAAGGTATTGCCGAAGTCTTGAACCTGCTTTTGAGCTACTTGAATCTGCGTGTCTACCCGTCCCGCAACGTCTTGGCCGAACTTAGAACCCTGCTCTTTATTCGCGTTTAAGTAGGATTGAAGATTCGTATAGGAACCGCTCTTCGTTTGCTGCGGCTGACCCGCCTCGCCGCCCTGGCCCGCACCTGGGCTTTGAATAACCGGGGAACCCGTTCCAATTTGCACGCCGTTTTGCTGATTAGACTGCTCTTTATCCTTATCCTTCTCAGCAAAATCCTGAAACGCGTCATACGCCATGTATTCCCCCTATGGAGTTACCCGAAATCTAATAAAATAGGTCTGGCCCGCTGTGAGGGCGGTGGCCCCTAAGACACCCAACCGCACCAACCCACTGACAGATATTTTAGCATCCGCAGTATAAGACCAGGAAGCCGCAAGCGCTACCGGAGCGCCCGTTGTAGTGGGCGTGCTCTCATAGGCGTAGACCACATAAAGCGCTTTCGGTGGCTTTGACAGCCCCCAAGCAAAAACAAGAGGCAGAGAGACCGTATCGCTCACGTATTCGAAGCTCACCTCTCGCTCTACGCCGGTAATATTCTCATCAAAAACCAGGTTCCCGTTCACCTGCGCAATGACGTCGGTGATAAACGCGTTCAAGACGTAAAAGAGCTTCCCAATCCAATCCTTCTGGTCTGGAAACTGTTCTAACGTCAGCTGGGTTTTGGATTTGATTCTGCCCATTATTTACTCGTTACCTGGCTTCCGGTCCCCCTAAAGGGAAGCGAAAGTCCTAAGAGCTTAAAGAATGAGTAGCCCTGCTTCAAAACGAACTGGACGCGCAGATAAGTGCCACGCTGCTTTTCAAGCGGGATGTAGGTTCGCTTCGGGATAGTGGTAGTTCTTCCGCCCCACGGCGCTTCTCCCCACGGGAATAATCCCCATAGCCCCAACGTCTGGCCCACTACCGGGACCGCCTCAAAACCTTGAGAGATGTCGGTCGCAAACTTGGCGTCCGCATCGCTAAATCTCGCCTGCTTAAACAAGAAAGAAATCTCGGGAAACTGTTTCATCATGCCGGGGTTCTGGCACGAGATAGGGGCGTACTCTACGATTGATTCGTATGCCTTGTAGGCTGAGGTCGCGGCACCACTTGCCCAAGAGACCGTGTTCTCGACGTTCACGCCGTTAGCGTCTACCGCAGAGATAACGGAATACTTAGTCGGGCTTTGAAAGAGCACGTCGCCCACTTCGATATTGGTCGTAGTGCTTAGCTCAACGCGCTTTCCCGAATAGGAGTTGATCGTCGATAAAACCGCGTAGTCCACGTAGTCGGTGTAGTTCTTGGATTTGCGTTCTACCTCGGTGTATTGGTTCTCGGCGTTTGCGGCGTACATCCTATCGTCGGTCGGATTGACGAAAGCGATATTCCACTGCTTATCCCACTTGCTCCACGCCCTAGTGAACACGTCGAATACGAATACGACGGTCGGTGTCGTGTCGTCTGCTGAATCTACGGTGCCTAGAATAAACTTTCGGTCTGTCTCGTAGCCCTCACCCCAAGAGTATTGGGCGACCTGAGAGAGCGCAGTACCGAAGGTGTCTAAAATCAAATCCTCAATCGGACGGCTAACCACGCTGACGCCGGTTTCCGTTATCGTTGTGACACCTTGGTCACACAAAGCCCAGATTTCGTTATTCACGACCGCGACCGAATCAGGGGCGATAAGCCGTGCCGATGAATCGAATAACTCTACTTCGAAGTTAGACGGGTCAGTGCCCGTCATTCGAAAGATTCCTTCCTGCTTCTTGAAGATAAAGCAGGTGTTTCGAAGCTTTTTCACTCGATAAATCGGGTTATTTGCAGAGCCCACTCTTCGGGTGTTTCCGAGCGGGACGGCCTCAGCTTGCCCGGTTTTTGCGAGCATTAGAACGTGCTGAAAGTCGTCATTACTTGAAGCGACCGCATTACCCGACGTAGGCAATACCGGATTGAAGGCGCTTCCATGTAGGGTTGAGGTCGCATTAAAGCCCGAAGTGCCGATAGTGCGCTCTTCTAAAAGAATTTGCCCCGGCAAATCGCTAGGGCCTGAAAGAAGAGAGGCATAGATAGCGGTATTCGTATTATTTCGGTTGATAACCCGAATCAAGGAATCAACCGTCGAAGAAATGTTCTGCGCGGGCGTTCCGGCAGTGGTCATTGCGTATCTAAGCGCATTGATATTCTCGGCAGAGGCCGCAACGTAGGTAGTACCCGCAAGCCCTAAGCCGTCACCGATATTCACACCGGAAGTTCCGCCTACGGCTAGCATCGTGAGACGAAGCCGGTGCTTTGAAGCTACGTTTGCGTAGACTACGCTCCCTTGAAACTCTTCCATGTCTTGAGCAAGCGGCGGCGGGTCATTGCTCTGAGCAATCCCTTCTTGAGAGGGAGCGGTGTAGATAGTCTCACCACGTAAATCGTCGGTCGTGGAATCTACGAGATTGATAACCTTGGCAGAAATCTCAGCCGAGGTCGGGTTATTCTCGTAGACGAGACCTAATTCATCGTCGGGTTCTACCGCGGCCCCACCGGAAGCCTTAGAGCGATAAATCTGAAAGAAGTGCGCGGTCGTTACCCCTTGAGGGACCGTAATAACGAGAGACACATCCCTAGAACCGCCTGAGGTGTTAGCGATAATAGCGCGGCCACTAGGAGCGCCCCGTACCAGATTATTCTGCGCATCTTTTATTCCCCAAAGTACGCGGTAGGCCGTTTGATTTGCGGTCGCTAGGAACCCGCTTGAGCCTGTGAGGGCGAGTTGAATATCAAGCCCTCTAAACATCCCCGCAAGCGTCGGGGTTCCGGTCGCTGAATCAAGCTTGTAAACGCCGGCACTGCTACTGAAGTAGAGATTGTTATTCGCAAGCAAAAACCGAAGTCTCGCAAGCGTCGCATCGGGATGCGAATAGGTCCCGCTATAGTTAGTCCAAGAGCTCCCGTTTTTTCTGGCAAGCGTAGAGCCGTTGTAATGCGTGATGAGAGTATCTTGATAGCTCGTAAATCTTGTGGCCCTATCGCTTCCCGAGGAGAAGGCAATGGTTCTGTCGTACCCACGACGTGGCTCTACGATATTATCGACTGAGATAATGCAGTTATCCGCACGAACCATCCCGCCGTCTGGAACGGACGAGAAGTCGTTAGGGCTTGTGAAGAGCCCTCTGTTCTTCAGAAGAAGTAGTTGGTTCTGATAAGACATTTATCAGCTTCCCCTTCTTAAGATTCCAGTTCGATTGACTAGCTTGCTTCCCTCTCTCTCCACTCGCGGTGAGATGATGTCCATGAGGTCTTCTCGGAGCGCCTTAGCTTCCGCAACGCCTGCGTTATACGCTTCGACATCGCCCTGACCCCTTAGGCAGTAATTAGCTACTTCCTGAGCAAGGAGCGGCTGTAATTCTACAGGACACTGAATAACAGGGCTTTTCCCGTTCAAGCAGACCCAATCGCCAACGGCTAAGCGAGACGGCAAATCATCTGAAAAAACCATAGTCGTCGTGGTGATAGCAGAGATACTAGCCTCGAAAGTGAGGGTGTCGAAGTGTGGCTCTGCCTGTACGATTTCGAATAGGTCGGAAGTATCCCAGTCGGTCGGGATAGTGCCACTATCGAACGTCACGGTCTTAGTCGCGGTGTCGATTGCCGTGATTTGTGCGCCGTCCACATTCTCTACGACCTCGGGCGGCCTAAGAAAGTAAACCATGTCCACGCCGGAATAGCCCAGCGCCTCTTTCGGGACGAGATAGGCCGTATTCCTTGCGATGTAAAAACCGCACACCGTATTGATGAGAGGCACGTTGCTATCTTGGAGCGCCTTAGGAGCGATAAGTGGAACGGAGAGCAGCTCAGTGCCGTTTGTCAGCGTGAAGGTGTCAATCTTAGCGCCAATTGCCCTGGTCGGAATATTGTAGCTACCATCTGAAGAGATGGAAAAGCTCTGTGTATAGGCGTAGTAGTCCTCTCTCACCTTCAAGACCATAGGGAGAATCTTGGAGCGCATGACAGAGTTTATCGCCGCAAGGAAGCGTGCGGTCGTAAACGTGTTCTGCCCAGTGGGAACCATCCCCCTGGTTTTTATCTCGTCAACTAGGTCATTGTAGGTGAAGGCCATTTTAAGCCTCCTGCTTTAGAGCCTCTTCAAGTTCGGCTAACTCAGATTCGTCGAGACTGTCTCCGACGAGAGATTTGATTTTGGTGAGAAGCTTTTCCCCGCCCATCATCATGTCGGGCTCTTCTTTAGAGACCTCACTCATGGGGCCAGGGGCTTCCATCTCTTTTTCTTCGCCTGAATCTTCCATTTCAGGTTTTGCGATAGTGACCTTCTCTACCGCTACCGATTTGGCTTTCGGGTTCATCTTCTCATCCATGAGATTGCTTAAGTCTTTTAGGGCCATGAGTTTCATCTTGTTAGGCTTCATCTTGTCTCCTTAAGATTTTGCGTAGTACGGAATCACATACGATGTCGTACCGTTTAGTTTAACTTCCACGTATCCGGTCGGAGTAGCTGGGAGCGCTGAAGCCCCACCCGCTGCGCCTACCGTCGATTGGGTAGCGTTATTGAATCGAACCACGCTGCTACTGTTAGTTCCAAAAACGAGATTACCTGAGGCGTCCGCCGTAATGACGTTCGTCGTGCCGAGCGCTGAGCCCGAAGAGAGCGTGAATAAGCTTCCGGCAGATTGGTCACTACCCATTGACCATTTGGTCGTTAGCTCAGTCGCGAACTGAATCATCGGGTCGCCACCGCTTGGTTGCTTAGTCGTGAGATAAAGCACCGAGTGAGAGCCCGAGTTATTATCTTGGTTCGTTAGCTGAATGTAGGCACCGGTATTATTCCGGTTATAGATAATATCTAGGCCGCGGGAGTAGAACGTGTGAAACGCGACGCCCGTATAGCCTGAGATGCCGAAAGTCCAAAGGCCCGTGCTATCGAAAGAGCCGACATAAGCCCCGTTAGAGGCAAAACCTACCGCATTAGTCCCAAACTTGTAGAGCCCGGTCCCGGTATCCCAAAGGGCGCTAGGAGAGGCTGCAGAGCCCGCCGCGAAAGTGACGGCCGCGGTGAACGTGCCACCAGATTTCGGCATCTTCGCATCTAATTGCGTCTGAATCGAAGAGGTCGCATCTAAATAAGAAAGCTGAGTGAGTGTCGTACTGGACGCGGTTAATACGCCGCCCGCACTTGTGGTCATCACTCTCGATGCGGTCCATCCTGAGAGCATGGCGACGTTTGCGCCGTTATAAGAAAGTAAATCTGAGGTGTCTGCCTTGAGAATTAAATCAGCGCCGTTAGCCGCGTTTCGCCACCCTACGCCTTCGTTGTTAGCAAGCTGCACGACTCCGGTCGTAGAGATATTTGAGCTTCTCGACTTGTAGTAAATCGACTTAAGGCCGTAGCTTCCGCCGAAGTCTAAATCGGCAGTGAGAGCGAAAGAGCCGCCTGCGCGAGACAGGGCGTTCTGTGCGAGTGAGATAATAAGGCCGTCTACTTTAGTAGATCCGCCCCAATCCTCATCACCGTCTCCGGGTATCGTGTAGGTGACGCTATTCCAAACGACGTTTGTAGCCATAAGACCCTCTTAATATTTAAAGGGTGAGGGGGTTGAACCACCAAACCCCCTGCACCCTAAAAACCGCCTTAGGTATTCTGGCTTGGATTTACTAGCTCACTGAATCGAATCGTGCGGTAGTAAATGCGTCCCATTACCGCTCCGCTACCCGCAGTCACATCCGTAGACGCGCTTGCAACGATTGCAGAGTTAAGCACCGGGGCAACGTCAGCCGGTCTGTCGTAGTAGTAGGCGCTGGTTCCGGCAGCTGCTTCAACGGAAGCGTTCGGAAGCTGAGACACAAGCGCTCCGGCAGAGGTGCCGTAGCGAAGGTCTAAGGTTCCTGAGCCCAGTTCGAAGGCTGTGGTTCCGGCGCTAACCCAATAAGCGACATCTTCGATAAGGTTAGCTAAGCCCGCACCCGGAGCAGGTAGAACGCTAACAACCGTAGCGTTTAACGTGTCCATTTGTGAGGCGCTTAGCCGAAAGTCTACATAGGAAGTTTCCGAGCGAATGAGATGGTCTCGTAGCTCAGTGTTTCCTGCGTAGCTCAGAATCCGATGTCTCCACCGGTCCAGGTATCTATTGAAAGAAGGCATAATTTTTTCCTTTCTCAGTTAGAGCAAAGGGGGAAGGGGCTTTTTACGGCCCCACTCCCCCAACACCGTTCGTGAGGAACGCTTAGTTTGTGATTCCCGTGTATTTCGTGGACTGAGCAGGAACCGTGAGCATGATTGCTTGGTCAGCAAATGCCCGCAGTTCGAGACCCGCCACATCCGGTACTTCCAAGAAGATTTGGTCAGCGCGTCCGGGGCGTCGGAACGTGATGTCCGAGGCACCGACACGAACCAAACGCTTCGCCGGGTTCGGAATCAAGAAGCCTTCCCCTTCTTTAACGAACGGGTGCGCTTCAATCGAAGTCGAACCGTTGACGCTGTAGTAGGAGATTGCTTCCGAACCGTTCTCCGCTTTAGAGGCTTGAGCCCCGTATCGGCGAAGGGCCGCTTGGTCGCTATTCAAGGAATTCCAACGCGTGGTGCCGAGATAGACGACCGCATCTTCCATGAGGCCATTGTTCACGGCATCGGAGACGCCGTTCAAGATAGCCAGCATCGAGATAGGTCCGCCCACCGCACGGGTATTGGCTTTCCATAACTCGAAAGAAGAGGCCGAGATATTAAAGAGGGTTCCGGTATTCGACATGATTTTGTCGATACCCGCACACTCCTTATAGGCCGTCGTCGATTTCGCGCCCTTGAAGTAGAGATGGTCATTCGCCACGACCGAGCTTGAGGTGCCAGTGACTGTAACCTGCTTGTCCGCCTGAGACACCGCACTAACCGTGAGGTCAGTGTCGTGCTGAGTGGACGACGCAGCCTGAGATGTGAACGCCTCAAGAATACAGTCTTTCATGCCGGACCAGATACCCGGTGCCCATGAGGCATCGGTTAGAGTGATGACACCCGAAGAGATACCAGAGACCTGTCCGATGCCCTGCTGCCCGTACAGGAACGCTAACTCCTGACGCTTAGCGAAAGAAACTTGCATATTTTCTACGACCAAACCAGTGGCCGATTCGAACGCTGCGGGACCGGCTTGCGCTGCCTTGAAGACGTCCTCATACGAGAGACGGCTTCGAAGCACAATCATTCCGCCGCGAACCTGAGCCTGGCTAACGCTTCCGGCAATAGCCGCATTCAAAGTGAACGCGCCGTCACCGTGTGCGCCGTAGGTGAAACCGTGCTCGTGTTGCAGCAAAACTGGCACGACGTACATGTCGCCCAATTTCTCCTGTTGGGAGAAAGGGACGGTCTTCATGATTTTGGCGAATTTGGGGACGGCCTTAATAGTTCCGTCACCGTAGACGCGTTTAAATAACGCATTGAGGTCGTTTGTGGCTGCCATGGGGCATCCTCCATTTTTTTAAAATAGGTTTTAGGTTTTGGACTGCTACTCAGTCCCTATTTTAGCTTTTAGAGGTTGGTAGGGCGGGGCATCCGATGAATCCGGGTAGGCCCGCGCATCGCCCATAGGCGTTTAGGGACAAAACTTTTTCGGCGGGACGTCATCGCTTTAGGGAGCGACCCCTTGGCTCAGTCCCGCCTTTTTGCAAAATCGAAACTACTTTACCAGTCTTTTACGGCTTGGCCACTCTGAAGAGCTACGGCCCTTTTCCTGGCCTCTTCTTTCCAGGTGTCCATATCCATATAGCCCTGTTTTTGTCTGGGCTGAGACTTCGCCACGTCTACCTGCTGGCTCTGCGTTGCAGCGAGCCCCTCGGGACGTTTCGCTTTCAATCTCGTTAAGTCGTAAACTCGAATCGCCTTAATTACCTCAGGCCCGAACGTCTGTTCTAACTCCTGGCCTAAAGCCAAGATGGTTTGAGCATCCTGTTTCCGGTACGCATCTAGGATGGTTTTAGCGTGCTCCCCACCGAGCGCCTGAATATCTTCAGTGTAACCGCCCCGGACGCGCTCCGCAATGGCTAGAGGGTCCACTTCCAGGCCCATAGACTGGTACCTATACATCTGGTCAGCCCAAGCCTTGATAGCTCTTGGGGTTCTGGGAATCTTGGCCTCATCAAGCATCTTCAAGACCTGTTTTTCGTAGTACGCCTTGGTCTCGTTTAGCTCTGCGACCTCTTTCTGTCTGGCCTCACTCTCCTCACGCTGCTTTAAAGCCGCTTCGGCTTTTTGGGCCCTCGTCTCAAGCTCTTTTTGCTGCTTAAGACCGGGGTTTTGCTCATATTCGATTTCTTCTAAAATCTTCTGCTCTACCCGAGGGCGAATCACCTTAAGCGCTGCCTCTTCGTCGCCCAATACCTGTACAAGAGCCTCAATCGGGTTCTCTTTCATCTGAGAGAGGATTTGTCTGATTTGAGCCCTCTCGGCGAGCAGCTCTTCTTTCAGGCTCTCGGCCTCTTTTCGGCTTTTCGCCGTCTCTCTACCCACTTCATCAAATAAGAGCCCTTTTTGGGCAAGGGCACGTATCTCATCGTCTGAGGTGACGACCTTTTCTTGGTTCTTAAATTTTAGCTTCCATCCCTTAGGCTTCTCGCCCTCGGCAATCTCAGTCCCTTCCGCCTTTTCAGGTTCGGGTTGAGCCCCTTTCTTTCCAGGGCTAGGGATATGAGTAGATTCTTCGGCTACATCGGACGTATCGGGTGCAGACTGCGCGCTAACCGGCGCAGGTGCGGTAGCGGGCGAACCCGCTTGAGAGAATTCAGACATTTTAGCTCCTCACGTTTTTAAACATTCCCTTGCGGTGGCTGATATTCCTGGCCCGTCATCGGGTCAGTAGGGAAATTCACTTGCTGCACGTTCGGGTCTTGAGGCGGCGGCGGGGCTTCGGCTGCATTTCCTTCACCTGGTTTTGCTTCTTGTGGTGCCCCGCCCTGCTGCGGCGGCTGGCCGCCCTGCGGTCCCGCTGCCGGTGCCTGCATCGGGGGGATATTGAGTGCCGTGAGTAAATCTATTGGCGTCTCTCCCCAAACCTTTAAGTGCTCTAGGATATGCTGAGTGACGTTTTGAACCATCACCTCATCCCTGCGGTCTTCGGGGTTCTCTAAGACCCTAGCGTGCCCTGCGATATGGATGGGATGGTTATCGGTGACCATAACGGGAACGTCTTCACCGCGAATTAAAGCGTCATTCTCAAGGTCTACCATCAACCGTGCATTACGACTTGGCTCTGTCATCGAATCGAGATTACCCGTATCTAAAACTTCTTGATAAGCGCCCGGGTCCGTTATCGAGCCCATCTTTATGAGGTCTTGGGCGATAGTGAGCTTCCCTGCGGTCGTATCTTTAAGCGGGTTTCCTTGGCGCACGAAAAGGCGCTTTATCTTCTTAAGGTCAGCGCCTTTGTAGGACTGCATCATGTAGCGGTTATTGCGACCCACGATGAGCCCTAGTCGCTCTTGGTCAGCGAAGTCTTGGGTCAGCATGATGATGTCATTACCGTTATCTTCGATGAGTTTATTTCTGGCTGACTGAAGCCCCGAATTAAAAGAGATTGCCATACTCTGAAGTAGGGCCATGGCGGCACCGGAGAAGTCTTTGCCTTCCGTATTACCCCTAGCGACTGAGTTGACGCCGCTTAGAGCTTCCATGCGTTGGATAATAAAATTCGAGAGCGAGAACCACTCAGGCGGCAGGCGATTCAGCATCAAAACTTCGGGCTTCTCATCAGCCTCGAAGAGGTTCATACCTTCGGCAATCTGTTCAAAGTCGAAGTTCGCTGAGTTTTTCACCCAAAGGTTATTCACTCCGAGCGATGTCATATTCGTGACGGCAGCTGAGATAAGCGAATCCATCACGTCTTGAAGCGCCAAGAGGTCGTTAGTAGGCGAGAAGCCTAAAGTCGAAAGAACCATTTCTCCGGGGCAAATGCGATTACCCGGAAGCTTTCGGTAGGGGATAGGGCCTGAGAAGACGAATAGCTTCGAGTTAAAGAACGTGAGCATGCGGCCCTCGGGGCACGCAGGCGTTCTTCGGTGATAGAACGTGTACTTATCAATGAGCCCACTCTCAAAACCTTCCCACTCGTAAATCTCACCGAAGCGAAATAGCGAATCCTGATTTCGGTCTGGCATGAGAGCTAAAATCTCATCGGCCATTTCTGGGTGCATGGCTGCGACATCGAATTTATTCACCTGGTCTTTTACGATGACCCAATCGCGCTCGGTATCGGTTCGAGTGAAGTCGATAATCACTTCGACGGGCGTCTTCGCTCTCGAAAAGACATCGCCGGCTTTAAGAACAGCGCCCCCCTCATCGGTCGTTAGGTCGTCGCCTTTGCCAAAGTCCCACTCGTTAAAGACCCAAGCGGTATCCATGAGAAGAGCGATAAGAGTAGCTAGGTCGGAGTTAGCGTCTACCGAAGCGTTCCTTCGATAGTATTCGACGATGCCTTTACCTAAGAATGCGGCTGCTTTGCTCTCTGAATCGGTATTCTCGCAAACGACTTCGACTGAAGCCTTCGATTGCTGGCTCATGACCACGAGATGACGAACCAGGTTCGCAAACTCATTGGACATGAGAAAAGAGAGCTCGCCCTGCTGGCCTGCGGCGGTGACTTGATAGCTTCTAAAGTCTCCCCGTTGCCCGTAAAAGGTATTGTAGGCTAAGCGCCACCGAGCAAGTCGCCCAGACGATAAGAGCCAGTTGTAATAAGCGTCTGTTCTACCGCAAAGCTCTTTACAGAGTTTATCCGCAGGTAGGTTAGCGAAATATTGCTCATTCATCGTTGGTTACCCTTTCGGTTCGGTCTCTCTAAAGACAGAGACACGCGGAGTTGCTTTGCCCCGGTGAGAAGAAAGACCGATAGCCGCTTTGAGCATCCCAGCTTCCGAGCGCAGTAGCTTCACCTCTTCGATGAGAGCTTCTACTCTTTCGGCCTCTGCGTTTTTCTGCGGTACCGGTTCTAGTTTTTTAATAAGAACTGCGTAAGCGCAGGTGGCGACAAATACGACGGCTGAGGGAAGGCCGGGGATAATCCCGAAGAGGCCTAAGGTCACGATAATGAGAAGCTGTTCTAGTTTAATATCTTTCAGATTCAATGGTCTCATCCTTCTCTGATAGCAGTTCAATCGCTTGGGCGTAGGCTAAGCCGAACGTGTCGGGTTTGTAGAAGCGCTCTCGCTTGATAACCTTCCCGTTTAGGATTTCCACATACTCCGGCTGAAAAGCCGTGATGTAGCCGTCTCCTC
>Ga0075471_10002822_pt1 | contig 11341 bp, 11 predicted proteins | sample DEB19_08_DNA_2_FD_74787 | JGI IMG/M metagenome (GOLD analysis project Ga0075471, IMG submission 74787) | Aqueous microbial communities from the Delaware River and Bay under freshwater to marine salinity gradient to study organic matter... | ecosystem: Environmental > Aquatic > Marine > Coastal ... | reverse complement strand
GCAAAGCGTGAGCAAAAAAAATGAGCGTAACCTGGCTGAATTGCGGGATCGCCTGCGTCAGGCGGAATCCGAAAAATACGACAACCCATTGGTTTATGCGCTGCTTGCCTGCTTACTGGTGGCCTTGGCCAGTTTGGCCCTTCTATGGCTGCGCCAACGCAAGTCAGATGCCCTGAAGCAGTGGTGGCATGCTTCCAACCCAGCCCCCGCGTCTCAATCGGTACTGGAAGACAGGGCCCCCACTGCTGCGCGTGAAAAGGTTTTTCCGACTCCCAGAAGGCCCGCAGTGATGGCTGATGCTGGGGCTTCAACAGCAACGGCCGCAGCAGCAACGTTAGCAGCGGCATCGGTAGCAGCAGGTGGCGCTGCATCGGCCGCGCCCACACCGCCCAGTGCAAGCCAATCTAGAAAAGAAGCTGATATGACCATCAGCCAGGATTCTTTGAAGCCAGACGAGCAAGCGCTCAAACCCTCGGCGGATGAGTTTGTGTTGCCGGACGTTGATCTTGAGGATTTGTTGGATGGCAGGACGGACAACGGAAGGGGCGGCAGGCGGGACAAGGGAAGGGATGAAAGAACGAATGGGGTAAGGGATGACAGACGGGGGGCTCCAGTCAATCCGTTGGGCAAACTGGAGAATGATGATTCACCGGTACTGGTTGACCTCGATTTCATTGAGATGCCGCAAGGGACGGATAGAGCGGATCAGGCTACCCGTCAGGATGAGTTGTCAGCTGACACCCAACCTGATGCTGCTTTGCAGTTTCCAGACCCAAAAACATCTGCACCAGAATTGGCTGCGGCAGCATCAGGTGATCAGGAAGCCCCCATCCTGATCGATTTTCCACCGGCCGGTGAGGTCAACATCGATATTTCCCATCTCAGTCTGACGCCAACTGATGAGTCCCTGCAGGACAATTCGTCTGTGCAAAACAGTACGCCCCAGGCCCCCATGTTGGATTTTGAGCTTCCCGGCCTGGAAAAGAAGAGCCCAGACAAAAAGGACTAGTCAGCCTTTGGCTTGGGTCGAATGAACAGGGCGCAGGCTGTATGCAGTAGGCCCTGCTGTATTACCGCCTCACCTGCAGCGCACCCGGATTTACGATGTTGCTGGGCGTTCCCTTGATGAAGTTCACCACGTTGTCAAAGGCTGTTCCAAGATACTGCTCATAATTTTCCTGTTCGACATAGCCGATGTGCGGAGTGCAGATGCAGTTTTCCAATCGCAGCAGGGCATGCCCTTGCAAGATCGGCTCACTTTCAAACACATCCACCGCCGCCATGCCAGGCCGGCCCCGGTTGAGAGCGCCGATCAGGGCTTCGGGCTCGATCAGTTCGGCCCTTGAGGTATTGACAATCAGTGCGGTAGGCTTCATCCGGCCGAGGTCCTCGGAGGTGACTATGCCCTCGGTGGCTTCATTGAGGCGCAAGTGCAATGTCACGACATCGGCTTCGGCAAAAAAAGCATCTTTACTTTCAGCAGCAAGGTGGCCGTCAGCTACCGCTTTGGCGCGTGAGGCTTCACTTCCCCAGACACAAACCTCCATCCCAAAAGCCTTGCCATAGCCAGCAACCAGCTGGCCGATTTTTCCGTAACCCCAGATACCCATTTGCTTGCCATGCAGGACGGTGCCCAGGCAAAAATTGGTAGGCATGGAGGCTGATTTCAACCCTGACTGTTGCCAAGCGCCGTGTTTCAGGTTGCCGATGTATTGAGGAAGTCTGCGCATGGCAGACATGATCAGGGCCCAGGTCAGTTCGGCCGGGGCTATCGGTGAGCCAGCGCCTTCAGCCACCGCAATCCCGCGCTCCGAGCAGGCGGCCAGATCGATATGGCCGCTGACGCGACCGGTCTGGGAAATCATTTTCAGTTTTGGCAGCTTATTCACCAAGGCACGGTTGATCTGGGTGCGCTCCCTGATCAGGACAAGGATGTCGGCATCCTTGAGTCGGACCGAGAGTTGTCCCAGGCCTTTGACGGTGTTGGTGTACACCCTGGCGGAATAGGGCTCGAGTTTGGAAGCGCATTCAAGTTTGCGCACGACGTCCTGATAGTCGTCCAGAATCACTATGTTCATGCCGACATTGTGCCCTGCCAGAGGGTGTTTTTTTGTGCAGGGCTGTCGGGACCGCGCTAAAAAACCGCCGCCCAGCCGCTTACATCAGCATGGTGTTGCGAATCAGGCCCACTGCCAGCCCCTCGATTTCAAAAGGATCACCGGGTTCGACAATAATAGTCTGGTAGTCCGGATTCTCAGGGTGTAACTCGATCTGGTTTCTATTGCGTCGAAAACGCTTCACGGTGACTTCATCGCCGAGCCGGGCCACCACGATCTGACCGTTCTTGGCTTCCTTGGTCACCTGCACGGCAATCAAATCGCCATCCATGATGCCGGCATCACGCATCGACATGCCGCGCACTTTGAGCAGGTAGTCAGGTTTACGTTGAAAGAGGTTACTTTCCACATGGTAGGTCTGATCGACATGCTCTTGGGCGAGAATAGGCGAGCCCGCAGCGACCCGACCCACCAAAGGTAAGGCAAGCTGAGCCAGACTGGGCAAGGGCAGGGTAAGCTGCTTGATGCGGGATTCATTGAGCCAGCGCAGAACCTCGCTCTTGAGACGGATGCCGCGGGAGGTGCCGCTGACAAGGTCGATTACGCCTTTACGAGCCAGAGCTTGCAAGTGTTCCTCTGCCGCATTGGCAGATTTGAAGCCCATCTCCGAGGCGATTTCGGCGCGGGTTGGCGGTGCTCCGGTGCGGGCAATGGCACTTTGGATGAGGTCCAAAATCTGTTGCTGACGTGGCGTCAGTTTGACCGAGACTGAGGGCATGTCCATGGGGGCTCCTTGGAAAAAGCTGTTTGTATATCCAGTTACTGTATTTTTGACCAGTTTTTTAGGAATTGCAAGTGAAACCGGGAAAAATTGTTGTTTTGGGCACAGGTGGAACAATTGCGGGTATCGCCTCCAACCGTTATGACACCTCACGCTATGAGGCAGCGCAACATGGCATAGACCACCTGTTGTCCGGCTTGCCGGTGCAGGAGCTGACTGAACTTGAGATCATTTCAGAACAGGTGGCGCAGATCGACAGCAAGGACATGGACCATCAGGTCTGGCGCCAGCTGCTGGTGCGATGTCACCATTGGCTCAGCCAGCCCGATGTGGCGGGGTTGGTGATCACACACGGTACCGACACCATCGAGGAAACCGCCTATTTTCTTCATCGCACGCTTGCGGCCAGGGTCCCGGTGGTGCTGACATGTGCCATGCGGCCTGCCAATGCTCTGCTGGCCGATGGACCGCAAAATCTGGTGGATTCATTGGTTCTGGCCAGCCAACCACAGGTCAAGGGAGTGATGGTGCTGTGCGCAGGAACCCTCCACAACGCCCTGGATGTGCAAAAAGCCCATGCCTGGCGACTTGACGCCTTCAGTTCAGGCGATGCTGGGCCCCTTGGGCATCTGGTGCATGGCCGGCTCCGTCAGGTCAGAGCCTGGCCCGAGCCGGATGCCCTGATTGATGAAGTTGCCCGGCAAGCTCTGTCTGAACCTATGCAATGGCCACGGGTTGAAATCGTCACCAGTCACGCAGGTGCCAATGGCGCGCTGGTTGATGCCCTGATGGCTTCACCGTCCACTGAGCCAGTGCGTGGGCTGGTGGTGGCGGGCACCGGGGGCGGCACGGTCCATCAAGCACTTCTGTCAGCCCTGCAACGGGCACAGGCGCAGGGCATCAGAGTGATTTACACCAGCCGAAGCTGCCGGGGCATGCCAACAAGTTCGCTGCGCGATCAGCGGGTGGTCTATGGTTTGTCACCAGCCAAGGCCAGGATTGCCCTGATGCTGGAACTTCTCTGTAATTTTGACCCGGTCGCTGAGTAGCTAAGGGCGCTCAGGAATTCAGAGCTGCCAAGGCGCGGGTCTTGATTTCCTCGACACTGCCAACACCACTGATATTTCGAAATTTGGGTGCGTCCCCGGGGCTCTGCGCTTCCCATTGCTGGTAAAAATCGACCAAGGGCCGGGTTTCAGCGGTGTAAACATCCAGCCGTTTGCGCACAGTTTGCTCTTTGTCGTCATCACGCTGTATCAGAGGTTCACCCGTCAGGTCATCCCGGCCCGCTACCTTGGGCGGGTTGAACTTGATGTGGTAGGTCCGCCCGGACGCAGGGTGGGAGCGACGGCCGCTCATGCGCTCGATGATGACTTCCAGCGGAATATCAATTTTCAGCACATAGTCAATTTTCACACCGGCTGATTTCATGGCCTCAGCTTGTGGGATGGTGCGAGGAAATCCGTCGAAAAGAAAGCCGTTCGCACAGTCTGGCATCGCAATTCGATCCTTGACCAGCTGGATGATCAAGTGATCGCTGACCAGTCGGCCTTCTGCCATCACAGCCTTGGCCTGCTGACCCAGTGTTGTGTTTTCCTTGATGGCAGCACGCAGCATATCCCCAGTGGAAATCTGGGGGATGTTGTAGTGCTGGCAAATGAAATTTGCCTGCGTCCCTTTACCGGCACCGGGTGCGCCCAACAGAATCAGTCTCATGAAAAAGTTTGTTTCAGCTCAATCAGCCGTCGTCAGCCAAGGGACTTGTGCAGGCTTAAAACTGCCTGTCAGTGATACAGCAAGTGCCCTTGGCGATCAGACCGTCATTACCAAAGCGGCGTATTGTCTCATGAGGCAAAAACCCGGCGGACCCGCTCCAAATCCTCAGGCGTATCCACACCCGGTCCGGGCGCCAGTTGTGTGACATGAACCAGGATCGGGTGTCCATGCCACATCGCGCGCAGCTGTTCCAGTGCCTCAGTTGTCTCCAGGGGGCTGGGTGGCAATTGCGGAAAGCGGCGCAAAAAACTCACCCGATAGCCATAAATGCCAATATGTCGCAGCGGGGAGGGCGAGGGCAGGGCGTGGGGCGCTTTGGCAAACCCGTCACGCCACCACGGAATGGGTGCCCGACTGAAGTAGAGGGCCCGCTGGTTTGCGTCAAGCACAACCTTGACCACGTTGGGGTTCAAAAACTCCGCCAGCTCATGGATCGGGTGAGCGGCTGTGCTCATGTCAGCACTGGGATGCGCCATCAACAAATTTGCAACCTGGCTGACCAGCTCAGGATCCATCAGCGGCTCGTCCCCCTGGACATTGACGACCACTTCACCTTCGTCAAGTCCCAGCAGCGCGCAGGCCTCAGCCAGACGATCGCTCCCGCTGGGATGATCGGCTCGGGTGAGCACCGCATCAACCCCGTGCTGGCTGCAAGCCTGGATGATGCTGGCACTATCGGCAGCCACAACGATCCGGGATTTGGCGGGCAGGCCTTGTCGAATTCGTTGGGCCACCCGCACCACCATGGGCAGTCCGGCAATGTCGGCCAGAGGCTTGTTGGGCAGCCGGGTTGAGGCCAGCCGAGCAGGAATCAGGACGGTAAACGTCACAGACCCAGTTCCTCGTCACTCAGGGTGCGTGCCTCATTCTCCAGCATGATCGGGATGCCATCACGGACCGGATAGGCCAGGCGGGCACTGCGAGAAATCAGCTCCTGTTTGTCCTGGTCGTATTGCAGCGGCCCCTTGGTGACAGGGCAAACCAATAATTCAAGCAATCGGGTGTCCATAGATAGTTCAGGATGATAGCGTTGGTGTCACGATTCGGGCCAGCCGCTGATCCAGTTCCGTCAAGAAACCGGATTCCACCTCAACCTCCAGACCAACGGCCCAAGCCTGTTGATGAAATTCCCACAGTTTGACGGCGTCCTTCTCAGTGCAAAGCAGGGCATAGGGCTGATCAGTCGGTGCCTGCCAGCCGGAAAAATCAAAGTGATCGGGTAAAGCCAGTGTTTTTGACAGGGTCAGACCCAACTCACGCAGCATGTTGAAAAAGGATTGCGGGTTAGCGGTGCCGGCAATAGCCATCAATGGGGGCTGCCCTGCATCCATAAAATCAGCCAGCTTCTTTAGGGTGCCATCGCCCCGTCGGGCAAGGGGTTGCAGGCGTCGCTCAATCTTGAAGCCACCCAGATTGCGCACGCTGTCAGGCCGTAGAACCCAGTCCACCTGACGTGGCCAAGGCTCTCGCAGGGGGCCGGCTGGAAGCAAAAGACCATTGCCCAGTCCACGGCCATCAAAGACGCAAATCTCCAGGTCACGTTTCAGGGCGAGGTGTTGAAGTCCGTCATCACAAATCAGCACATTGGTCTGCGGGTGGTGTTGCAGCAAGGCTTTCGCGGCCTCAATGCGTCGTGGGGCCACAAATACAGGCAGTTCAAGCGTGCGCGCCAGCAGCACTGGCTCATCACCCAGCTCCTGCGCGCTGCTGGCGGCCATCACCTCATGGCAGCCCTCGGAGCTGCGACCATAACCGCGCGAAATCACACCGGGGTGCCAACCCTGTTGCTGCAGGTGCCTTGCCAGGCAAGCCACCAAGGGGGTCTTGCCTGCGCCACCTACCACCACATTACCAACCACAATGACTGGCACATGAACGCCTACACTGCGAAGCATGCCGAACTGGTAAAGCCATAGGCGTAGCTTGAGCAGCAGCCACATCAACCAGGACAAAGGTCGTAACAGTACGCTGAGCCAGCCTCTGTGTTGCCAGGATGAAAGCAACACCCTTTGCCAGGCTGGCTGATTCAGTGGGTTCATGACTCAGGGCCTAGCAGCCCGGCTCGATGACTGGGTAGCAAAGGTGATACGAGAGAGCCCGGCTCGACGGGCCGCTTCCATGACGGTGACAACTGCCTGATGACGGGCCGCAGCATCGGCACTGATGATCACCACTGCATCCGGGTTGCCCTTGGAGGCACTGGCCAGGGCGTTGACCAATGCTTCACGCCCTGCTGCTGAGAGCGGCTTTTTGCTGACGGTGTACTCGCCCTGATTGCTGATGGTCACCACGATTTCATTGGGCAGGTCGCGGTGTTTTTCGGTGTCAGCAACTGGCAGGCGCAATTGGATTTCTGTGAATTTGCTGTAGGTGGTGGTTAGCATCAAAAAGATCAGGATCACCAGCAGCACATCGATGAACGCAATCAGGTTGATCTCGGGTTCATCCCGCACATTACCTCGAGAACGAAAATTCATGGCGCTAAGCTTTGCGTGGCAAGGAAGCCAGATGGCGGGCGAGTCGGTCGGCGGCCAATTCAAGCGTCAGGAGATAGGCGTCAACCCGGGCCCGAAAATAGCGCCAGAAAATCAGCGAGGGGATGGCAATGATCAGGCCAAATGCTGTGTTGTACAGGGCAATCGAAATGCCGTGCGCCAGTTGCACCGGGTTGCTGCCGCTTGGGGCCTGGGCGCCGAAAATTTCAATCATGCCAACCACGGTGCCAAACAGACCCAGCAGGGGCGCCGAGGACGCGATCGTGGCCAAGGCGCTGAGGTAGCGTTCCAGCCGGTGCGCAACGATGCGGCCACTGCCCTCCATCTGTGCGCGCAGGTCGGCCTCGCTGCAGTTGGGGTTGATCTGCACCGCCCGAAAGCCGCTGGCCAACACCTCACCCAAGGCCGAGTTCATTTCAAGTTGGGTGATGACATCACTGGAAGGGATGCCGGTGCGCGAAACCCCAAGGACCTCGTTGAGCAATTTTGGCGGGACGACCTTGCTGGATTTCAGGCTGAAAAAACGCTCGAAGATGAGCGCCAGTGCAAGCACCGAGCATGCAATCAGGGGCCAAATTGGCCAGCCTGCGGCTTGTATGATGGACAGCAAGTTTTGTCTCCGGGCGATAGATTTGCAATTTATTATGGCTTACTGGACTTTCTGCTCACTTATAGGCGCCCATTGGGTCCGGAAAAATTGGTTTTTGGAAATTCACAATGTCTGTGAATAACTTTGTGGAAAAGCTAGATTGACCGGGTCGGAAATCCTCATGAAATCAGGCTTTCAACAAATCGATGAATTAAGAGGCAGTAATTTTTTATTTAAAATCAATAACTTGCAACGAGAATCCTTGATTTGCCAAAGAATTGCAGCAAATCGGCTTGGGTGGTTGCTTCGTTGCACAACTCGATCTTCCAAAAATTAAAAAAGCGCGGCAAGCCCCATAGCTACTGATGTCTGATCCTGAAACCCGCGCCAATCCTGGGCTTGTCTGGCAGGTCAGCGCGCTATGCCGCGCAATTGCTGACCTTGTGGATGCCCGGCTCAATCCTGTCGAGGTCCGCGGCGAAATTTCCGGGTTTTCTCGCGCAGGCAGCGGGCATTGCTATTTCAACTTGAAAGACGAAGCCGGACAAATCCGCTGCGCCATGTTTCGCCGCGCCTCGAGCCTGCTGGATTTCAACCCCAGTGATGGTGAATTGGTGCAGGTGCGGGGCAAGCTGGGTGTTTATCAGCCCAGGGGTGATCTGCAGCTTATTGTTGAATCCATGCAACGGGCCGGTCAGGGCGCGCTGTTTGAGCAATTCGTCAAGCTCAAGGCGCGATTGGAGGCAGAAGGGTTGTTTGAGCAGAGCCGTAAAAGGGCGTTGCCTACGATGCCCCGGGGAATTGGCCTGGTGACCTCGTTGAGCGCAGCGGCGCTGCATGATGTGGTCACTACACTGTCTCGAAGAGTGCCCCATATCCCGGTGATTGTTTCACCGGCTACCGTTCAGGGCGCCAGTGCACCTCAGGAATTGATAGGGGCACTCGACCGCTTGTATCAGTTGGCCACCGATTCCAAGGCAAGGGTTCCTGTCGATCTCATCCTGCTGGTGCGTGGCGGAGGTTCCCTGGAAGACTTATGGGCTTTCAACGATGAGTCCTTGGCCCGAACCGTGGCCCGTAGTCCGGTACCCGTGGTGTGTGGCGTGGGGCACGAAACTGATTTCACCATCTCTGATTTTGTGGCCGACGTTCGGGCTCCAACCCCGACTGCAGCTGCCGAACTGGCCGCTGTGGCGAGGAGCGAGAGACTTGCTGAAATCGAGCTCTTGTGGGGCCTGTTGCAAGCCGCCCTGTCCAAACACATTGACACCCTCGGGCAACGGCTGGATTTGGCGGTCAATCGTCTGGGCCGGCCTTCAGAGCAGATCGGGCGCTTGCGACTGGTACTCGCCCGTCAGATGCAACAGTTACGCCTGGCGGCCTCCAGTGCCGCGCAGCAACGTCGACGGGCCGCTGAGGGACTTGCGGCCACTTGGCCAGACAAGTGGGGTCGAGAGTTCGAAAGAAACCGTCAGCGGCTGGATCGAGCTGCCTTGCGCCTGCAGTTGCTCGATCCCGCCCTGGTGCTGCAAAGGGGCTATGCCTGGGTGAACGATACAGGCGGCAGGGTTGTTAAAAATGCAGCCGACCTGGTGCACGGCCAAGCCTTGCGTGTTCATCTGGCGCAGGGCGAAATTGATGTCAAGGTCAGCAGTGGCAAAGAAAAAGGCCGCTAAAAAGCGGCCCAATCATCAGGCTTGGAATGGCTCAGAGGCCGCCGTTTTGCTGAGCTACCATGCAATAGAGCATGGGAATTGATAGCAGCGTGTTCACGCGGGATGTCAGCATGGCCACGCGGGCAGCCTTGGCCTTTGCATCAGCCTCAACAGTCACGATGCCAAGGGCCTTTTTCTGGTTCGGCCAAATGATGAACCAGACATTGAAGGCCATGACCAGAGCCAGCCACATCCCTATGCCGATGGCCTGGTAACCGACAACCAGTGACAGGGCAGGCACGATGTAGCCGTTGTGCGAGGCCAGAAACAGGCCCGTCACCACGGTGGCCAGGGCAGCCCATCTGAACCAGAACAAGGCTGTGGGTGCAATGACTTTGCCAATCGCGGGCTTTTGTTCGTCCGGGATCTTGGGCATGGAGGGAATCTGCACAAAGTTGAAGTACCACAGCAGACCAATCCACATCACGCCTGAAGCCACATGCAACCAACGCATGATCAGGGAAGGATTGCTAAAACCGCCGCCTCCGAAGGCAAGCAGCAACAGCACCAGCAGAACTACGCCGGCAGCAACAGTACGACCAAGAGATTGAAGAATAGCGCTCACGGTTGACTCCTATTTGTAAAAACAGTCTGCGATTATGCCGTACCCGATCCCAGCGCGTAATTCCAAAACTTGCCTCCTGTCCCTAGGCTGAACCGATCCAGCCAACTTCAGGTCTCAGGTCATATATCTTTTATAAGATTAATCACAAAAGCATGATTATTTTTGTCTTTTTTCCATAATATAAAAATTAAATGGTGTAAACCGGGTTTTAGTGAAATCAAAAAAAGGAAAATCCGGGTCTGTCATTTATCCCTTTGTTAGGCATGTCGGTTTCTCGATCTGACTTGTGCTGAGGTTTTAAAGCAACTGCGCAACTGTTATTGGAGTTATTGAATGAGCGCGTCTCAATCCACCATCATTTACACCCTGACGGACGAAGCGCCGCTGTTGGCGACGGCTTCTTTCTTGCCGATCATCCAGGGCTTTGCCAAACCTGCCGGCATCCAGATCGAAACCAGCGACATCTCGGTGGCGGGGCGAATCCTCGGTCAGTTTCCCGAATACCTGACCCCCGAGCAGCGTGTGCCGGACAACCTGGCTGAACTCGGACGCATGACCCTGCTGCCGGACACCAACATCATCAAATTACCCAATATTTCTGCACCGGTCTCGCAATTGGTGGCCTGTATCAAGGAGCTGCAGGCCAAAGGCTATGCCATTCCGGACTACCCGGACCAGCCCAAGAATGACAAGGACAAGGAAATCCAGGCCCGCTACACCCGTTGCACGGGCAGCGCGGTCAACCCCGTCTTGCGCGAGGGCAACTCTGACCGCCGTGCGCCCAAGGCAGTGAAAGAATTTGCCCGCAAGAACCCACATTCGATGGCCGCCTGGAGTCAGGCCAGCCGTACCCATGTGTCGCACATGACCCACGGTGACTTCTACCATGGCGAAAAGTCGATGACCCTGGACAAGGCCCGTGATGTGAAGATGGAGTTGATCACCAATTCGGGCAAGACGATTGTGCTCAAAGCCAAGGTGGCCCTGCTGGATCGGGAGGTGATTGACAGCATGTTCATGAGCAAGAAGGCCCTGCTGGCATTCTTCGAAAGAGAAATTGAAGACGCCCGCAAGGCTGGCGTTCTGTTCTCCTTGCATGTGAAGGCCACCATGATGAAGGTGTCGCACCCGATCGTGTTTGGCCACTGTGTCAGAACCTACTACAAAGAGGCATTTGCCAAGCATGCCCAGGTGTTTGCTGAACTAGGTGTCAATGTGAACAACGGCATGGTCGATCTTTACTCCAAGATTTCTGCCCTGCCGCAGTCCAAGCAGGATGAAATAAAGCATGACCTGCAGGCATGTCATGACAAGGGGCCTGAGCTGGCCATGGTGGACTCTACCAAAGGCATTACCAACTTCC
>Ga0075471_10002821_pt1 | contig 11346 bp, 8 predicted proteins | sample DEB19_08_DNA_2_FD_74787 | JGI IMG/M metagenome (GOLD analysis project Ga0075471, IMG submission 74787) | Aqueous microbial communities from the Delaware River and Bay under freshwater to marine salinity gradient to study organic matter... | ecosystem: Environmental > Aquatic > Marine > Coastal ... | reverse complement strand
ATCGTGACCGGCCGGAACGAGCCGGCATACGCGTGTTTCCGCTCAGCCAATCCCGGGCTGACCGCACCGTCTCTCCTCCGGCCGGAGTCGGATGACGTGATCACCTTCCCCAGTGAGGCCCCGCCGGGCGCGATCGTCCGCGGCGATCTCTCGGCCGTGGATTTTCTACGGCTCGTGCTACTCATCCGCCGGAACTGGATCGTCCCCGGAACCAATCCGGCTGCGCGCTCGGCGGGTCTTCACCATAACGTCTCCCACACGTGCACCGTGCGGCCCGGAGAATGGGAAGCGGCCGGGGCGTTTATTTGGCGCCACCGCCGGTGGTTTTCCGGCGTGACGCTCCTGCCCGTAAAAGGGGAGTTCGCCTACCCGCAGGCGCCGCTCACCGCCGTTCGCACGGCCACTGAACTCAAGCGCTGGCGTGCGCTGGTGCCCCGGCCGGTGGCATACAGCCAGGCCGGCGGGAAACTCCCTATTGGTATTCAGCGCCGTCCAGTGTGCGACGCCGGAGATGGCAACGAGACGGCATGATGCCGCTCGGCGGGGAGCGCGGAGATGTCTCGCCGGCCGCGCGGATAGTCGCTGCCTTCCCCGCTGAGTTCCCCCTCCATGCGCGCCGCACGCCTGCTACCCGCCGCCCTGCTCTCGGTCACGGCCTTCGCCGTTGAGCCTGCATCCCTCGAAGAGGCGGTGGCGGCGGGTAGATTATCGATCAACGCCCGCCTGCGTTACGAGGGGGTCACCCAGGCCGGCCTGCGCGACGCCAACGCCGTCACGCTGCGCGCCCGTCTCGGCTACACGACGGCAGCGTTCCGCGGCTGGCGGGCGATGGCGGAGCTGGAGAACATCACGGCGGCCGACGGCGACGCCTACAGTCAGGCTGGCCTCAACGCCGGCGCGGCCGGCCGGGCTTCCGTGGGCGACCCGGAGACAACAGAGCTGAACCAGGCGTTCCTCTCTTACCAGCACGGCGAGACGATCCTTTCCGCCGGACGGCAAAGGCTCGTGCTCGAAAACGCCCGCTTCGTCGGCGACGTTAGCTGGCGGCAAAACCAGCAGACGTTCGACGCGATCACGGCGCAGGATCGCAGCCTGCCGCGCACGACGCTCACTTACGCCTTCCTGAACCGCATCCATCGGCCGCTAGGCGACCGGCACCCGCAGGGGAATTGGGCGTCGTCCTCACATATTTTCAACGCCGCCTACGCCGGACTTCCGGGCGGCACCCTCGCGGGTTACGGCTATCTCCTCGACCTACCCGGCTCCCGCGCCAACTCCTGCGCGACCTACGGCGCGAGCTTCAGCGGCTCGGCGGTGATTTCCGGGGACTTACGCCTGCTCCATCGCCTCGAGTTCGCGCGGCAGACCGATCACGGTTCCAGCCCGCTCTCTTACTCCGCCGGCTACCATTCACTCGAGCTCGGGCTCGGTGTTCCCGCCGGCAGCCTAACCCTCGGTCAGGAACGCCTCGGCGCCGACCACACCGCCGCGTTTCGCACACCGATCGCCACGCTGCATGCGTTCAACGGCTGGGCCGACGTCTTCACCACGACGCCGGCCGCCGGGCTGCGCGACGGCTACGCGCGCGCCAGCGTGAACCTGCCCGCGGCGGTGACGCTCAACGTCATTTTCCATCGCTTCACGCTCGATCGCACCGGCGCCCGGGCGGGTGACGAATGGAACGCACAACTGATCCGGAAATTCGGCGCGGCTTGGGCCGCGATGGTCAAGTGGGCCGACTTCCGGCGCGACGCCGCCGCGTTTTCCAACGTCCGCAAACTCTGGTTCCAGCTCGAGTTCAACCTCTGACGCCCTGCTCCGATGAAATTCAAGACCCTTGATGTGAGACCGGTGCTGGCTCGGGGCGAGGAGCCCTTGCCGTTGATCCGCGCGGGCGTCGACGCCCTCACGCCAGGCTGCGGCCTGCGCGTCGTAGCGCCCTTCATGCCCGCACCGCTGCTGGAGCTGCTCCGCGGCGAAGGTGTGAGCACTACCCTCGAGCGCCGTGCCGACGGTGGCTGGGTGGTGAGCCTCTGGCGGGAATGACCCGACGCGGCACCTCCGGCCGCGAAAACAAGCCGATGCGCTCCGCCTCCGCCGGAGTCTCGGGCTTCGCGCGATCCCCACCGCGATCAGGCGGTAGTTCCGATGGAGCAATGCACGACGCACCACGGATACCACGGCCCATACGAACGCCGGCACCCGTCTCGCGTTCGCGACCTGTCTGAATGGAATTTAATCTGCCGTTATCCTGATTTTCGTAGCCATCCTCCGGATTCGCGCCACTTGAGTTGTCACGATGCGCATGCTGCTCGTCGAAGATGAACGCAAAGTTGCGGACGTCGTCGCGCGCGGATTACGGGCGGAGCGGTACGCGGTCGATGTCGCCCACGACGGCGGGCGGGCCTGGGAGCTGGCCTCCCAGTTCGACTACGATGTGATCATCCTCGACCTGATGCTGCCCGACGTAAGCGGGACGGAGATCCTGCGCCGCCTGCGCCGGCGCCAGAGTCCCGCGGCCGTGCTCGTCCTCACGGCGCGTGATTCCACAGAGGACAAGGTGGGAGTCATTGAGGCGGGCGCGGATGATTACATGACGAAGCCCTTCGCCTTCGCGGAGCTGGTCGTGCGCATCAAGGCCCTCATGCGCCGACCGCCCGCGATCCATTCGCACGTGCTGCGCGTAGCCGACCTGGAACTGGATCGGCTGAGCCAGCAGGTGCGGCGCGCGGGCAAACGGCTGGAGCTGACGTCAAAGGAGTACGCGCTACTGGAGTATTTGATGGCGCACCCCGGACGGGTGCTTACCCGCAGCATGATCCTCGAACAGGTCTGGGATGAGAGCTTCGAGGGCCTCACCAACATCGTCGACGTCTACGTGCGGCACCTGCGCGAGAAGGTCGACCTGCCGCACCCCCGCAAGCTGATCCGCACCGTGCGCGGGGCCGGGTATTGCCTGAGCGACGAGGAGCAGACCACGCAGTGAACCCGCGTTCGCTGCGCTACCGGCTCGTGTTGTGGTACGCCGCCTGGCTCGCCGCGGTCTTTGTCGTGGCGGGCGTGCTGCTGGACATCGGGTTGCGGCATTACGCGGAGAAAAACCTCGGCAACAATCAGGTCCGCCGCGCCGAACGGATCGCGGCGCTGCTCCGGCGAGCGCCGCTCGCCTCCGGCCGTGACCTCGCCGCCGCAATCACCGAGAACTTCGCTCCGGAGGCGAGCGGACGTTTCGTGCGGGTTTCCCGGGGCGACGGCTCCGTCCTGTACCAATCCGGTGCGCCAGGCGACCGCAGCTTCGACGCGGCGGCGATCGCGCCACCACCGCGCGCCGTGGGCCGCCGCCGGGAGCGACAGGACGACGGCACCGACGTCGTGATCGCCGCGGTAGCGGTAACACCGGACCTCCTGGTCGAGACCGGTGAGTCGCTCGCCCCCGCGCTTTCGGAAATGCGCCGCCTGCTTGTGTCGCTCGCGATCGGGTTCGCCGTCCTGGGTGCGGTGGCGCTCGGGGGCAGCGTGGTGCTGCTGCGCCGTGCGCTGCGTCCGGTCGAGGAGATCACCGGTAGCGCAGAGCGCATCTCCTCACGCAACCTCGGTGAACGCCTGCCGGTACCGCCCTCGGGCGACGAGTTCGAGCATCTGTCGAAGGCGCTCAACCGGATGATCGAAAGACTCGACCACGCGTTTCAACACAACCGCCGTTTCCTCGCCGACGCTTCCCACGAGTTGCGCACGCCGCTCACCGTCCTGCGCGGCGAGCTCGAGGCGATGGTCCGGCGCGAGGATCTTGCGCCGGACGTCCGCGACACCGTAGGGAACCTGCTCGACGAGGTGGCCCGCCTCGCGCGACTCGTGGAAAATCTCTTCGCGCTCTCCCGCCTCGACGCCGGCGAGGGGCACGCCGAACACGCGAGGTTTGATTTCGCAAAACTCGTGGCCACCACCTCGGAGCAGATGTGCCTGCTCGCTGAGGACAAGGGCCTCCGGCTCACCTGTGAAGCGCCCGCACCAGTTACGGTCGAGGGCGATCCGGCCCGCATCAAGCAGGTGGTCGTCAACCTGCTCGACAACGCGATCAAGTACACGCCCGCCGGCGGCGAAGTGCGGCTCGGTGTCACGGCCCGGCAGCATGAGGCCGTCTTCGAGGTGGCCGACAGCGGCATCGGCATTCCCCGGGAGGCGCAGCCCCATGTCTTCGACCGGTTCTTCCGCGTCGACGCCGCGCGCAGCCGCGAGGTAGGCGGTGCCGGCATCGGCCTTTCGATCGTCAAATCGATCTGCACCGCGCACCATGGTCGCGTCGAGGTCGAGAGCGAGCCGGGCAGCGGCAGCCGATTCCGCGTGCGCCTGCCCCTCGCCGGCCACACTTTTGCGATAAACTAAGCCCGCCCGAGATGAGACCCCGAATCCCCAACCTCCCCATCACCGCCGCCCGCCTCGCGGGCGCCGTCCTTTTCGCCTTTCTCCCCCGCGCCCACGCCGCCGGCTCCGCCCCGGCGGGCTCCGCGCCCGTGGTCGCCGTGGCCGCCGTCATCCGCGCGGACCTCGCCCGGGAGCTTGCCGTCCAGGCCGAGTTCAAGCCGTACAACGAGATCGACCTTCACGCGAAGGTCTCCGGTTACCTGCAGCAGCTGAAGGCCGACCTCGGCGACACGGTGAAATCCGGCGACGTGATCGCGACGCTCGAGGTGCCGGAGCTCCGCCAGGATCTCGCCAAGGGCGACGCCGCGATGGCCCGCGCCGAAGCCTCCCACAAGGAGGCCCACCAACAGTTCACCCGCCTCGCGAACGCCCGACGCGCCCAGCCCGACCTGATCGCGCAGCAAGACCTTGATCTCGCCGAGGCCAAGGCGGCGACCGCCGCCGCCGCGCTCGCCGAGGCCCGGGCTGACCGGGAGAAGGTCCGCGCCATGGAGGCGTACACCCGTATCGTCGCCCCCTTCGACGGAGTCGTGACGAAGCGTTACGCCGACCCGGGTGCGCTGATCCAGGCCGGCACCTCGTCCCACTCTCAGGCGCTGCCGATCGTGCGGCTCTCGCAGAACACCCGCCTGCGGCTGAGCTTTCCCCTTTCCGTTTCGTACCTCGACGCGATCAGGATCGGTGAAACGTTCCAAGTGGACCTCGGCGGGAATCTCGGCCGCAGGACTTTGACCCTCGCGCGCTTCTCCCGGCGCATTTCCGCCGATACCCGCACGATGATCGGCGAGGCCGACGTGGCGAACCCCGATCTCGCGCTCATCCCCGGAATGTACGCGACCGTTCTCCTGCAGGTCGACCGGCGGCCCAAGGCGCTGTCCGTCCCGGTCGAGGCCGTGGCGGGCTCGAAGCAGACCACGGCGTTCGTCGTCAACGCGAAGGGAATGATCGAGGAACGCGTCCTCAAACTCGGCATCGAGACGCCCACGCGCTACGAGGTCCTCGCCGGACTTAGCGAAGGGGAGCTAGTGATGGTAGGCAGCCGCTCGCAGGTGCGCGTCGGTCAGCAGGTGTCCCCCAAATTGATCCCTTCCGACCCCGCGCCATGAACTCCCCGCACACCCCCGAACAGCTCGAGGCGCTGCGCCGGCTCGACGGACCGGCGCTCGCCAACGCGATCGAGACCTTCAACGTCCGCTTGCGCAACGAGGGCTTCGCCTCCGGCGGGTTGCGCTGCCTATTCCCGGGACTGCCTCCGATGGTCGGCCACGCGGTGACCCTGCGGATCCGCGGCGCCTCGCCGCCGAAGACCGGCGCCGCCACCTACGTGGAGGGCACAGCGTGGTGGGACTATGTGATGTCCGTACCCGCGCCACGGGTCGTCGTGGTGCAGGACGTGAGTTCCGAACGGGGGCGCGGAGCGTTTCTCGGCGAGGTCCACGCGAGCATCCTGCGCGCGCTGGGCTGCGTCGGCGCCGTGACCGACGGGGCCGTGCGCGATCTTACCGCCGTGGAACGGCTGGGTTTCCACTTTTTCGCCGAACGGATCTCGGTCTCGCACGCCTACATGCACATCGTCGAGACGGGCCAGCCGGTCGAGATCGACGGCCTCACCGTGCGCTCCGGTGATCTTTTGCATGGCGATCTTCACGGTGTACAGACGGTCCCCCACGGCATCGTGAGCGCGCTGCCCGCGGCCGCGGCGGAGATCGAGGCTCGCGAACGTGCCATTCTCACCACCGCGGTCTCGTCTCAGGTTTCGATCGATGCCCTGCGTGCCGCGGTGGAAAGCCGCCGGCACGTCTGAACCGAGCGCCACCGCGGCCCTCGACCCAGTTCCCAACCGCCCCTCCCCACTCATGTCCCGTTTCGCCCTGCGCCACCCCTACCTGATCCTTGTGGTGTGCCTCATCACCTGCGTCGTAGGCCTGACCGGCCTCGTGCGCATGCCCGTGGACCTTTTCCCGCCCATCAAGATTCCGGTGGTGGTCGTGGCGACTTTCTACTCCGGGATGCCGCCCGAGCAGATCGAGCAGGACATCACCGGCCGCTTCGAGCGCTTCTTCACCCTTGGCAGCGGCATCGACCACATCGAGTCCCGGTCCCTCCCCGGCGTCAGCCTGATCAAGGTGTTCTTCCAGCCCGGAACGAACGCCGACTCCGCGGTGACCACGATCGCGAATCTCGCGATGGCCAACCTGCGCCGGTTGCCGCCCGGCACTTTGCCGCCCGTCGTCCTGAAATTCGACGCCTCGAGCCTGCCGGTGTGCCTCATAACCCTCAAGGGAGAGGGCCTCAACGAGGCGCAGCTGCGCGACATGGGCCAGTACAACGTGCGCAACCAGGTGGCCAACGTGCCCGGCGCCTCGGTGCCGCAGCCCTTCGGCGGAAAATACCGCCAGATCATGGTCTACGTCGACCCGCTCAAGCTCGAGGCCCACCAGCTGAGCGTCATGGACGTGGTGCGGCAGGTGAACGACGCCAACCTGATCCTTCCGGCCGGCAACGTCCGGATCGGGCCGCTCGATTACAACCTCTACGCGAACAGCCAGATCGACCGCATCGACGAGATCAACCGGTTGCCGCTGAAGAGCGTCGGCGAGGCGCCCGTGCTGGTGGGCGACGTGGGCGCGGCCCAGGACGGCGCGGCGATCCAGAACTGCATCGTGCGCGTCGACGGCCAGCCCTCCGTTTATCTGCCCGTGCTGAAGCAGGGCGGCGATTCCAACACGATCGCCGTCGTCGACGGGGTGAAGGAGTCCCTCTCGCGTCTGCTCGATGTGCCGAAGCAGCTCGTCACCAAGGTCGTGTTCGACCAGTCGGTCTTCGTCCGCAACGCGATCGAGAACCTGATCCACGAGGGCGTCATCGGTCTGCTCCTTACGGGCCTGATGATCCTCGTCTTTCTCGGCAGTATGAGGGCAACCGTGGCCGTGTTCCTTTCGATCCCGCTTTCGGCGCTCGCGGCCTTCGCCGCGCTTTCGGCGACCGACAACACCGTCAACGTGATGCTGCTCGGGGGGCTGGCGCTCGCCTTTTCCCGCCTGATCGACAACTCGGTGGTCGTGCTGGAAAACATCTTCCGGCACATCGAGATGGGCGAGACTCCGGAGGTCGCCGCGGAGAAAGGCGGCCGCGAGGTGGCGCTGCCCGTGCTGGCCGCCACCCTCACGACCGTGGTCGTGTTCTTTCCCGTCACGTTTCTCTACGGGGTGAGCCGGTTCCTGTTCTCCGCGCTGGCGCTCGCGGTGATACTCTCCCTTTTCGCCTCCTACGTCGTGGCGATAACCGTGGTGCCGTTGTTCTGCGCCAGGTACATCCGCGGGCACGGCCACGGCGAGGGCGAGGCCGATCAACCCCGCACCCGCTGGCAGCGTTTTTACCACGGTTTCAACGGCGCCTTCGGGCGGATGCTCAACGGCTACGAGGGCTCGCTGAAGCTGGCGCTGCTGCGGCCGGTCGCGACGGTCATCGGGATCATGGGGCTCTTCATCGTGAGCCTCGGGCTGTACCCCATGATCGGCAAAGCGTACTTCCCCCGCACCGATCCGGGCCAGTTCGTCGTGAACCTGAAGGCGCGCACCGGCACCCGGCTCGAGAACTCCGAAAAACTCGTGGCCAGGGTCGAGGCGATCGCGCGCGAGGTCGTCCCGCCCGACGAGCTGCGCATCGTCGTGGCCAACATCGGCGTGACGCCGGGCTTTTCCTCGATGTACACGCCCAACTCGGGGCCGCACACGGCGTTCGTCCAGGTCGGCCTGAAGCCCGGGCACAAGACCGGCAGCTTCACCTACATGGACCGCATGCGCGACCGCCTCGCCCGCGACCTCCCGGAAGTGTCGGCCTATTTCCAGACGGGCGGGCTCGTCGACGCCGTGCTCAACCTCGGCCTGCCGGCGCCGCTCGACATCCAGGTGAGCGGCTCGAACCTGGAGGACTCCCATCACGTCGCCGTCGAAATCTCCCAGAAGGTTCGCGCGCTGCGGGGAGTGAGCGACGTCCTCATCCCGCAGGACATCGACGCGCCCTCCCTCCAGATCAACGTCGACCGCCTGCGCGCGAGCCAGCTCGGCCTCACCGAGAAGGAGGTCGTCGGCAACCTCATCTCCGCGCTCGTCTCCAACCAGATGATCGCGCCGAGCTACTGGGTGGATCCGAAGAGCGGCAACGACTACCTCATGACCGTGCAGTTTCCCGAGGGCTCCGTGAAGAACCTCCCCGATCTCGCGGCCGTGCCCCTCCGCGGCGTCGGCCAGACAAAACCCACGCGTCTCGATGCCGTGAGCAAGATCCGGTACGTGGAAACCCCGACCGAGATCGCCCATTACCAGCTCAAGCGCGTGATCAACATCTACGTCTCTCCCGCCGGCGAGGACCTGAGCACGGTGGCCGCGGACGTTGATCGCATCATCCGGGAAACGAAACTGCCGGAGGGTGTGCGCGTGACCGTGCGCGGATCGGTGCAGGCGATGCAGACCTCGTTCCGGAGCTTCGGGCTGGGCCTCCTCCTTTCGACGCTGCTGGTCTACCTGATCCTCGTCGCACAGTTCGAGTCGTTCATCGATCCGTTGCTGATCCTGCTTGCGGTACCGACGGGACTCACCGGCGTACTGGTCACGCTCTGGCTCACGGGCACGACGCTCAACGTCATGTCACTTATGGGAGTGGTCATGATGGTGGGCATCGTGGTATCGAACAGCATCCTCATCGTCGAGTTCGCCCGGCGGCTGCGAGCCGACGGCACACCGGTGCTGGAGGCCGTGGTGGTTGCCTGCCGCGTGCGCCTGCGGCCCGTGCTGATGACCTCTCTCGCCACGCTGATCGGGTTGATTCCCATGGCGCTGGCCCTCGGCGCTGGCAGCGAGGCGTATGCGCCGCTCGCCCGCGCGATCATCGGCGGACTCGCGGTGTCAGTGGTGCTGACGGTCTTTATCGTGCCAGCAGCGTATTTTCTGACCTACCGGAAGCGCCCTCCCGCCCCGAACCAGCCCGCCGCCGTCCCCAGCCCCGAGGTGACCTCGTGAAGACAACACGCCTCCTGCTTTTCGCGCTCGTCGCGATCTCCTCATCCGGACTCGGCGCGGCGGACGCCCCGCTCTCCCTGGCCACGGCGCGCGAGCTCGCGCTGAAAGCGCACCCGCGGATCACGATCGCCCAGCTGCGCGCGCTGCTCGCGCGCGAGGGCGTAACCGAGGCCCGCGCCGGTTTCCTTCCGGTCATCGCGGCGAACGCCACCTACGTGGAATCCGGGCAGCAGATCACGCGCATCACCTCCGGCAGCCTCAGCAACTCCCAGATCTTCGATCACGCGGGAGTGGGCGCGACGTTGAATTGGGTGGTCACGGACTTCGGGCGCACCCCTAGCCTCGGCGAGGCGGCCCGCCAGCGGCTGCTCGCCGCGGACGCCGAAGTCCTCGCCACGCGCGCCCAACTGCTGCTCGAAGTCGACGCGGCGTTCTTCGACGCACTCAAGGCGGGGTCCGTCCGGGTGGTCGCGAACCGGACCCTCTCGGCGCGTCAGGCCCAGTTCGAGCGCACGAGCAACCTCGCGCGGAACGAGCTCAGGTCGGAACTCGATGTGCGTTTCGCGCGCGTCAGCCTGGACGAGGCCCGGTTGCTCGTCGAAGCCGCCGAGAAGGACTGGCGGGCCGCGCTGACGACCTTGGGTAGTCTGCTCGGTCTGCAGGCCCCCAATCCCGCGACGAACCTTGAAACGCCTCCCGGCCCGGGCGAGTTGCCGGCGGACTGCGATGCGCTCACGACGCTCGCCCTGCGGCAGCGGCCGGAGTTGCAACGCCAGCGGGCGGAGGCCGAGGCGCTGCGGGCGGCGGCGCGCGCGGCACGCGCGGCACGCCTCCCCACGGTCTCGGTGGCGGCAGCGGCCGGTGTCACTCCGACGAATGACCCTCGCTTCCAGCGCAACTACGCCGCGGGCGGCTTGAACCTGAACGTCCCGCTTTTCGCCGGCGGCATTTACCGCTCACGGCAGCATCAGGCCGAACTGCAGGCGGCCGCCGCCGAGGCGGCCGTGCTCGAACGGGGCAACCTGATCGCCCGCGATGTGCGGCTGGCATGGCTCGAGGCCGGGTACGCCCGCGAGCGCATCGCGCTCACCAGGAGCCTGCTCGAGAACGCGGAAGCCGCGCTCTCGCTGGCCAGGACACGATTCGAGCAGGGGTTGAGCTCGACCGTTGAGCTGACTCAGGCCGAACTGGCGAAAACCACGGCGGAAATCGCGAATACCACCGCCGAATTCGGCTATCGCGTGCGTCTGAGGATCCTCGATTACCAGACGGGGAGCCTCCGCTGAGGGCGTGCTTCCGGGGCCTCGGGGTCGGCGGACGCCGCGGCGAGATGAAAGCGCGCTTCCACCGGGATTTTTCCCGGGCCATCCCGGGACGACGCCCGCGAGCTAAGTTGTCGCGGCAAGAACGTCATCGCCTCGCGGCGGCGTCTCGCCCATCCCTCCGTTCGTCGCCCGATGCCTGCAGCACGCGTCCCCGAATCCCGGCTCACCGGCCTCGTCGGCACACTGCGCTGCGGCCAGCTCTTCGGCGGGCTGCCCGCGGAGGATCTAGCGGTCATCGCCGGATTCGTGAAACCGCTGAAACTCGCCAAGGGGCAGCTGCTCTTCCGCGAAGGCGAACCCTCGCGCGGCTGCTACCTCGTGCAGGGCGGCGCGGTGAGCGTCCACCGCGTCAACGCCGCCGGACGCGAGCAGGTGATCCACATTTTCCGCGCGGGTGAGTCGTTCGCCGAGGCTTCGCTGGCCTCCGCCACCGGTTACCCCGCCGACGCGCGCGCGATCGAGGCCAGCACGGTGCTACTGCTGCCGAAGGACCCTCTCCTCGCCCTGATCGGGCGCCGGCCGGACGTGGCGTTGCGGATGCTCGGCTCGATGAGCCAGCACCTGCGCGTGCTGGTGGG
>Ga0075471_10002819_pt1 | contig 11347 bp, 11 predicted proteins | sample DEB19_08_DNA_2_FD_74787 | JGI IMG/M metagenome (GOLD analysis project Ga0075471, IMG submission 74787) | Aqueous microbial communities from the Delaware River and Bay under freshwater to marine salinity gradient to study organic matter... | ecosystem: Environmental > Aquatic > Marine > Coastal ... | reverse complement strand
CCCAGCGGCGTGCTACGGATCGCTGCCAACCAGCAGACCACGCACGAATGGTGGACCGGGCATCGCCATCGTTTTTCCGTATATGTCTCGCGTTTTGTGGTCAGCGAATGCGCGGCGGGTGATTCGGTCGCCGCGGCTGATCGCCTGCGCGTATTGGCCGAAGTGCCGCTACTTGAGGTCACGACGGATGCGGAATCACTTGCCGCGGCGTTGCTCGAAGAGGTGCCGCTGCCCGCAAAGGCAGCCACCGATGCCCTGCATATTGCGGTCGCGGCCGTCAACGGTGTCGAATATCTCCTGACCTGGAACTGCAGGCATATCGCCAACCCTGCCCTCAGGCCGCGAATCGAATCCGTTTGTCGTAGAATGGGCTTCGAGCCCCCTGTCATTTGCACCCCGCAGGAACTTCTGGAGATCGACGATGGAAACTGATCCGGTCGTTGCCGAAGTGCGAGCGGTTCGCGAGCAACTGGCCGCCCTTCTCGGGTTCCGGCTCCACGACATCGTCAAGGAAGCCCAGCGGCAAGATGCTGCTGGCGACAGAAAAGTCGTCCGGCTCCCACCACGACGCCCAATCGCCGCGGCCGTAGGCGCGAAGTAGCCAGAACCAGGCGCTCGATCAGACGGCGGATAAGGTCCAGCGGTAAAGCGGTGTCCGTGGTCCGCCGCTGATCAGCTTCCGCGTTCGGCAGACTGATGTCAGCACGTTTAGCGCTCGCTTCTGATCCATAGAGGCAACGACTACATGATCAATCGAGTCCTCGCGGCCATCTTCGGTGCTGTGCTGTTCGGCATCATAGCGCCGCTTGCCTATGTATTGCTGATACGTGGGCCTGGTAGCCTCATGGGCTTCGTCTGGGTGGCAGCCCTCGGTGTAGTAGTAGGCGCAATCCTCGGCGCACTCTTTCCGCGAGTCTTCGGATTAGTCTTTGAAGTCTTGATGGAATGTCTTGGCTGAACCTGTGCTCTTGCCCTGCGGTTTTCGGGATCCAGCGGCTCGCTACGCAACGAAGTGCTGATCCGTCGAATGCTTTCGCCGCTCCTGCGCGGGGGCTGAAGTCACGGGTCTCAGTTGCGAAGCGTTGGTGCCGGGTCAACGTTTCCCGTGTGCCAGAATTCACGGGCCGGGTCCTGAAAGAAAGGCACCGCCTCGTGAAGCCGTTGTCTGAAGCGTCGTTTAGTCGCGCAATGATCTCCATCAATCGGTCGCTGATGCTGTCAGGCTGCTCGCGGATATGATTGCCCCAAAACGATCGCATTCTGCTCGATGTTTGCGAGGTGTTCTCGGCAAGAAACCAACAGGATGCCGAACCAGGCGTTGGAGCAGACTCGCGATAGCGTCCTGCTGCATGGCGAGCGCATTGGCCACGACTTGCTCACATTTTTGGTCATGCCATCGGCAATTGCGCTGCCGTGGCTGCCGCACGAAGTTCTTTGGGGAGCGGGAAATAGACCTCCTCCTGGCGAATCGTCCGCTCCTCCACCGTTGCGGCAAACCGGGCTTTGAGCCACGAGATACAATCCTGCACCACGCTCTCCGGTGCGCTCGCGCCGGCCGTGATCACGACCGTCTCTTGGCCTGTGAACCATGCGGGGTCGATTTCGTTGGCACCGTCGATCAGAAACGCGCGAATCCCGCCGTCGCGTGCCAGTTCCGCCAATCGCTGGCTGTTCGAACTGTTTTGGCTTCCGAGCACGAGCACGATGTCGGCTCCCTCCGACAGGATGCGGACGGCTTCCTGCCGATTCTGCGTGGCATAGCAAATGTCGTCTTTCGGCGGCCCGACGATCTGCGGAAACCGTTCCTTCAGCCGCTGGATGATCCGGGAAGCGTCGTCGACGGAGAGGGTCGTCTGGGTGAGGTATGCGAGTTTGTCGCTCTGTCCGAACGGGAGGTTGTCGACCTCTTCCGTGCTGTCGACGAGCGTGAAGGCATCTGGGGCCTGCCCCATGGTGCCGATGACCTCGTCGTGCCCCTCGTGGCCAATGAGCACGATCCGATAGCCGGCCTTGGCATACTTGATCGCCTCGAGGTGCACCTTCGTGACAAGCGGGCAGGTGGCGTCAATGGCTCGCAGGTGGCGCGTTGCGGAAACGCGACGTACTTCCGGAGCCACGCCATGCGCTGAAAAGAGAAGGACGGCCCCTTCTGGCACATCTTCGACCGTGTCGACAAAGATCGCGCCCTCGCGCACGAATCGATCCACCACGTGCTTGTTGTGAACGATCTCGTGGTACACGTACACGGGGGTACCGTAGAGACGGATGGCGGTTTCCAGCGTCTCGATCGCCATGTTCACGCCGGCGCAGAATCCGCGCGGGCTGGCAAGCAGAATTTTCATCGGCATTTTCTCGAGGGCACGGGCGTCACCGGGCTGGCGCGCGAGGGGCTATGATAGCCATGGAACATCGTAGTGAAATCACCATCCATCGGCCAGAGAAACTGCCCCCATGTCCGTTGCTGACTCCACACGCGTGGTGGGGAGTACGTCGCACGTCGGATCCGGCCGTGAGACGGGTCGCGACCGAGTTCCGTGGCGCCTCGCCGTTCTTCCGGAAACCCTGGAGATCGGGTCGGCTCGACGATACTGTCGGCAGGTTGCCTCCCGACACTACGAGAATTTCACCGTTGCGACCCGCCTTGTGCCGGCAAGGTTGCGGCAGCACTTGGCGAACGTGTACGCGTTTGCTCGCTGGAGCGACGATCTTGCCGACGAAGCCGCTTCATCCGCGGAGGCAGCTGGAACGCTGGCTGCCTGGCGCCGTGGGCTCGAGGCATGCTTTGCTGGACGGCCTGATCACCCCGTGTATCTGGCACTTGCCGACACGGTTCGTGAGGCTGGCCTCGAGATCGAACCATTCTCTGATCTGATCGCAGCGTTCGAGGAAGATCAGGCGTTCGACGCGGCTGGGGCCGCGGTGCGATATCCATCGCGGGCCGCTTTGCTCCACTACTGCAGTCGCTCCGCGAATCCCGTCGGTCGCATCGTGTTGGCCCTGGAGGGTTGCCGGGAGCCGTGTTTGGTCTCGATGTCCGATGCAATCTGCACGGGCTTGCAACTCGTCAACTTTTGGCAGGACGTGCGCAGGGATCGGCTGGCCGGGAGGGTCTACATTCCGGCGGAAGATCTCGCCCGGCACGGAGTCGACGAGTCTGCGCTCGATGCCGCGCAGGCATCGTCCCGAGTGCAAAGCCTCTTGCAGGACGAAGTGAGGTGGGCCCGTTCATTCTTCGACATGGGCGCTCCGCTCCAGTGCGTGGCGCCTCGGGGGCTGCGGCCGGCAATCGAGCTGTTTGTCGCGGGCGGGCGGGCAGTCGCCGACGCGATCGAGCGATGCGGCTACGATACTCTCCGCGCACGTCCCACCGTCAGCCGATGGCGGAAGGCAGCCCTGTCGGCCAGGGCGTGGTGGAGGCTCTGGGCCGCGCCTGATCGGGGGCGACAATGACGGCGCTTTCCGCCGACCGTGCACTGTGCGCCGACATCCTGAGGCGATCGGGTTCGAGCTTTACCCTCCCGATTCGCCTGCTTCCCGCCGAGAAACGCTGGGGCACGACGGTGCTCTACGCGTTTTGTCGCCGCGCCGACGACATCGTGGACGACGCCCCGAATCGGCAGGCTGCCACTGGCGACCTGGACGAGTTCAGCCGTCAGTTGCGATCGGCCATCGACGGCACGCCGGTTCCGGACGCCGTGCTTCGTGCCGCCGCCGACACGGCCAGGCGGTTCGGTATTCCCCCAGGCAACTTATTCGACGTCATCGATGGTGTGCGAATGGACCTGGCGCATGATGGCTTTGAGACCTTTCAGGATCTCGAGGAGTATTGCCGACGGGTCGCCAGCGCGGTTGGGATAGCCGCCATTCATATCTGGGGTTTTCGCACAGCCGACGCCCTGCCCGCAGCGCACGCATGCGGACTTGCTTTTCAGTTGACGAACATCCTCCGCGACGTAAGCGAGGATCGGGGGCGAGGTCGGCTCTATCTCGCGAGGGAAGATCTTCACGCCTGCGGGTGTAAACCCGAGGACGTGTTGGCCGGGCGCGTCACGCCGGCTTTTGCCCGCGTGGTGAGTCTTTATCAAACGCGTACCCTGGCCTGCTATCGGCACGCGGCCCGCCTCGATCGCATGCTCTCGACCGACGGTCGCCTTGCCTTTCGGGCTATGTTCGCCGCCTACCGCGCGTTGTTCGCCGCGGTGTGCCGGGCGGGCGACCGAATCCTCACGCAGCGTGTGAGGCCGAAGCGTGCGCAACTCGTCGCGGCAACGCTGGCCGGTGTCGTGTCGGGGCCGCGGCCATGAACATGTTTCCCCAGTCGCCGGCTCTGAAGCCGCAGGTCGTGGTCGTCGGTGGCGGCCTCGCAGGGTTGTCGGCGGCGGCGGCGCTCGCCGAGCGCGGCATCGCGGTGACCGTGGTCGAGGCGCGTCGGCGTTGTGGCGGTCGGGCGGCGTCTTTCGAAGACCGTGTCAGTGGCGGCCTTGTCGACGCCTGCCAGCACGTGGCCATGGGATGCTGCACGAATTTTCTCGATCTCTGTCGGAAGACCGGCCTTGCCGATGCGCTGCGGCGGGATCGCACGCTGTGGTTCATCGGGACAGATGGCACCCGTGCGGCCTGCACGCCCTCGCAGCACCTGCCGGCTCCTCTGCACCTCGGCCCCCTGCTCTTCGCGATGCGGCATTTTTCGTTTGCCGAGAAGGCAGCCTTGGCCGCCGGCATGCTCAGGCTGGCACGATGCCGCGTTGCGGACGATCCCTCCGGGCAGACAGCCGCTGGGTGGCTCCGTGCCAACGGCCAGCCGGCGCGGGTCGTCGAGTTGTTCTGGCAGCCGGTGCTCGAGAGCGCGCTCGGGGAGTCTGTCGAACTCGTCAGCGTGCCTGCGGCGCGCAAGGTCGTCCGGGATGCCTTTCTTGTTCATCGCGAAGCTGCCGATCTTTACGTGCCGGTCGAACCACTCGGCACACTCTTCGGCGACAGGCTTGTCGCCTGGCTCGAACAACGCGGAGTCGTCATCCGCACGGAGTGTGCCGCCACGCGTCTCGAGCGGGATGCTGCCGGTGCCGTGCGGGGGGTCGTGATTGGCGACGAGGTGCTGCACTGTGATGCAGCCATCATGTCCCTTCCGTGGAGGCAGGCAGCCCGTCTCGTGCCGGACGTCGTCCCGCCCGCAGACGAGCGTCTGGCGGGCTCGCCCATCACGGCCGTGCATCTGTGGTTTGATCGCGACGTGATCGACCTCCCCCATGCCGTGCTCGTGGGCCGGGTGTCGCAGTGGGTGTTTCGCGGTGATGGCGCGGCGGGCCCGGGCTATTGCCAGGTCGTGATCAGCGCCTCGCGAGGCCTCCTGGGAGGTGATCGTGACAGACTTCTCGACGTCGTCGTAGCCGACCTGCACGATGTGTTTCCTGAGACCCGCTCCGCGCAGCTCGTCGACTCTCGGATAGTCACCGACCCCACCGCCGTGCTGTCGGTTCGGCCCGGCGTCGAGGCGGCCCGCCCCGCCGCCCGAACGCACGTGCCAAACCTGTTTTTGGCCGGCGATTGGACTGCCACCGGCTGGCCATCCACGATGGAGGGGGCGGTGCGCAGTGGGCGGCTCGCTGCCGACGCCTTGCTCGATTCGTTTGGGCGAACCCCCGGATCGATGGCACCGGACCTGCCAATCGCGGCCCTCGCTCGGCTGCTCACGGGAGCATAGCGGGCAGCGTCGCGAGCCTGTGCTCCAGGGCGTCGGCCAGCGTGCGGGAATCGACCACAGCCCGCTCCCACAGCTGCCATAGGTCGAGCGCTGCGGACGGACGGCGGCCCACGGTGCGCAGTGCGGCGCCGAATCTGCGCCAGGGTGATCGCGCTGCGGTGAGCTGGGATACTTCCTGCGGCAGCTCTTCGCGTGGGGTATCGGACACGACGCGGATGCATTCGCAGGCAATGCCGGCCGATTGGGCTTCCGCGGCGACCCCCCAGGTCTCCATGTCGACGAGATCGGCAGTCGTCTCCTGAGCGAGGCGTTGCCTTGCGTCGGCTGAAGAGACCACGTCGTCGACGGTGACGATGCTGAGCGGTCGGGCTCCATCACGGGCTTTGCTGCAGGCCAGATCGAGGGGCCCATGCCCGAGCCTCAGGGCTCGCACGGGGCGAACGACGCCGCCCCGTGCGATGTCCGGAGAAAGCGCTCCTGCAAATCCGGCAGTGAGGATGAGCCGGGGCCTGTGCCCGTCGATGAGCAAGCGGCAGGCACGCGTGGCGGGATCGATGCCCGCTCCACCGACGACCCAGGCGACGGTCGCATCGCCGATCAGGCCCTCGTGCACGGTCAGCCCCGCAGCATGGATGCTGCGCTGCTCGCGCACGCGGTCTGCGAATCGCCCCGCCTCGATCGGCAGGGCGAAGACGATCCCGGCGGCCACGTGCGGTCTGGCGTTTACCACGGCAGGAGCCAAGCCAGGGCCTGCAAAGGATCCCAGCCTTCAGCACGGCGGTGCCGGCAGCAGGCAGCGCAGCCGCAGGGCTCCGCCGGAACCATCTGCACCTCGTATTTCGGTACCCGCTCCACCGTCTTCTCGCCGTCGGCCTTGTAGAGCCGCTTCTTCACGATCACATCTCCGCACGGTGGACTGCAGCGGCACTCCGGGGCCGGCGTATGCCAAGGGTCGCGACCCCGTGTACAGGCATAGTCGCACTTCATGGAATACTTCGGCTTCTTTGTCTTGACCTCGTCCCAGGTGGCCTTACAGGCCGGCACGCAAGCCTCGCCACATGTTGGGCCAGTGCACGAGTGGTGGCTGCGTCCTCCGTCGGCAGCCCGAATCAGTGGGGCAGACGACGCCACGCCCAGAACCAATACCGCAGAGAGTGACAAGCCGCGCATGGGAGCGAGTCTCCGACAATTCGATGGTGGTTCAAAAATCAAACGCCAGGCGTGTGCCGAGCCCGTGCACCCAGCCACTGCCGTTGTAGCTGGTGGCCGGGGCACCGCCCTTCGTCCACGGGGCGCTGGCGAAGTCGCGGTAGGTAAAGTCGTAGTTGAAATACACGCGAGCGTTGGGATTCAGCAGCCAATTGAGGCCGAGCGTGCAGCCGTTGAGGACGCCGCCATTGACCCCGCTGTCGTTCAGGGAGAGGTAGTTGTAACGCACGCCCACCTGCCATGCGCCCTCGCTGAGGCTCAGCCGGCGGCCTGAGCCGCCACCGCGAATCGCGTAGAAGTTGTTGTGTGGAATCGGGCGGTCGAAGCGATATTCGATCTTGGAGTAGGTGCGGCTTTCGCCCGTGAGAAAGTAGAGCACCTCGGCATACCCGCTCTGGTAGTAGACCGTGCCGACGTTCGTGCCGGGGGGCGGTTGAAAGCCGTTGGTGACGTATGGCCCCGCGTTCGTCGTCCGGGCGTTGTAGAGCCACGACCCGAAGTACTCCGACTGGAACGACCACGGGCCGTTGTTGCCGACGAACTCGAGTCCGATCATGTTTTGCCAGGTGCCCTCCAGCACTCCGGTGTCGGCGTAGATCGAATTCAGCGGGCCAGGCGGGCCGTTGCGGATGCTGCCGCGACTTCGGAAGCGGACGGCATTGACGGCCGGGCCGACCGGCGCGCCGGTGACGGGGTCAAACGCGAGATACTGCTTGCGCGGTTCCATCGCGCGGCCGGAGACTCCGAGATGAAGCAGTTTGCGGCCTTCGTCCTCGTAGACAGGCAGCCAGACTAGCCGGCCGACGGTCTGGCTGCCGCCGTTGGAGTTGGAGTAGCCGAACGGGTTCGACACGTTCTTGAATTCACCGACCTGCCAGGCGATGTCGCCATCCTCGTTGCTGTTGAGGATCTGGATGCCAGGAAGGAATCCGTTGTTGAACGGACCTTCGAAGGCGTCCTGGGCGAACGACCGTTCCATGAAGTTGAGCCATCGACTGCTCGTGAGGTGCTCGTAGCCGTAGGGATCTTTCTGGTTGCCGATGCGGACGGTTCCAAGGATTGGAATCTCGCGTACTTGGAGCCAGAGGTCGGTCACGGCAGTAAGCGGGCCTGCATCGCGCTCAGTGGGAAAGACAGCGTTATTGACGTTGATCTGATTGACGAAGTCGTATTCGCAGGCCCAGTCGTACATCTCGTACATCCGCCCTTCCACGCGGAACCGAGCCCGACGCATATTCACGGTATCGGCAAGCCCGGGGTCGAGTCCGCCCTGATTGGGCGGCTGATTCGGGCCCGGGTCTGCAGAGAAGGCCACGGCATCGACCTGTGAGCGGCCACCGATCTTGACGCGGAAGTCCTTGTTGGCCGACTCCGCCTGAAATGAATCCTTCCAGGCGGCCTTGAAATTTTTGTCGGTTCCGACCTCATAGGGCTCGGCAGGGCTCTTGGACTCCGGCTTCTTCGCGTCCGCGGCAGCGGCCCCCGCTTCCTTGGAAGCAGGAGCCGGAAGTTCTTCAGCGGAGGATTTCTGCTCCAGTTGCCGGAGTCGCTCCTCGAGGGCCGTTACCCGCTGGCGATCCTCTGTCAGGGCGTTCGAAACGGCTTCGAACGAGTCGAAGCGCGCCGCCGCGCTTGGCAGAGTGATCGCCTGTCCGTCGCCCCCCTCGGTGATCACGACGAGGCCGTCAGCACGAGCCGTCGAGTCGTCGTGCGGCGCGGCAAGGATCAGCAGCCCCACCAGCACCAGCGACTTCGTGATCCGCAGCACCGACGCCATGCAGATTGCCCAGGTGTTGTTGAAGGCGCCGAAAGGAGTGTCTGCCTCGCCGGAAAACTCCTGTTTATCGGCGAACACGTGTTGCCTGCTTGACGCCTGCGCAAACCCTGACGGCGAAGTCAGTAGGTACCGCCCCCACCGACAATCCGCCGGCGAGGCCTGCGGGGGATGGGGCGTTTAGGCGAGCGGCAGATGGACGGTAAACCGACTGCCTGCTCCGGGCCGGCTGGTGACATCGATGCTGCCTCGATGCCGCTCCACGATCTCCTTGCAAATCGAGAGCCCCAGGCCACCGCCGCGCGTGGCGTCACCCCGGTCGCGGGCTTCGTCGGCCTGGAAGAACCGGTCGAAGACCCGGGGGATGTGTTCCTCAGCTATTCCGCAGCCGCTGTCGTTCACCGACAACACCGCTTCGTGCCGGGACCGATCCTCAGTCAGCATGACTTCCACGCTTCCGCCGGGCGGAGTAAAGCGGATGGCGTTGTCGAGCAGGTTGCTGCAGACCTGGCGCAGGTATCGCGCGTCGCCGGCAACGCGCAGGTCGCCCTGGAGGTCGATGTGCAAGCGCACGCCACGCTCCTCGGCGACCCCGGCAAACATGCTCGTGGACTGTCGGACGAGGGGTGCCAGGTCGACGCCGGCATGCGGGGCGGATGACGACTCTGTCTCACCCTCTGCAAGCAGCAGGAGGTCGTTGGTCAATCTCGTGAGTTGCCGAGTCTCGTGCAACACATCCTCGATCGTGGCCTGGTAGTCGCCAGGACTGCGCTGTTTCGTGAGGGCCACTTCCAGGGCACTCTGGATCGCCGCGACCGGGCCGCGAAGTTCGTGGGCGGCGTCTGCTACGAACTGTTCCTGTCGGTCGATATGGCTCGCCACCTGGTCGAGCAGTCGATTGATCGTCTGGGACAGCAGATCGAGTTCATCATGGGTTCCGCGCACCGGCAGCCGGTCACCAAGCCGCGTGGGACGCAGGTTTCCCGCGATGTGAAGGATGTCGGCGACTGGTTGCGTCGCACGCCGTGCGAGCCACCAGCCGACCACGGGGGTGAGCAGCACGAGGACACCTCCGACCATGATCAGCTGTCGCACGAGGGCCGAGAGCCGGTCGTCGAGGCCAGTCGTATAGCTGCCCACGCGCACGTGATAGACGGGGAGGCCAGGGCGCGCAATACGCAGCCGCACGTAGCGATAGAGGCCGACTTGAACGATATTCTCCGGACGGTCGAGATTCGAGGGCGGGAAATTCGCCACGCTCGCCGGGCAATGATCGCTTTTCCACAAGGTCGTACCGTCCTCGGTGAGAAACTGCACGAACCAGCCGCGTTCCTCGTGGCTACGTGCCATCCGCCTGATCTCCGCGACGACAGCCTCGAGGTTCGGATGCAGTTCCTGCAGGGCGAGCACCACTTCATTCGCACCAGCACGGAGCTCGGCATCGGCATCATCGTAGAGCGTCACCCGGGCAGCGAGCCTCGCCGCGAGCAACGACACCACCGTCATCAACAGCACGAGGGCTGTGTTCCAGAGCGTCAGCCGGCCGCGGAGCGTCGACAGGCCGATCCATTCAGCCCACAGCGAGCGCATAGCCGCGGCCCCGGACTGTGTGAATGAACGACTGATCGCGGTTGCGATCGAGTTTGCCGCGGAGGCGATTGATGTGCACCTCGATCACGTTCGTCGGGCCGTCCCAGTCAAATCCCCAGACGTGCTCGCAGAGCATCTTGCGGGTGACGACCTGCCCCTGATACCGCATCAGCAATTCGAGAATGCTGAATTCCGTGGGCGTGAGGTCGATCGAGCGACCGGCGACGCTGGCGCGCTTGGTCGCCAGGCTGAGACGCAGGTCGCCGGCACTGAGTTCGACGGAAGGCTTGTGGGCCGTCCGTCGGTAAACCGCATCGATCCGCGCCAGCAGCTCGTCCATCTCGAACGGCTTCGCCAGATAGTCGTCGGCGCCCGCCTCGAAGCCCCGGAGTTTGTCGGGCACCGTGGCGAGCGCCGTCAGCGCGATCACCGGAGTCTTCACGCCGGCCTGCCGAGCTCGCCGAAGCACCTCCAGGCCATCGAGCTTCGGGAGCATCAGATCCAGCACCGCCAGATCACACGACAGCAGCGTGTTGTTGCGCACGGCCGTCTCGCCGTCCGGCACGATCACGCAGTCGTGGCCCGACTCCTCGACCGCGGTGCGCACGGCCTTGGCAATCACAGGATCGTCTTCGATGAGGGCGACGAGCATGGGTGGAGCCGCTTCCATTTGTGCAAGGATGCTGATTTCGAACCCTGATTCATGATACGATCTTGCCACTCGGTGGACGTGTCATGAGCGAAAAAAACCGGCAGCCACATCCCGTGGGTGCGTCGATCGCCGCTTCGATCGGCAACGGCCCGCCACGGGGCGACTTCTCGGGGTTTCGTCGGTATCTGCGCGAGGACGCGATATCGGGGTTTCTGGTGTTCCTCGTGGCGCTGCCGCTGTGCCTTGGCATCGCCGTTGCATCGGGGTTTCCACCGATCGCAGGAGTGTTCACGGCGATCGTCGGCGGTCTGCTCACACCGTTCATCAGCAATTCGGAACTGACGATCAAGGGGCCGGCCGCCGGGTTGATCGTGATCGTGCTCGGGGCGATGCAGGCGCTCGGCTACACGGGCACCGACGC
>Ga0075471_10002818_pt1 | contig 11349 bp, 8 predicted proteins | sample DEB19_08_DNA_2_FD_74787 | JGI IMG/M metagenome (GOLD analysis project Ga0075471, IMG submission 74787) | Aqueous microbial communities from the Delaware River and Bay under freshwater to marine salinity gradient to study organic matter... | ecosystem: Environmental > Aquatic > Marine > Coastal ... | reverse complement strand
CGTCACTACCGCGAGCACCAGAAGGGCAACAAGACCTCCACCAACCCGATCGCTTCGGTGTACGCCTGGACCGGTGGCCTCAAGCACCGCGGCAAACTCGACAACAACCCCAAGCTCATCGATTTCGCCGAGAACCTCGAGCGCGTGTGCGTCGAGAGCGTCGAAGGCGGCGAGATGACCAAGGACCTTTCCATCCTCATCTCGAAGGATCAGCCATGGCTGACCACCGAGGATTACCTCGCGGCGCTCGATCGCCGCTTGCAGCAGAAGATGAAGTGACCGCGTGCGAGCCGTCGTTCTGCGCGCACACGGTGGCCCGGAGGTCCTGACCTTCGAGAACGTTCCCGACCCGACACCCGGACCCGATGAAGTCCTGGTGCGCATCGTCGCCACGGCCCTGAATCGCGCCGACATCCTGCAACGCATGGGCGGCTATCCCGACCCCCGTGGTGGTCTCGCGCTCGAGATCCCCGGACTCGAGTTCTCGGGTGTCGTGGCGGGAGTCGGTTCCCGTGTGACGTCATGGAAGATCGGCGACCACGTGATGGCCATCGAAGCCGGCGGTGCGTACGCCGAACTCATCTGCACTCACGAGCGGCAACTCATGCCCGTACCGGTTGGTGTGGCTCTGGCCGACGCCGCGGCCATCCCCGAGGTGTTCCTCACCGCGTGGGACGCGCTCGTGGTGCAAGGTGGACTCACATCGGGCCGTTGGGCACTCGTGCACGCCGGAGCCTCGGGTGTCGGGACGGCCGCCATCCAGATCGCCAAGGCCATCGGTGCGCGTATCGCCGTCACGTGCTCGGCGGCCAAGATCGAAGCGTGTCGGGCGCTCGGCGCCGACATCGTCGTGGAGCGTTCACCGCACGACTGGTTGGCCGAAGTCCAAGAGTCGGTGCCATCGGGATTCGACGTCGTTCTCGATGTGGTGGGTGGCGACGAAGTCGATCGCAACCTGCGCGCCGTGGCCCCGAAGGGGACCATCGTGCAAGTGGGTCTGATGGGCGGTGGATCCACCAACGTGAACGTGGGGTTGCTCCTCGCCAAGCGCCTGCGTTGGATCGGTACCACGTTGCGCGCGCGGCCGATCGAGGAAAAGGTCGCCGTGACCCAGCGATTCATCCGTGAGGTCCTGCCGTTGTTCGCCGCCGGATCGTTGCATCCGGTCATCGATCGTCGTTACCCGTTCACTGACATCGCGGCCGCCCAGGAGGCCATGGCCCAGAACGCGAACACGGGCAAGATCCTGATCGACATCTCACCCGGGCATGGCTGACCCGTCGGCCACGACCAGTCGTGGCATGGCCCATCATCCCGGACTCGACGGTGTGCGCGCGTGCGCGCTCATCATGATCATGTTGTTCCACGCGAATCCGGACTGGATTCCCGGCGGCTTCATCAGCGTGTCGTTGTTCTTCACACTCTCGGGTTATCTCATCACTTCGCTGCTCGTCTTCGAGGGCGAGGCCAACGGTCGGGTCTCGTTGCGCGACTTCTGGTCGCGGCGGCTGCGTCGCCTCGCGCCGGCCGCCCTGGTGGCTCTGCTCGTGGTGGTCGGACTCTCCACGTGGCTGAGCACCGGGGTCGAGCAAGGGCGCATCCGCGGCGATGCGGTGGCGGCGGCGACCTACGTGGCCAACTGGCGGTCGATCTCGTCGGGTCATTCGTACGCCGAGATCTTCGCCGACGCCAGCCCGCTCCAACATCTGTGGTCGTTGTCGATCGAGGAACAGCTCTACATCCTCGTTCCGCTCATGGTCGCCATCGGTTTCGCGGTCGGATTGCGACGCCGGGGGATCGGCTTCGTGTTCATCGGCGCATCGGCCCTGTCGGTGCTCGCGTCGGTGCTGGCCGATGGGCACGACCGCATCTACTACGGGACCGACACCCGCGCCGTCGAGTTGTTCGCCGGCGCGGCGCTCGCGTGCTTCCTCGGTCCGCGCCTCGAGCAGTGGGCCAAGGGCAGGTTCCGTTGGCCGCTCGCGTTGCTCGTGATCCCACTCGTTCTCTTCGTGTGGTTCTCACGGATCGTCGACTACCAATCGTCGTGGCTCTACACCGGTCTGCTCGGTTCGTTCGCCCTCTTGAACATCGTGTTCTGCATCGGGGCTGTGGTGCCCGGGCCGATGCGGTGGATCATGTCGTTGCCGCCCCTCACGCTCATGGGTCGAATGAGTTACGGCATCTATCTCGCGCATTGGCCGGTGTACGTGTGGGTCGACGAGGACCTGGTGGGCATCGCCGGCTGGCCGCTGCTCGGCGTGCGCGTGCTCGTCACCTTCGCCATTGCCGGTCTCATGTATCGCTTGGTGGAGCAGCCGATACGAAGTCGCCGGATCCTGAACTCGAACCGCCGGGCACTTCAGGTGCTACTCGCCACGTTCGCCGCCGTCATCGCCCTTCCGCTCGTGGTTCTGGCCCATCCGGAATCGCCGGTGGTCACCGAGGCGCGCGTGCTCACGACCCTGCCCGAGTCGGCCCCGACGGACGGTCGGCTGAACCTTCTCGTGATCGGCGACTCGAGCGCCGAGAACGTGGCGCTCGCCTTGGCGAATGCATCCGACGGTTCGCTCGGGGTGATATCTGGTGGTGTGCTCGGATGTCCATTGCCGAAGGTCGCGTTGGTGTACCGACGCATCGACGAGAACCAGACGACCGATTACTGCCCCGACAACGTGGAGCTCGTTGCGCAACACGCCGACGAGATCGACTTTCTCTTGATCGTCGCGAGTGTGGCCAACCAGTGGGACTACCAGCCACTCGGTTCGACCGACCGGGTAATGGTGGGCTCGGACCGCTACCGCAGTGGGCTCGATGATTTCGTGGCGGCACTCCACGACGAGCTCGATCGGCGGGGTGTGCCGATTCTGGTGCTGGAGTCACCGCGGGTGGGCGACGAACCGATGATGAACGGCGACACGGCCGAACCCCGCGCCGCATGGAACTCGGTGATGGACGAGTGGGCCACCACATCGCCGTCGGTGGCCGTGGTTCCGTACGACGACTTGTTGGCCGATCCCGAATCGGACGAGGGGCGTGCCCAACGGCCCGATGGAACGCACCTCGAAGAGCGATTCGGAGAAGAACTCGCGCGCGACTCCTTGATTCCGCGTTTGCGCGAGGCCTACCAAAGCACGATCGACGAGATGGTCGCGGCTGGATGCATCACGGCGGCCACCGAACCACTCGACGCCGCTGCGTGTCGCGTCAGTCCTCGACCTTGAACGAGCGACTGTGCCAGCCGGTCGCGCCATCGGGTGCCGGTGCCCGTTGTTCGGAGGTCTGCACGTAGCCACTGCGGTCGGTGGCGCGCACCGTGACGCGGTGCTCGCCCGGAGTGGCATCCCAGTCGAGAATCCACTGACGCCACGTGTCGTCGCTCACGTCGCGGCTGAGCTCGGCTTCCTGCCATTCGCCTTCGTCGATGCGGACCTCGACTCGTTCGATACCGGTATGGGTGGCCCAGGCGACACCGGCCAGCCGATGACGTCCGGCCTTCACGCGTTCACCGGAGCGTGGCACGTCGATCCGCGATTGCGTTTTGATCGGCGCGAGTCGTGACCAACCGAGTGGCACCCAGTAGCCGACGTCGTCGGCCCATGTGGTGAGTTCGATCGACGACAGCCACTTGGTCGCCGACACGTATCCGTAGAGCCCGGGCACGATGAGTCGGGCCGGGAATCCGTGTTCGAAGGGCAGCGACTCGCCGTTCATTCCGATGGCGATCATCGCGTCGCGTCCGTCTCGAGCGACCTCGATCGGGAATCCACTCGTCCAGCCGTCGATGCTCCGACTGAACAATTGCTCGGCATCGGGTCGGACACCGACGTCGTCGAGTAGGTCGGCGAGCAGAACGCCCTGCCACACCGCGTTGCCCACGTAGCGGCCGCCGACTTCGTTCGACACGCAGGCAATCGTGATCATGCGCTCGACTTGGGGTCGCTGACGAAGGTCGTCGTAGGTGAGCACGAGTGGCCGGTCGACGAGTCCACCGATCGAGAGACTCCACTTGTCGACGTTCGTGTAGGGGATCGAGAGCGCGGTGTCGATGCGATAGAAATCGCCCACCGGGGTCACGAACGGTTGGGTGGGATGAAAGCTCTCGTCGATGAGCGGAGTTCCCGGATCGTCGACGGCGGGTAACGCATCGGGTACCGCAGCCGCGTAGTCGTCGCGACGACGGGCCGAGACGGCGCGTCCCACGACTCCGGTGACGGCGGCCGCGGCACCGATGGTGGCCGTGGTCCGGAAGAATCGTCGTCGATCCCAGCCGAGCGGCGCCCGCGATTCGTGGGGAGTCCGCCGATCCCACCAACGTTCGCGCCAACGTTCGGTCACCACTGCGAAGGCACCGATTCCGCCCACGATTCCCAACCACGGCGCGAGGTGCGAAGTGAAACCATGGCCCGGTCGCTCGGCCAGCGCGGCCGAGCCGAGTACTGCGAAGATCGCCGCGCCGAGAACGAATCGGCTCGGACGGGTTGTGCTCAGTGCACCGAGGCCGCACGAGGCGAGGGCCAGAACGACGTAGATACCGCCTCGTAGCACCGCCTTGTCGGAGGTGCCGAAGGTGTCGATCGCCCATTCGCGCAGCCACGTCGGCGTGCGATCGATGAACGAGCTCCCGACGGCGTCGATGGGGGACGGCCGCTCGAACAACGCGGCGACCAGAACGCCGACGGCGACCGCGAACGTTCCACTCACGAGGCCGGCGAGCCCGCCGAGTCGTCGGGGGAGCGTTCGATTCACATCGTCAGCGGGAGTGCATGGGCACGTAGTCGCGCGACTCGACGCCCGTGTACCACTGACGCGGCCGCGAGATCTTCTGCTCCTTGTCGCCGAGGAGTTCCTGCCAGTGGGCGAGCCAGCCAGCGGTACGCGGGATGGCGAAGAGCACCGTGAACATCGAGACCGGGAAGCCCATCGCCTGGTAGATCAGGCCCGAGTAGAAGTCGACGTTGGGGTACAGCTTGCGCTGGATGAAGTAGTCGTCGCTCAACGCGGCCTCTTCGAGTTTCAAGGCGATGTCGAGCAGTGGGTTCTTGCCGGTGACCTCGAAGACCTCGTATGCGGTCTGCTTGATGATCTTGGCGCGCGGGTCGTAGTTCTTGTACACCCGATGACCGAATCCCATGAGGCGGCCCTTGCCGGCCTTGACGTCGGCGATGAAGGCCGGAACGTTCTCGATGGAACCGATCTCCTCGAGCATGCGCACGACGGCTTCGTTGGCACCGCCGTGCAAAGGCCCGTAGAGAGCCGAGGCGGCCGCGGCACACGCCGAGTACGGATCGGCCTGGCTCGAACCGACCACGCGCATGGCGGTGGTGCCGCAGTTCTGCTCGTGGTCGGCGTGCAGGATGAAGAGCACGTCCATGGCCCGTTCGAGAGCGGGATGGATCTGGTATTCGCCGACCTTCCACATCATGTTGAGGAAGTTCGCCGGGAACGAGAGATCGTTGTTGGGGTACACGAACGGGAGGCCCACCGAGAAGCGGTGGCACATCGCGGCCAGCGTGGGCATCTTGGCGATGAGACGCAAGATCTGCTTGTCGCGGCTCTCTTTGCTCTCGATGTCCTTGGCGTCGTTGTAGAACGTGCCGAGGGCGGCCACAGCCGAGACGAACATGCCCATCGGATGGGCGTCGTAATGGAAGCCGTCGACGAACCGCTTGCGCATGTTCTCGTGGATGAAGGTGTGGTGCACGACGTCGTGCGTCCACTGGGCGAGCTGGGCCTTGTCGGGAAGTTCGCCGTTGAGGAGGAGATAGGCGACCTCGAGATAGGTCGACTTCTCGGCGAGCTGTTCGATCGGGTAACCGCGATAACGAAGGATGCCGTTGTCACCGTCGAGGTAGGTGATCGCCGAACGGCAGGCGGCAGTACTCAGATACGCCGGGTCGTACATCCGGAGATCCGGGTCGAGTTCACGCAGGGCCGACGAGGGGAAGACCCCGTCGGAGATCGGTACGGTGACCTTCTTGCCGGTGCGGTCGTCGGTGATCGTGATGGTCTCGGGCACCTTGCTCGTCCCCTTGTGTCTAGGGATCCGTTGTTCGGATCACTCGTTGTGTGTGGAGGCTTTCTCCCCCGACGACGAGGATAACCGTGCCGACCCGACGGGCGACCATCCGGACCGGACCCCAAGCAGCGGTCAGAGGGGTGAGTTGTCGTGCTTGCGACCCGGCAGGTGCTCGCGCTTGTCGATCAAGGCATCGAGGGCCGAACAGATCACCGACCGTGTGTCGGACGGGTCGATCACCGCGTCGACATAACCGCGTTCGGCCGCGACGTAGGGGTTCAGGAGGCGCTCGGAGTAGTCGGCTTCGAAGGCGGCCTTCTCCTCGGGAGTGGCCCGGCGTTGCAGGATCGCGGCGGCCTGTCCGGCACCCATCACCGCGAGCTCGGCCCATGGCCACGCGAGGCAGAGGTCGTTGCCCATGCGTTTGGAGTCCATCACGATGTACGCGCCGCCGTAACTCTTGCGCAGGATCACGCAGATGCGGGGCACCGTGGCCCGTCCGTAGGCGAACACCAACTGGGCGCCGTGGCGGATCATGCCGCGCCATTCGAGATCCTTGCCGGGGTAGAAGCCGGGGGTGTCGACGAGGGTGATCACCGGAAGATTGAAGGCATCGCAGAACGCGACGAATCGCGCACCTTTCTGCGAGGCCGGAATGTCGAGGGTGCCGGCCAGAACCATCGGTTGATTGGCGAGGATGCCGACCGGCCGCCCGCCGACGGTGGCGAAACCGGTCACGAGATTGGCCGCCCAGCGGCTCCGAACTTCGAGGAAATCACCGTCGTCGGCGAGTGATCGGATCACGGTGCGTACGTCGTAACTGCCCGTCGATGCTGCGGGTATCGCGTCACCGGCTTCGGGGGTGGCGCGATCGGTCGGGTCGTCCGTGGGAAAAGCGGGTGGCTCCGCATCGGCGTGGTCGGGGAAATAGGCGAGTAGTTGACCGACGGCCGCGACACCGGCCGCGAGGTCGGGAACGACGATCGAAGCCGAACCGGTGTGGCGCGCGTGTGCCGCCGATCCTCCGAGTTCTTCGTTGTCGACCACGATTCCGGTGAAGTCGGCGACCATGGTGGGTCCACTCACGAATGCGTACGACGAATCGGTCATCACGACGTGATCGACGATGCCGAGCAGTAGGGCCGGACCCGATACCGCCGGACCGTCGACGACGATGAACGTCGGAACCTTGCCCGAGCAATCGGTGAGCGCGCGAGCGGCGAGACCCCACCCGTGAAGTGCGGCGAAGCCGTCACGGATCTCGGCCCCCGACGAAGCCATGACGATCACGAGCGGAAGACTCTCGGCCACCGCGGTGCGGGCTGCGTTCTCGATCACCGACGACGCCTCGAAACTCAAGGCTCCCTTGTGGGTGTCGCCGTTGACCTCGACCCACACCACGCGCCGGTCGTCGAGTTCACGAACATCGGCCCGCGCTGCCCCGGGCATGCGCGCACGAAGTCCGAGGGGTTGCACGACGCAACAGTACGCCTCCGGGGTCGAACCCGAACCGTGGCAGGAGGGTCAGGAGGTCTTGAGGGGGAGGACGTCGGCACCCACGTAGACACCGGGCTGGCGCGAGCCCCGGCTGAGCACGAGTTCGCGCACGACATCCAGCGCAGCCCGGGACGGAGGGCCCGGCCGGGGCCGACGGCGTTGTACCCAGCCCACCACGCGGCGCGGAAGTTCGGGGGCGGGTACCCGGGTGAACGCTCCGTTCAGCCAGCGCGGCGCGGCGGTGGCCGGAACGATCGCCGGCGCGAAACCCTCGAAGGCGAGCGAGGCCATGAGGCGGACACCGTCGATCTCGGCTTCGGTGGTCAGTGTGACCCCGTTGAGGTCGGCGGCCCGGTTGATGATGCGACGCAGGGTGGACGACGGTGGCGGGAGCACCAACGGTTGTTGGGCGAGTTCGCGCATCGAGAGCGAGGTTGCGCCGGCCCAGACGTGTTTGTTGGGGACGATCACGATGAGGTCTTCGGCAAAGAGTGGTTCGACGTGAAGTTCGGGGTCGTCGACCGGAAGGTGCACGATGCACGCATCGAGCTGGCCGGCCACCAGACGGGGGACGAGGCTCGAGGTGCCACCTTCCGACACCACGGGGTGCACGTGGGGGTGCTGTTCACTCAGCCGTTCGAGGAACTGGGGCATCAGCCAGCGACCGGTCGTGCCGATCACGCCGATCCGAGTGGCTCCAGATACGACGTCGTCGAGGGCCGCGATGTCGGCCGAGATCTCGTCGAACTCACGGATGATCCGGCGACCCCGCTCCACGACGAGGGCCCCCTCGTCGGTGATCTGGCCGGTGGCCCGGTCGATCAGGGTCACCCCGAGTTCGCGTTCGAGTCGGGCGATATGGGCCGAGACGTTCGATTGCACGGTGTAGAGGGCCCGGGCGGCGGCCGAGAACGACCCGTGGTCGGCGATGGCGATCAGGGACGAGATCTGGCGGAGGTCCACGATCGGAGCCTATCTTGATAAGTGATAGGCGGTATCACGCGTATCGGCTTGAACTGTCACCTATTCACGTGCATACTTTCACATACAGATCGGGTGCGTATCCCCCATACGCACACGACGTGATCCCAAGAAGCGAATCCCCCATTCGCAGGGATCCCAGGTTGAGAGGCCCCGCTTCCCCCAAGCGGGGCCTTTCCCGTTCTCCGGCCAGCGCCGACCTGTTGGCGAGTGCACAGGGATACCGTGACGCGCATGGCGCGCTCGGCGGCGATCTTCGATCTCGATCGCACGTTGTTGGTCGGCGCCTCGGGACCTTTGTTGTCGGAGGCCATGCGCGCCGCCGGAGTGATGTCGCGTTCGGTTCCCGGTGAGAAGTTCCTCTACGAGATCTTCAATCGCATCGGCGAAACGTTGCCGTCGATGGCGCTCGCGCGTCAGGGTGCAGCTCTGGCCAAGGGTCGTTCACGCGCCATGGTGCAGAACGCGGCGGCCACGGTGGCCCCGCGTCTCGCTGAACTCGTTCCCTCGTATGCACGACGCGAAATCGCCGAGCACCGCGCCGCCGGTCGTCTCCTCGTGATGGCGACCACGACCCCCGACGATCTCATTCGTCCACTCGCCGAGCTACTCGGCTTCGACGACGTCGTCGCCACGCGTTACGGCGTCGATGATGACGGAAAGTACGACGGTCGCATCGCCGGTGAATTCGTGTGGAACACCGGCAAGCTCGCGGCAGTGAGCGCCTGGGCGTCGGCGAACGACGTGGATCTCGCGTCGTCGTATGCGTATTCCGACAGTGTGTACGACCTTCCGCTTCTGTCGGCCGTCGGACATCCCACCGCCGTGAATCCGGATCCGCGTCTCGCCGTCGTGGCGGCCACGCGCCGCTGGCCGGTGGTGCACTTCGATGTCCCGCTCGGGGTGGCCAAGGTGCCGGTGGTGAACATGGAACTCCAGCGGTTGTTGCTCGAACTCGCTCGACCGGCGTTCATTCCCTTCGCCCGATTCGACATCGCGGGGGAGGAGAACATCCCCGACGACGGGCCGGCGATCCTGTGTGGCAACCATCGTTCGTACTTCGACGTGTTCGCCGTTGCGGTCACCGTGGCGCGAGCCGGCCGTCCGGTGCGATTCCTCGGCAAGAAGGAAGTCTTCGACGCACCGCTCATCGGTCAGTTGGCCACGGCACTCGGTGGCATTCGGGTGGAGCGGGGAACGGGAAGTGACGAGCCGATCGAACTCGCGGCTGACGCACTGCGCGCCGGCGAACTCGTGGCGATCATGCCCGAAGGAACCATTCCGCGGGGACCGGCGTTCTTCGACCCGGTACTGAAGGGACGGTGGGGCGCAGCGCGTCTCGCCATCCTGACCAAGGCACCGGTTGTTCCCGTCGGCCTCTGGGGTACCGAGAAGGTGTGGCCGCGTTCGTCGCGCATTCCGAATCTGCTCAATGTGACCAATCCGCCCACGGTTCGGGTGCGGGTGGGTGCACCGTTCGCACTGCGTCACAAGACGCCCGACCCGGCGACCAAGAAGATCATGAAAGAAATCATGAACCTCTTGCCCGATGAGGCGCGCGTACGACGCACGCCCACCGAGGCCGAACTTCGTCTTGCCTACCCCGCGGGCTACACGGGTGATCCGGGTAAGGAAGCGACCCGCCGACCCGGAACCGACTAGGCGCTACACGCCGAAAGGCGATCCGTCGAAGCGGTCGATGGTCGTGAACGCCTCGACTGGTTGACGTGACAACTTGGTGAGTTGTTTCACCGGTCGGCCGAGGAAGATCGTGGCCACCAGCGCGTGGTCGGCGGGAAGTCCGAGGAGGGGTCCGGTGACCGGCTCCACACGCGAGGCGAACGTGGTGATCACCCCACCGAATCCGCGGTCGCGCGCCGCGAGCAGGATGTTCCAGCAGAACGGATACACCGACGCGCCACCGGTCATGGTGGCTCGATCGAGGTCCTTGTCCATCATGGCGATGCGCGAGAGATCGGCGGCAATGGCGAGCACGACTGGAATGCGTTCGATGTTGTCGATCAGATCGTTGGGCACGTTTCCGGGTGTCGTCGTGGAAAGAACCGTCGGCGACGGATCGACGACCGTGAACGGTGTGCGGCCGGCGGCGACGAGCGTCGCGTATTCGTCCCAGACCGGACGCATGGCCACGCCGAGTTCTCGTCGGATGAACGCATCGGCGACGATCGCGACTCGCCACGGTTGGCGATTGCCGCCGCTCGGCGCGAAGCGCGCATCGTCGAGGATGGCGTGGAGGACGGCGGCCGGAACCGCCTCGTCGGTGAAACCGCGTACGGCGCCCGTCTGGCGGATGCCGTCGCGTAGTTCCATCAGCGCCCGCCGGCGACCTTGGCGCGCACGATGTTGAGCGCCGAGCCGGCCTTGAACCACTCGACTTGCTCGTCGCTGAACGTGTGCACGGCCTCGAAGTCGATCTTCGACCCGTCGGGCTTCACGATTTGGCACTTCACGTTGCGGCCGGGAACCGGCGGGAGTCCGAGCACGTTGATCCGGTCGTCTTCACCGATCTTTTCGTAGGTGTCGGGATCGGCGAAGGTGAGCGGAACCAGACCCTGCTTCTTGAGGTTGGTCTCGTGGATACGGGCGAACGATCGGGCGAAGATCACCACACCACCACGGAAGCGGGGTTCCATGGCCGCGTGCTCACGTGACGAGCCCTCGCCGTAGTTACGATCGCCGATCGCGCACCACTGAATGCCCGCCGCGCTGTAGCGCTTGGCGATGTCGGGGTAGGAGCGCACACCACCGTCGGTGACGTCCTTGCCTTCACCCACGGCCCCGTTGAACGCGTTGACGGCACCGATGAAGAGGTTGCCCGAGATGTTCTCGAG
>Ga0075471_10002817_pt1 | contig 11353 bp, 11 predicted proteins | sample DEB19_08_DNA_2_FD_74787 | JGI IMG/M metagenome (GOLD analysis project Ga0075471, IMG submission 74787) | Aqueous microbial communities from the Delaware River and Bay under freshwater to marine salinity gradient to study organic matter... | ecosystem: Environmental > Aquatic > Marine > Coastal ... | reverse complement strand
TTTTCAAAATTTAATTCTTCTTCTTTATCATTTTTTTTTATCTTATACATACCCCAATAACGCGAGTTTAATTCCATTTTTTTTGTTGTATTTAGTTTAACAGGATAACCTCTGAAATTATAATATGTTTTTTCCTTAAATCTTTTTGAACGTTTAAATTGTTGATTAATATATTGTTCCATAAAAAAATCACTACTTTGAAATACTTCAAGTAAAGAATCATGATTTTTAGATTTATTACCTAAATGTATTAATTCATCGGCCTTAAATGTATCAAATAATATTTTTAATTCAGCTAAGAAATCACTCATATATTTATATAATATTATTTTATCAAATATATAAAATAATAAAAATGGAATACTTCAAAACACTCATCCACGGAAAAGTATTGGACACCTGCTCCATATGCCTCGAAAGAGAAGATGAAGACTTATAAAGAATTGGAGACGCTCAATTCATATAGGGGAATTTTTAGGATTTAGTATTATTATGATTTAATGGATTTTTATTTGAAAAATTATTATTATTTAAAGGTAAACCTTTTGGATGTTTCACAATTCCTTCTATAAATGCTTTTCTTTGATTTGATAATGTAGAAACATTAACGTTTTTATTAGGATGATTACTATTTCCAAAAACTGCTTTTCTATTATTTAAATTGCCCTTATTATAAAATTGCATAGTTTCATTTTTTATTTTGTTAAATAAGTTTTTTTTATTAGAATCATCTAATGTTTCATTACATACTTCAATTAATAAATCAATACATGACAATACAGTGGTATAATGGTTATTATTTTTATCAATAAAAATATAACTAGTTCCAAAAGAAGAAAATGTTTCACCAGAAGTAATTTTATTTTTAAAATTTTCTAATATACTTTTTAATTTTTTAATATCAAAAAATAATTTATATCTTTCATTTAGTGAATCATTATTTTTTAAATTTTTTAATATCAGTGAAGATAAAAATTGTTGTTCATGTAAAATCCACCATAATAAATGTATTGCATTCTTTGATTCTTTTTTTTCATCTAATTTTAATAAAAATAACATTTTTTCAAAAAAAACTTGTATATCATCGATTTTTTTACTTGAATTTATATTATTATTCTTGTTTTTCGGGTATAAATGTTTAAAATATGTAACTAATGGTTGTAAATGCAAATAATCGTGCCAAACTTGTCTTATTGCAGAATAAAATTGACCATCATGTGTTTTAAATGGTATTCCTAAAATTGGAAATATAGGAGATGCATATAATCTATTAAATTTTTCTACATTTTGAAAATAGCTTGTAAAAATAAGCATACTATAATTATTTGGATTTAATGTATAGTTAAATAATTCATTTATGGGTCTTTTAATACTTTCAAATGAGGAATCATAATTATCTTTTTTTGTTTTTTTTACATTATCATGTGTAACATTTCTATATGCAACCATTTTGTTTTCACTTTTTCTAAATAGATTACTTAGTTTATTCTCATCTATATCATTTATTTTTACTAAACGTTTTTTAGATTTACGAGTATCAGATTTTATTCGAATCTCATACCATTTACAAAATAAAAGATGTACCTCTAACAAATCTTTATATAATCCACCATTTTTAGTAAATTCATCTAATTTTTCTAAATATGATTTATATGCTTTTACTTCTAATTCATCATTAATATTTCCATATAAAATATAACTATTTAAAATACAAGATATTTGATTTATAAATAAAAAAAATACATAATCCATAATTTGCCAATCTGATTTTTTTATATCTGATAATCTTAATAATAGCCATTGTTTATACATTTTTTCTGCACTCCATGTTTCAAATTGGCTTGGATTTTCGTTTGAACCATTTATAAACATCTTTAATTCTTTTGTTTCTTGTAAATGTATATTTGAACTTTTTAAATTAATAGAAAACTTAACTCTAGTTCTATCTTTTCTAAAATTATAAATTTTTTCATCAATACGAATCTGTTTATTATTATCATTTATAACTTTAATTTCTTCTCCTTTTTTTAATTTATTAGTTAGTTCTTCATTCAATTGAATTGGATAATCATTTTTCAAAAAAAATGATTTCTTTTTAAATCTTGATGGTTGTTTTCCATTTTTATTATTTTTAAATGTTTGTGTTAAATAGTGTTTTCTAAAAAAAGAGCTTTTTTCAAAATCATCAAGTACCTGACTTATTTTTTTTTCAGAAAACAAATCTTTTAATTCAGCTAAGAAATCATTCATATATTTATATTATATTATTTCTTCACAAAATTTAAAAAAATTGAAAATTATTTTATCAGATATATTAAAATAATTAAAATGGAATACTTCAAAACACTCATCCACGGAAAAGTATTGGACACTTGCTCCATATGCCTCGAAAATATCCACGAAAAACAAGCCCACACCCTTCGTTGTAAGCACCAATTACACAAAACTTGCTATCGCAACCTCATCGACAACAACATTCATCGATGCCCCTCATGTCGCGCAGATTTTACCGAGCGCTTCACCGCGACTTGCCAATTTTGCCAACTCCCCGTCGAAGTTCATAAGTCCGAAGCCGGAACCTTGAAATCCGGAGATTGCGAAGAATGCTATTTTCATTACGATTGTTTCAAGCGCGGAAATCACACCCATTGCGGAAAATGTAATCACGCTATCAACCCCGAAAAAGTCCTCGCAATCAGTTATCTCTATTTACAGAACGGATTCGATACATGGGTCGGCCCTTTACAACCGTGTCGCCACGAAGGATGCAATTACTACGGGTCTCCGCGGCGATACAACTACTGCTATCACCACCATCCCGAAGAAACTTTTAACAAGTCCATCGCGAAAGCCCTTGAATATATGGTCCGATTCACTAATATTCAGGACCAGCAAGAAAGATACGACACATTTTATAAAGTAGTAAAATATCTTGATAAAAAATATGAATACACTGACTACGAAAACATAGTCCTTGATAAAAGAGATATACAAGCAAAAATCGCTACAATACTTTCGTATTGATAACATTCGTCTTTCCGCAACTCAATACAGGTCTCTGAGAATATCCACTCACCTTCAAGAAAGAATTTAAGTCTTTAAGGAATGTATTCCAGACATAATTTGGGTTAAATTTCAGTAATGCTAAGAAAGAATGTGTAAGAGCGCCGGCCCATTTATTTTGAATAAGCGCGTCAGCGCTCGTTTGCGTGTCCGCGCAACCACTAATCAAAAACACATCCCCGCTCGTCATCGAATAATTTCGGAGTTCGATAATTGTCTGACGAATGAGCCAATCATTTGGATTGAAAACTTTTGGGGCGCGAGTTCCGCGCTTCAAATAGCTGTTATCGTCACATTTAAACCGCAGGTCCGCCCCTGTCCCACTATGACAAGCGTCCAAAACGATAACGAGTCTGACACCTGCGGGAACTTTAACGGCCAAATTCGCGCGAATGATATCATCCGTTATGAAACCGGTCCTCTGAAAATCAGACGGACATATACAAGAATCCCGACCGCTTACTTCATCGCCGTTTCGGTCGCGCTGTAAAACGCCATGTCCAGAATAATGAAACCAGAGTTCATCACCCGCTTTCGCTCCTTTGAGTAAGTTTAGGAACCCGATTAAAATATTATTCCGCGTTGGGAGTTTAGAAGCATCCCGTGTATCATCCGTGTATTTGATGAATTCTGTATATCCCAGTGTTTTCAAGAAAGCTTCTACATTTACGACGTCATTTATACAACCATTTAAGCGGTATGGAGTCCCAATGTAATTTATTCCGACTAATAAAGCCCTTTTCATACTTTATCTATTATTATTTTTTCATTATTCGGAAAAAATAATAGCAATTATTTTATATGAGAGACGTTCGGTTTAATGGAAATTTTACTGTCTTGGATAATGTTTTCATAAAAGAAAATCACCAAACTAATTTTACAAATACACCCCCTAACTTTAAGGCGAACGCAACGATTGAATACAATAATATAAAAATAAATATTATTCTAACAAAAATAGAAATCCAAAATACAAAAACGCTATTCCATTTTGATAAAACGCACCAGCATAAATTTCCAGAAAGCATTCATAATTGCTTGATTAAATTCACGTGGCCAATTCAGCGCCCAGCCAATCTTTACACTAATATAGAATCCGGATATTCAGCAAAATCATTCCCCAGCACTTATAACGCGGTCTATCAATACGGACCACAGAGAGGCCGTTCTCAGACGACTCCAATGATTGCTTGATTACAACAATGTATGATATTGCATACATGGGACGGGGTATGATTTGAAAAACTTGAATGGATATTCATACGGCTCACGATACAAAGGTTTTGAATAAAAATCAATTGGAGTCGAGCCAGTCGAGAGGTAATTGAACGGGGTCCTCATGTAATTTTCCCATTTCTCTTTCAAATCAACCTTATTTGTTCCGCACGTCATCATCAAAATAATAATTATTATAATTAGAATAACAAATAATACAAAATAATTCATAATTACATGTTAGAAAATAAAATATTCATTATAAATATATAATGAATCTTATGTATTTTATCATTGGAGTAATTGTCCTTTCCTTATTTGTCGGAAGTATTACTTATTTTATTATTGAAGCAACAAATACAAAGAATAATAAGGACAAACCTGTTATTGGAGGTTGTTCAACGACCCGTTTTGGTTGCTGTCCCGATGGAAAAACCGCCAAAAATAAAGATGGAACGAATTGTTTCATAGGCGGTTGTTCAACTACCGAATACGGATGCTGTCCCGATGGTAAAACCGCCAAAAATAAGCATGGAACAAATTGTCAATACTAAATAGACGAATTACTCATAACCATACATTTCAGAGAGAAATGCGTGTATAGATTCAAATAAAGTCATCTGGATAACTGGACGATATACACCAAATTCATCATTAGACTCATCATATTTGTATTCAAGTATCAACCGATAAGTCTCTGGATTAATACTCGAATCATCAATCCTTCCAATTCCGGTAGTATTCAAAAAGCGCAGATTGGAAACAATCCACATCCTGACATCATATACACTCTTTTTATTTAATGAAGGAACACTAAGAATATTCGGGCGATATAACATCCGGTCAATCGCAATCTTCTTGTGGAGAAGTTTAGAATTCATCTTATTTCCAATTTTCTCATATGAAAATCCAACACAAAGACGATTCTCTCCATTATCAATGTTCTTAATATTATAATTTACATAATCATGAGAATAATTAAACCAGTTCTTGAAATTCATGAATGCGATATGAACGCGTGTTCTCGAATTCAAACGATGTCTGAAAAAGATTACTCTGCTATCATTGTGATGGTCCGCAAATTTAACAAAATATTGAGGAATCGTCTTCTTTTTGGTTTCCATTTTGATACCAAATTGCTTCAATTCATCAGTCTCTACATAGTCGCAATAGTTCTCCAATGGAAGACGCGCCTTCTTTGTTCCATAAAACTTAGCTCGTTTTCTCAAATTGAAAATGGTATCCATTGGAAAAGTCGTAATTGGGTTAAACGCAGTTCCATTATAGTCATATCCATATGATACAAAAACTGTATTTGGAGGACTCTTATCTGTCGCTTTTAGCAAAACATATTTCGACTCATTTTTATAGAATCGAGCGCTGTATTCTGTTTTTGAGCAACAAAGGCGAACCTTTTTAAACGTTCTTTGGACTTTTAGGTCCTTATAAAAGATAGAATTAAGAAAGAACTTCGCGAGTGCGTTTGATTTCTTAATCTCTCCCTTAGCGCCAATTCCATTATATTGGAATTTTGGATTTGATAAATTCGCACGATATTGTTCCTCTGTCTTACCAAGACAGACTGATGAAATAATCGGCTTCTTCAACAGGCGCTCTACAGCAGTCTTTCGGAGAGATGTGCGCATTGCTCGGAGGTTGCTATATTTTCCAAAATATTTAACCCCTGCGTGTAATACGTGGAAAGTCTTGGGGTCTCTTATAAAAGCAAAACAGTATGTAATACAATTTCCATTTTGCTTCATTTTCGGGGTTGTCCATGAAAAACTGACGGGTAAATCATCCATTTTATGTATTAAAATATAATGTTTTCTTTAAGCTAAAACTTTTTTCTAAAAAAGTTTAATCAAAAAAGTTTTTACAAATTTATGTCAGTATCTTGGTTTTTTTACCATGTTCGCTTATTAGCAATGAGCTTATCCGTTTCTTATTATTCTCACCAAAAGCCCTCGACAAACCTACATCAACCCGCCATAATTTATTATTACACATAGAATTAATATGCTTCTGGACCGTGTGTCCAACAACCATATGATTCGCCTGATAATTAGCGAGTGTTTTATTTAAGCGGGAACAACTTACTTCATCCATACCAAATTCACGCGTTGTAAGTATTCCATGTGGACCCGAAATAATCTGAACAAACTTTTCTTTTATATCATCACTCATTCTATTCTCTAAATACAAAAAGAGCAGTGTGTTCAAGTCGTGTATTGAGTATTTCTTAGAAATCTCCGGAGCAATTCCAGCGTGGCAAAAAATCCAGTCCTCATATTGAACAGCTAAATAACACTTCTTAGCAAACTGCTTAAATTCCCCTCTAAAATATTTCGCACGGCCATTCTCGCCTCCCATCTCTTTCGTCCCTTTAAAACCACTATAAGAAAAATTACCGGACATATTCATAAATTCGTGATTTCCAAGAAGTATTACGACTTTCCCTCCGGTTTTGGACGCACTTCCCATTAACTTTTCTAAAAAATGTATTACCTTTATATCACTATCGCTCGTCCAATCTCCCACGCGGTTCTTTCCATCTACTAAATCTCCTATTACAACAAGATGTGTTTTTTTACCTGTCCATTCCAATTTTTTATTTATTAGTCCGGCATATTGTAGTGTTTTTAATAATGTTTCATAGTCCGCGTGTATATCTCCGACGACTACTATTTTCTCAGGTATTTTGAAGAGTCCAATATTTTTTGAAGATGACATAAATTATATAACAATATAAAAAAATATTACTAATAATAAATATGAACATTCTTCGTTATAATATTGAGGTTATTTATAATAACCAAGTAAGATTACTGACTGTTAATAGTAGTCTATATTTAAATGAAGTTATCCGGAGAATGTTAAACTTATATGACGCATCTATATATGATGTCTCTGGCATCTATTTTTACAATAATTTAGACCCAATCTATCTCGATTCATCAAATGATACAGGCTTCGACTATTTATTTGGCTTTTTCTACAATGTATATCAGGCGACTCGTTATTATATTGAAACAATGGAACAGCATAATAACCGGATTGTTAATCCAAGACTGAACTATTTAGTCCAGCAATTTCAAACGAATTTTATTACTCGAAATCAAGTCGCTGGAAATAATCCGATAACAATCAATAATTATTATAATAATCATACGACAAATACGAATCATAGGCCCCGAAATCGTAATCGAAATAACCCACGCGATGAAGAAATGGCGCCAGTGGCTCCCGCACAAGCGGATGCTCCGGCGCAAACCCAAGGTCGCTTATATGAAATCATATTCGATACAAATAATATTAATTTAGATAATTATATTAACACTATATGGAACAATATTCTTAATCGGGACACGATAACTACAACCACATTTAACGCTTTACCACGAGGGACATACCAGAATCTTCGGGAACAGAATGTCATCCACCAAGAATGCGTCCGTTGCGGAATATCATTAGAGGATTTTCAGAATGATTCGGATGTTATTGTTCTCCCGTGTCGCCACGCTTTTATGGAACCGCAAATTCGGCGTTGGATAATTACGGACCGCCACACGACTTGTCCCACATGTCGCACACCCGTCCATAACACGAATGAAAATCAAACTTAAAAGAATCAGACTATTATATAAAAATGAAACCTATTCAATCCCCAACATTATATGAAAATAGTCATGACAATCTGTTTCATCAGATGCGTCATCACTATCTTAAATTAAATATTTCTTTACATCACGAATTCGAGGATAAAGTTATCCCCCAAATCGAAAAAGTTGTTGTTGATAAGCCACCTATTCAAGGAACAATATTACAGGCGCGAATGAAGAAGATGCAGTTCATGAAAGTATTAAGAAAAGGAATTTCAATCGATGACGACCAAGAGACGAACCTTCAAACCGCAAAAACAAGCGGTTATTATAGTTTTAATAATCTAATGGAAAAACTAAGTGCGAATGATACAGTAGATGAAGCAGATAAATTGAAGGCATGGAGGCAACTAACTCCGGACGAGCAAAAAGAGAAATTAGTCTCTTTCGCAGAGAAATTCAAAATGACAATGGATACAGATGTTTGGGAAGAATTTCAGAAGGACCTAATTAAAAAATTGAAGGCGAAATATTTTGTGAGCCGACCCATAATCAATTGGCACAAAAATTCGCAAAGTATTCTCGAAATAAACAGTTTAGTCATCCATCCATCATGTTTTTATTGGGAGGAAGATTAGAATAGTTTAGTAAAACGATTTTTATAGATAATATTTTTTTCTTATAAAAATTAATGATAATCGCAATATTAATTATAGTTATAATAGTCGTCGCAATAATAAATACTAAAAGAGATTGCGAGGAAAAATATATAAATAAACCGAAAGTCCTTGGAGGAAATCCACCGAACTACACAGATTATAATACGGATTTGACACACATATCGAATGACCCCAGTGGAGAACCCCTCGCATTCGATGAGAAGAACAATTTCAATTATACTCAATTATATTACGCCTTTTTGGTCCAGCTGTTCAAGCGCATATCAGAGAAGTCGAAGAAATACGAGAAGAAGTTGGTCCGTGATTATGCGAAGAACACGATTGATTATCACAATATGGACAAGCTGAATATAATGATTCGCCCCCTCCTCGATAAAATGAATGAGCTATCCGAGAACCGGACCGATTTTTGGTTGGTCGGGTATGAATCGTGGAAGATATACGAAGTCGTGGATTCCCCCCTCAAAATAAATCAGGTCGATTGTTTCGTGTATGAGCGCGTGGGCTGGACGCAGATTCGCCTCTTGTTCGAAATCTGTGAATTACCGAAGAAGGACCAAATCGGGAAGTATGATTGTAAGCGGGGAGGTAATGGGAAGAATATTGCGGAACTGACGACGCCGGAGTTTCCATTTTATCACGTGGGGACCCCCAGCGAGGACCAACTTATTCCGACGCCGACGAGTGTTCTTACATCGGGGAATCAGGTGGATTCTCTGAAAGGAATCTCATTCCCGATTCCTTGTCCGTTCGAGAAAATCTGGGTGAACTGGATTGAGATTGTGAATTCGAGTTTGGTATTGAATGCTTTCGAGAAGTTCGAGAACAAGGAAATCAAAGGGTTTGATAAGCCTGTGTTCGATTACACGCTCTGGAAGAAGAAGGAGAACAGCCCCTATCAATTACCGGCGCGTATTGAGAACCAGTGGATTACATTGGACACGCAACCGAAAGGTGAGAAGGCGTGGCCGTGTGGAGTGTATGATTACACTTGGAACAGTCAGGGAGTCCAGAGCCGAAAACAGCGCCCAGAGGGGGGCAAAGATTGTCGGGGGATACGGAAAGGGTTGGAGCAGGAGCCACTCACTGCGAGTTTGGACCCGAGTATGTTCAACTACCCTCGCGGTATTACACAATACACTTGGTTGTTTGCGAATTCGAATCGGGATATGGGTCTACAATACGAAGGATATTAGAGGAAATTTGTTTTCAAATAAAAATAGTTTTTATTTGTTAAATATAATGGGAAACTTTTTTTGTAGGAAGGCGGAGACAGCCGTTGTAAAAGCAGATTACTCCAACAATTTTTTTGAAAAGACGGACAGTATTCTGAAAACTACGGATTTGACGGACAATCAGAAGATACTGTTTAGGCGCAGATACATGAACAAATTACACTCATTTCGTAATTACAAGCACATCTACGCAGTTTGGTTTTATTTACACAGATTTCTCGCGACGACTCTCGGGGTCGCTATACCGGCGCTACTATCCATCCAATATTATTTCGGCGACGGTTCGATGAATAATCCGGTGTATTGGACGGCGTGGGGCCTGTCCATTTTTGGAGGGTTCGTAACGGGGTATAACAACATTTTCAAAGTGGACCAGCGCTATTTTCTTTTGAGAACGATTTACCAAAAGATGAAGAATGAAGGATGGGTTTTTATACTTCTTTGTGGAAAATACAATATAACTGATGAAACAAACGCGCGTCATCAAAGGAGCCATCGCGAAGTATTCGTTATATTTATGGAATCCATTGAGGAAATTATTGAGAATTATAATAAGAATGACATGGAGACTGTTATGGCGATTGATAGTAAAGTCAAGGGCGACGCGATTACTGATTTGCTAAAAGGGCGCAGTATAGAAGATGGGGAGCAGGGAAAGGAAATGGTTATACCGGCAAGTGGAGGGGGGGCTGCTGCGGTTGTCGCAGGAATTCCGGAGATGCGATTGAATCTTCCTGCGTTGAATTAAAGATTTCTTTAAGAGTTGAATTCTTAAAGAAATCAGATGTGATTATTTTTAATATGCTCTTTGATATGCCCATTTACCTTTAAAATCTGGTTCAAATATTTGACTTAGCACACTTCTTATTTCGTCATAATCATTATTATCAAACGTAATAGAAAAAGAATGTGGTTGAGTATTTGAACCAATAAGTGCTATATCATATTTACTCTTATCTAATTTTTTATGAATAGTATCAATCATATTACGTAATTCTTCAGGCGTAATAGATGATATTTCATATTGATATCTATTACTGGGTTTATTTATTTCAGTTAATATTTGCCAAAAATTATGAGAATTACTTTCCATAAGTTTTAAATTATTCCATAATTTATTTTCTGTAATACCATTTTTTACACGTTGATTAGATACAATTACTCCCATAGATTCGGTATTTCTTTTTAAAATTTCAGAAAGTTTTTTTTCAGGTTCTGGGTAGTCTCCACCATCAATAGTAATCAAATAATCACAATTATATATTGAGTTATCTGTTTTAAAATCATGTTCTATTGCTTTTTCAAAATTCATTTTGGTTGGTTTAGAATCAGACGCCGGTTTTTTTCTTTTAAATAATAATTGAATTGGACTATTCTTATCTTTTCTTGTAATAATAATATCAAATATTTGATTCTCTTTAACTACATATCTACCTCCACCTTTATGTAATTTTTTCATTGATTTATCCATTGCTTTATGTAATGGTTTCATACCTTTATCAAGTCTCTTGTGTCGTTCCTCCATATGTTTATCAGCCTGTTTCTTTGTAATGTATTT
>Ga0075471_10002816_pt1 | contig 11355 bp, 8 predicted proteins | sample DEB19_08_DNA_2_FD_74787 | JGI IMG/M metagenome (GOLD analysis project Ga0075471, IMG submission 74787) | Aqueous microbial communities from the Delaware River and Bay under freshwater to marine salinity gradient to study organic matter... | ecosystem: Environmental > Aquatic > Marine > Coastal ... | reverse complement strand
TCGGGACGCGCTATGTGATCCGGAACGCCGACTGGAACGCCACGATCGCGGCCGGGGCCGAGGTGTCGTTCGGCTTCCAGGCCGCGGGGGTGGCCGGTGAACTCCCGTCGAACAAGAAGCTCAACGGCGTGGCCCTCGGCTGAAGCCGAACCACCCGCGGGCCTACCGCAACACGATCACGGGGCCGGCTGCGGAACGTTCGACGCGGCGCCGTCGACCCTCACCCACTCGATGGTCCTCGAGAGGATGCCGGCCCCGGCCACCATCTCGAAGCCGCTGCCGGTCATCCGGATGGTCATCGGCACGAACATGCCTCGCTTGAGGGCGAAGACCTCTCCCTTCCAGCTTTGGCTGGCGGGCACGTACTCGATCTCCCGGAGCATCTCCGTGTTCACCAGTGCCGGGTTCGCCGCCTTCACGATGCCGCCGACGTACTTTCCATTGGCGGGGAAGATCCGCACGTCCACATCGGGCATGTCGGACGGCCGCCAGTCGCCCGTGATCGCGTCCGCCGGGCTCGCCGCTGATTGCCGGGCGGGCGACGGCACTTCGGCCGCCCGCGAGTTTCGCGAGTGGCCGACAACGGCGCACAGGCATACCGCGACGGCAAGAAGTGTTAGCGACCGGTGGAGTTGAAAGTATGCCATCGTGGACTCCTCGGGGTCAGGGGAGGAAGGCGTTCAGATCGGACGACGGCGACGATACAAGCCGCCGCGATTTCGAACCATGCCGATGTCGAAGGCTGATGGACGCGGAGGACGAGCGAGGCGGTCGCGGCCGTCAGCGGGCCACGGCGGCCGCCTCCGGCCGCGACGCGATCGTGGCGCGTTCGGCCGACATGTCGTCGCAGAGCACGACCAGGTCGACCGGTTTCACCGCGAACTGGCCGAGATACGGCCGGGTGTAGGCGAAGAGGATCACGAAGCAGCAGGCGATGCCGACCGCGACCATGGAGAGCGCGACGCGCCGGGCCCGGTAGCAATCGGCATGGATCAGTCCCACGCCCAACAGCGTGAGCACGCCGAGCACGCCGACGATCGTCCAGCGGGTCGGCGGCGGACGGGTGGCGGCGATCCGCAGCCTGGTCTCCCGGGCCTCGGTCGCCTGCCGCAAGAGATCCTTGAGCTCGGTGCGGCAACTGCCGTCGGGCAATCCGTGGATCGTGGACCGCAGGTCGCGCAGCGGCGGCGCCGCCACGCGGGGCGACTCGAGCCGGCCCATCTGCGGCCACTCCTCGAACGCGATGAACCGCGCGCACGCCCGCAGGGATTCGGTGACGGCTGCCCGGTCCGCCTCGGCGCAGTCGGCGGCAGCCTGCAGCATCTCGCGATACATCGCCGCCTCGGTGCGTGCCGCCTCTTCGGCACGGCTGTGCTGGTCCCAGACGGGAATCGCGATGAACGAGATCAGCAGGCCGAAGGCGAGGCCAATCTGGGCCGGCACCTCCGCCTCCAGCTTGCCCAGCTTGTGGCCGTTGCGGCCCGCGATCCAGGGCACGAGCGCCCGGTGCACGAGCACGGCCAGCAGGCCCCAGTAGGCCAGCAGGATCGCGATCACACAGGGCATCGGCAGGGCGAGCAGATGGTCGAAGAACGCCGGAACGCGGGTCATGTGCCGTCTCCGAAACCGCCGCCACGATTGGCGGGAGGACCGCGGTGGGCGGCGTGGCCGCCTGCAAGGAGCGGACAATTAGGAAACGGCGGGAACGGACGCAAGCTCAGCGTCCGGCCCACCACCCCGGTGCGCCACCGTCCGCCGGGCCGGGGTGGCTTGGCAGTCTGGGCAGCGGAGCCGCCTACGCCCCGAGCTTGAGCGATCGCAGCCGCAACGCGTTGGCGACCACCGACACGGAGCTCAGGCTCATGGCCGCGGCGGCGACCATCGGGTTGAGCAGCAGGTGGCTCGACAGCGGATAGAGCACGCCCGCCGCGAGCGGCACGCAGATCGCGTTGTAGGCCAGCGCGAAGAAGAGGTTCTGCCGGATGTTTCGCATGGTGCCGCGGCTCAGCTCGATCGCCTTGACGATGCCCCGCAGATCGCCCTTCACGAGGGTGACGCCGGCCGATTCGATCGCCGCGTCGGTGCCGGTGCCCATGGCGATGCCGACGTCTGCCTCCGCCAGGGCGGGCGCGTCGTTGATGCCGTCGCCCGCCATCGCCACGGTGCAGCCTTCGGCCTTGAGCGATATCATCAGCGCGTGCTTGCCCTCGGGCTTCACGCCGGCCCGAAACTCATCGATGCCGAGCTGCTCGGCCACGGTGCGGGCCGTCCGCTCGCTGTCGCCAGTGAGCATGATCACCCGCAAGCCCATGCCGTGCAGCCGGCGGATCGCCTCGGCGGCCGAGTCCTTGATCGGGTCGGAGACGGCGATGATGCCCGCCAGCCGCCGGTCCACCGCGACGTGCATCACCGTGCGGCCCTGCTGCTCGAGCGCGGCCGCCCGGTCGTCGACCGCGGCAAGATCGGCGACTCCCTGATCCGCGAGCCAGGTCCGGCTGCCGACGAGCACCGTCTTCCCGTCCACCTCACCTCGCGCGCCGCCGCCCGTGACCGACGCGAACCGGATTGCCAGCGGCAGGGCCAGGCCGCGTTCGCGGGCGGCCGCCACCACCGCCCGGGCCAGCGGATGCTCGCTGTTCTGCTCGATGCCGGCGGCCAGGCGCACCAGCTCCGCCTCCGTCAGCCCGCCTGCGGCGACGCACTCGCTGACGGCCGGCCGACCGGCAGTCAGCGTGCCTGTCTTGTCGACCACGAGGGTGTCGACCTTCTCGAGCCGCTCGAGCACCTCCGCGTTCCTGACGAGCACGCCCTCCCGGGCCCCGCGGCCGATGCCGACCATGATCGACATCGGTGTGGCCAGCCCGAGCGCGCACGGGCAGGCGATGATCAAGACGGCGATCGCATTGACGAGCGCCCAGGCCAGCGGCGGCTGCTCCGGCGCCGCGACCGCCCAGACGAGGAACGTGAGGGCCGCGATCCCCAGCACAACGGGCACGAAGTAGCCCGCCACCGCGTCGGCCACCTTCTGGATCGGGGCCCGGCTGCGCTGCGCGTCGGCCACCATGCCGATGATCCGCGCAAGCATGGTGTCCTGGCCCACCTTGTCGGCCACCATCAAAAAGCCGCCCGTCTGGTTGAGCGTGCCGCCGATCACGGCATCGCCCACCCGCTTCTCCACGGGCATCGGCTCGCCGGTGATCATCGACTCCTCCACCGAGCTTTGCCCCTCCTTCAGCAGCCCGTCCACCGGGACCTTCTCGCCCGGCCGCACCCGCAGGACGTCGCCCACGCGAACCTCGTCGAGCGGCACCTCCCGCTCCGCACCGTCACGGACCACGCGTGCCAGCGGCGGGGCGAGCGAGAGGAGCTCGCGGATGGCGGCGCCCGTGCGGTGCCGGGCACGCAGTTCGAGGAGCTGCCCGAGCAGCACCAGCGTGATGATCACGGCCGCCGCCTCGAAGTAGACCGGCGGGCCGCCGTCGTGGCGGAAGGCGTGCGGGATGACGGACGGGAAGAGGACGGCTACGACGCTCGCGACGTAGGCGGCCGTCGTGCCGATGGCGATGAGCGTGAACATGTTGAGGTGGCCGGTCACGAAGGAGCGGAATCCGCGTTCGAAGAAAGGCCAGCCCGCCCAGAGCACCACGGGGCTGGCGAGAAAGAGCTGCAGCCAGCGGCTGGCGTGCTGGCCCAGCCAGCGATCGACCGGCACGCCGACCATCGGCAGCATCGAGAGCAGGAAGACCGGCAGCGTCAGCGCGGCGGCGATCCAGAACCGTCGTGTCATCCGGCGCAGCTCGGGATCATCCTCGCCGCCGCCGGCCTGGAGCGTCTTCGGCTCCAGGTCCATGCCGCACTTCGGGCAGGCTCCGGGGCCGATCTGCTCGATCTCCAGATGCATCGGGCAGGTGTAGACGGCATCCGCCCGTGCTGGAGTGGGCGTTCTCGTGGCGCCGGCCGGGTGATGCGAGCCACAGCAGGATCCGGCTGCGGCCTGGGGCAGCTCGCCCAGAAACTTCCGGCGGCAGCCTTCGGAGCAGAAATAGGCGGTGACGCCGTCGCGGACCGCGGTCGCGGCAGTCTTCTCGTCGACGGTCATGCCGCAGATGGGATCGGTCGCCATGGTCGCTCGAGTCTCCGGGGCGTCGTTCAGACTACCGCGAATCCGCAGTCGCGGCGTCCCCGCCACCGCCCGCGACGCGATCCGCGGAAAAAAAGGGCGGCGGGAGACTCTCGTCCCCCGCCGCCGCGCGCATTCACACGGATTGCCCGTCAGCTGCTACTTCGCGCAGCATCCGGAGCCGCAGCATCCCTCCCGCTCGGCCTTCACACCGGCGGTCGGGCACTCGTCGACGCAGCAGACGCAGGTGCACGTCGTGCACTCGCAGCTCCCGGTCTCGCAGCAGCCGCAGCAATCGCACTTCGGGCAGCCGGCGTTCTGTCCGGCGCCTGTGGCGGGCACGAAGGGCACGAGGCCCAGGACCGCCCAGAGAATCAGACTGTTCATGGGAAAACTCCGTTCATCATGAGGTTCAGGAAACTGAATCGATCACGCCACGTCACGACATGTGAACGTGTGAAAGCCACGATGCCCGACCCGCTACCCACGGTGCCGCAGTGGCAGGGATCGGCGCGGTGGTGGATTCAGTTCCGCCAGACCCCAAACAGAATCCGCGTCGGGCGGATCGGCACGGCGAGCGACGCCGCCAGATAGTCCCGACTGACGCCGACCGCCTGCGGCACGTCCGCGACGGCGGCCGCCGGCAGAGCGGCCTGTGCCGTCAGATCAGCCGTCGGGGAGCCGCTCCTGGGCGGCGAGATCGGCTGGTCCTGCCGGGCGTCGAGCTGGCAGTGACAGGGGTGTCCGGTCGCGTCGACCGGACAGGGATCGGCGGTGGTGGGCGTGGATGAGCAGAGCGGGCAGCCGCCGAACGGCTCGCCGCCGGAATGCGTCGATCCGCCGACGCCCTCGTGGACGGCGACCACACAGCAGGGCAGGTCGCAGCTGCGGCACAACGCCGACGGTGCGGCCTGCGCGGCCAGTGCCGCCCACGCCGCCAGGATCCACACAGGCTTCTTTCCAACGCGACCGAACATCGCCGGCTGTCTCCTCGATTCGAATACTACGCAAAGCGGTGCGAACGAGTTCGAGATTGAGTCGCAAGGTGCCTGCTGGACGACACTTGCGGCGAGACACGCTGGCGGCCTCGCCGGGGCGACTCAGCGGGGCGACTCACCGGGACACCACGGGCTCAAGGCACTCGTCGTCCACCCATTCGGAGGCCAATGGGTTCGGCACATTGAAATAGGTGGCCTCGCCAGCGGGATCGGGAAACTCGGTGAGCGTGAGCCGCAGGTCGGGCGTGGCGAACGGATACCACTTTCCGGGTCCCCAGGCCTCCAGCCGGCAGGTCGCCCCCCGGCCGTCAGCGGGTGCGGAGCCATCCGGCCGAAACGGCCCCTGGATCGACTCCGGCTTGATCGTGATCAGCCGCAGATCGATGCCATCCGCTCCGGCCGGATCAGCGGCCGGGGGACCGCCTGCATCAGCCGCGGCGAGAGCGACTCCTGCGCGTGCCAGGCAAAACACCCGCGGGCCGCGGACCACCGCCACCCTCCCGGCCTGGGCGACCCTTCCCTTCACGAACCGCCACCGCATCGGCAGGTCGACCGCCACCCTGTCACCCTGCTGCCAGCGGCGGGCCACGGCATGAAAGCCGTCATCGCCACCGGCCACCGCGACGACCGGTCCGTCGTTGATCCGCACCGTCGCCGTGGAGCACCACCGCGGAATCCGCAGTCGGAGCGAGAAGTCAGCCGGCCGCGCCGGATCGACCGTGATTGTCACCGCGTTCAACGCGGGATAGTCGGTCTCTTGGCGGATCGTCACTGCGACGCCGTCCACGTCGACGGTCGCCCGCGACTCCGCGTACAGGTTCACGGCGATCCCGTCCTCGGCCCGGTAGTAGATGAACCCGGGCAGCTCCGCCACGATGCGGCGGAAGTTGTTCGGACAGCAGTAGGTGTCGACGCCGTAGTAGGACCGCGGTCCGTCGAACGGCGTGTAGTAGCGGATCCGCCGGCCGTCGGGCGACTGCGCTGCGAAGAGCGCGTTGTAGATCGCCCGCTCCATCACGTCGCCGTGCCGGCCCAGGGCTTCCCGCCGCAGACAATCGTCCATCAGCCGGATGACGCAGCCGGTGGCGCAGGTTTCGGCGAGGTTGGTGGTGCCCTGCTGCGTGTCGTGCCAGCACTCGTGGTCGCCGCAGCCGCCGGTGATCGCCAGACCGTCCCGCCGCAGCAGGAAATCGACCGCCCTGTCGAGCTGACGACGGAGTCCCTCGTGCGCGCCGGCGAGCCGTGGATCGCTCCGCTCGAGGTGCGCCTGCGCCATGGCGTGGTCGATGAACGCATAGGCATGGCCGTCGATCCGTCCCCAGCGGCCCGTGACGATCGGGAGGTTCCAGGCCGGCAGCCGCCGGTCGGCGACCACGAACTCCCGATAGCTGGCCTTGCCGGTGCACTCGGCCAGCCGCAGGAGCGCGAGATCGAGGCCGGTCGTGGCCGTATCGTTCGACACCACGCCGTCGCCCAGGTCGCGGCCGGGCTCCGCCCGCAACGCCCCGATCAGCCGATCGGCGATCCGCTCCGCCGCCTTCAACGAGCCTTTCTCCCCGAACAGCAGAAAATCGCTGGTCAGCCCGTGGATCAGGTAGGCCGACTCGTGGGGATCCCACAGCCGCCAGGTGCGGCTCGCGGACGGCATGATGCCGAGGTAGCCGTCAGGCTCCTGGGCAGCGACGGCCGCCGCGACGGTCCGGTTCTTGAGGGCCAGCACCCGCGGGTCGGATGTCTGCTTGGCCATGTGGACGAGGCTGTCGATGAACATGCCAAGCCCGACGAAGCCCCCCTGGCGGTCGCGGGAGCGAAACGGGGCGAGAAAATCCCTGTCGACGTCGAGCTGGAGGAGGTTCCCCTCGACCGTGGCGGCGATCCGGCGGCCGATCTCGCCGCCGACCTTCGTCGCCCCCGGGACAAGCGGCACGAGCCGATCGGCAGCGGCGGGTTGTGCCACGGCCGACGCGGATGGAATGAGAACGAGCGCGGTCAGCACGCACGACCAGCGTCTTGCCACCTCCATCACGTTCATCCTCGACTGAACGGCAACGGACTGCATTGAACCGCCGACGGCTCGCCGCGACGCGAGCATCAGACCAGAACCAGCGACCACCGACAATTCCTCCTGCCGGTTCGCACCAAGGCCAGCAGCGGATTCCCCGCGCTGCGGTCGCGGCGGGCCGCTACGGCAGCGGCACCTGCGCCGGATGCATGAGGTAACCGATCAGGTCGCGGATCGCGTCGGTCGGCAGCTGGTCGAGCATGCCGTCGGGCATCGGTGACTGCGAGGTGATCGTCACGTCGTCAATGTCGGCCAGCGCCAGCACGGTGGTCTCGGTGGGGGTGACCAGCGTGAGCGTGCGGTCGTTTCGGGACGTCACCAGGCCACCGAGCACCCGGCCGTCGGCGAGCGTCACCACCGACATCCGGTATTCCCTGGCCACGGCGCCGCTGGGGTCGACGATGTTCTCGAGCAGGTAGTCGAGGTTCGTGCGATTGCCGCCGGTGAGATCGGGTCCGACGTTTTCGCCCGCACCGAAGAGGCGGTGGCAGCGGCCGCAGCTTCGTTCGAAGATCTGCCGGCCGTGCGGCAGATCGGCGGCGGCCAAGGCCGCGGGCGACAGCGCCGTCTTGAGAGCCGTGATCTGCCCGCGACGCTGCTCGGGCGTGTCGCGAACGCGTCCCCAGATGCTCTCCACGGCGGCGTCGACCGCAGGGTCGCCGAGCCCGCGCAGCTGCCGCACGTCGTAGCTACCGACATCGTCGCGAGGTATGCGACCGGCGGCCACCGCTTCGACGAGCGCCCGGGCGAAGCGCGGCCGCGACGTGAGCACCGCGACGAGCCGCGGCCGGTCGGGGGCGCGAAACCGCCCGTACGCCGCCACCAGGGCCCGAGCCGTCTCCGGGTCGTCGCTGCGGGCCAGCCCCTCGGCCGCCACCACGTTGAACCGCCGGTCGCCGAGCAGCCCGAGGCAGAGCTCGCGCAGGCCGTCATCCCCCTGCCGGACGAGCGACTCGAGCGCCGACCGGCGGACGTCGGCCGCGGCTTGCTCGTCGAGCACCAGCCGACGGATCTCGCCTAGCGCCCGGCCATCGCCAAACACTGCCGACAGGTCGCGGATCGTCGCAGCGAGCCGATCGTCGCTTCGGCCAGCCGCCGCGACCACCGCCTCCCAGGCGACAGGTCGTGGCGCCCGCCGCCAGCCGGCCAGCCCGTCGGCGATGCCCGACACGAGGTCCGCGCGTAGCGACGCGTCGGGAGTCGTCGCGGCTCCGGCAACGAGACGGTTGACGGCGTCGGGATGCCGATCGACGAGGCCGGCCAGCCGCCGCGCGAGGAGCCGCCGCGTCTTCGGCCAGGTCGAACCGAGCGCCAGCTCGGCGGCCCGCTCGGGGATCGCCTCCACCACCGGCATCAGGCCATACCAAACGAGCAGCGGCAGGTTGTGGTCGGCGGCGTCTTCGGCACGCGCCATGAGCGCGGCCGCCAGATCAGCCCGCTTCGCCACCGGCATCCGCTGCAGCGCGGAGGCCACCGCGAGCCGAACCAGGCCGCTGGCATCGTGTGCCGCGAGCCGGAGGAATGCTGGGGCCAGCCGCTCGCAGTCGGCTGCGACCGCCGCAGCCTCGGCGTGGGCCAGTGCGGGCGGGCCCGCCACGCCGTCGATCGGCCACGGATCGCAGAGCAGCCTCACGCCCCAGGCCCGCAGGTGCTCGTCGGGATGCGAGAGCAGCGAGATCTTTTCAGCCGTCGACAGCCAGCCGCAGGCGTGGAGCGCGAGTACGCCGCGGCAGGCGATGACGGGATCAGGGGCGGCGGCGTAGCGGCGCAGGATCGGCTCGGCCTCCGCCAGGGACGCCGGCGTAGCGGCGGCCCGTGCGGCCAGCTGCAGGCGGGCCTGCCTCACGAACCACTCGTTCTCATGCGTCGTGAATTCCGCGAGCTCGGCGGCGGGCAGCCGCGAGAGGTCGGCGGCCGTCCGCCGCGGCGGGTGGCCATGGGCGATCCTGAAGATGCGGCCGCTCGTGCGGTGCACGCCGGTCCGCTCGTGGCACTCCCCCGTGTCGCTCCAGTCGATCGCCATCACGCTGCCGTCAGGACCGTAGGCCAGCTCGATGCCGCGGAAGAAGGGATCGCCGCTGATGAAGGTGTCGCGGCCGTGGCGGCCGACGTAGCCGCTCCCCTCCCGCTCGAGCAGCTCCTGGTTGGCGCGGCGGCCGTGCATGTTCCAAGTGAAGAGGCGGCCACGGTACTCCGGCGGCCAGTCGTCGCCGAGATAGATCATCAGCCCGCTGTGCGCATGGCCGCCGCCGAGGTCGTTGGCGGCGCCGTCGCGCGATTTCTGCCAGCCTGCGCCCGTGTCGAAGTGGAAGTGGTCCGCGTGCGTGGCGATCGGCTCGAAGACATATGGGTTGGGGTCGAGCCGGCCGTTGAAGGGATAGTGCGCGCCAGGGATCATCTGCCAGAGGTGGCCGGTCACGGTATTGATGCAGAAGCCGTCGCCGAAGGCGTTCCAGTCGTGCCCCCAGGGGTTGGTCGTGCCGTGGAGCACCACCTCGAACCGGCCGGTCTGCGGCGCGTACCGCCAGATGCCGCCCTCGAGCCGCACGCGGCGGTCCGGAGCCGTGCCCGGCGGGCCGATCAGTCCGGGGCAGGATCCGCCGCAGCGGCCGTAGAGCCATCCATCGGGGCCGAACCGCAGGCCGTTCGCGAAGTTGTGATAGCTCTCGCTGGCCACGTCGAAGCCGTCGAGCACGACCCGGGGCGGACCGTCCGGCCGGTCGTCGGCGTCGGCGTTGGGCAGGAAGAGCAGGTGCGGCGGGCACATGAGCCACACGCCCCCGGGCGCGACTTCGAGGCCGGTGAGTTGCCGAAGGCCGTCGACGAACACCCGGTGGCGGTCGGCCCGACCGTCGCCGTCGGCGTCCTCGAAGACGACCACCCGGTCTCGCAGCCGCTCCTCGATGCGGGCCGGCCCGCCGGCATAGGTCATGTTCTCCGCGATCCAAAGCCGGCCCCTTGCATCCCACGACATCGCGATGGGGTTTTGCACGGCGGGCTCCGCCGCAAAGACATCGACATGGAACCCATCCGGCACCTGCATCGTCGCCGCGGCCTCGGCGGCCGACAGCGGCGCAGCGGAAGTGTCCTGTTCGCTGTTGAAGGGAGCGGGAAAATCATCCGCGCGGGCCACGATGCCCGCCACGATCGCGAGGAACGCCACGGTGGCGGTGGGCCAATCGCTCACCAATGCCCGACCCGGGCCGGACGCTGCCGGGCCCCGTATCAGCGGGGCGGACCGCACGGTGTTCAGGCGGGCTGGGGCGGTCATTGGACTTTCCTCATGGCCGGTTCGTAGCATTGTGTCCGCAGGGGCGAAGGAACTCAAAACCAGCGGCCGTCGTCGGCGTTTTGGTCGGACGGCCGTTTTCCCCCGCCATGTGTGCTGCACGCTTCTCCCTGGCCGCTGTTCGCGATCGCCGAGCAGCGCGACCTCAGTCTCGACGCCGCGTCGGCGACGGGATCGAGCGGCTCGAACCGCGGCTGCTCCTGGCCGTCGGAGCGAGCGCGAACCCCGCGCTGCCGACCTTCGACATCGGCACGCCGGCGCTCGTCGACATCTGGGTCGACCCCGTCGGCGGCAACGACACGCGGCCCGGCGGCACCCGCGATCAGGCCGTGAGAACGCTGACCGAGGCCTGGGCCCGGGTGCCCGTCGGCACCACGCTCTCCCAAGGGTATCGGATCAATCTGGTCGCCGGCGGCTATGCCGCCGGCGCCGTGCCGAACTACTGGGAGAACCGGCTCGGCACCCGCGACGCCCCCGTGATCATCCGCGCCGCAGACGGCCCCGGCACGGCACGCCTACCCGCGATGAACGTCTTCGGCTGCCGCAGCCTCTACCTCGACGGGCTCGACATCTCGGCAGGCGGCGGTGACGTGCTCCACTTCGAGGCCTGCTCGCAGATTCTCGTGCGCGACTCACGCATCCGCGGCGAGGGAACGATCGCCACCTACGCCGTGCCCCAGGAGGCACTCAAGGTGAACCAGTGCCGCGACGTCTACCTCGAGCGGTGCGACATTTCTGGCGCCTGGGACAACGCCGTCGATTTCGTCGCCGTCCAAGGGGGCCATGTGGTGGGAAGCAAGATCCATCGCTCGGGCGACTGGGCGATGTACGCCAAGGGCGGATCGGCGAATCTGCTCGTCGCAGGCAACGAGTTCTACGACGCAGG
>Ga0075471_10002815_pt1 | contig 11356 bp, 10 predicted proteins | sample DEB19_08_DNA_2_FD_74787 | JGI IMG/M metagenome (GOLD analysis project Ga0075471, IMG submission 74787) | Aqueous microbial communities from the Delaware River and Bay under freshwater to marine salinity gradient to study organic matter... | ecosystem: Environmental > Aquatic > Marine > Coastal ... | reverse complement strand
GATGGCGTGTGGTCCAAGCCGCTCACCCACCGGCCAATGGTTCAGGTTCTTGCTGGATCGCCCCCACGCGGAGCGTTCTAGATGTCCGCGGGTTACATCCGCCCTGATCACCTACATTCCATGAACCGCCGTTCCTTCCTCACCACCGCCGCTGCGGCCCTCGCCTCCTCTCGTCTTGATGCGCAGAGTATCGCCAAAGCTGCTGCGGACCCGGCTTATAAGATCCGGAACCATGGCATCAAGCATACACTCATGGGCTGGTGCTGGAAACCCATGGACACCCTGGAGCTGGCGAAACACGCCAAAGACATCGGACTCGTGGGCATCGAGGGCATCGACTCAAAGCTCTATCCGGATGTGAAAAAGCTGGGCCTCGATATCTCGTTGGTGGGCAGTCACGGCTTTGCCAAAGGGCCCTGCAATCCCCAGTTCCGTGACGAAGTGATCTCCAAGCTCAATGACTCGATTCAGCTCGCCGCCGATGTCGGCTGCAAAAAAGTCATCACCTTCACCGGAATGAAATTCGAAGGCATGGACCGTGACAAAGCGATCCAAGGCTGCCTCCAGGTGTGGAAGCAGGTGCTACCCTTGGCGGAGAAAAAAGGCATCACCCTCGTTCTCGAGCACCTGAACTCACGTGACGGTTCTCACCCCATGAAGGGGCATCCCGGTTACTTCGGCGATGACGTGGATTTTTGCGTCGATCTCATCAAGCAGATGGGCAGCCCAAACTTCAAGCTGCTCTTCGACATCTATCATGTCAGCATCATGAATGGCGATGTCATCCGCCGCCTGCGCCAGCACAAGGACTACATCGGCCACCTGCACACCGCCGGAAATCCGGGCCGCTGCGAGCTTGATGAGCACCAGGAGATTCATTACCCGGCGGTCATGCAGGCCGTACTGGAGATCGGCTACCACGACTTTGTGGCGCACGAATTCATTCCCACATGGGAGGATCCCATTCTGGCCTTGCGGCACGCCGCCATGGTCTGTGATGTGTAGGACAATCCCGAGCAGGCAGGCCAGCGCTGCTTTACAAGGGATTCGCCGAGCGTTCGAGTTTAGGTCGAATGGTTTAACCCGTTTTCGAACTTTCTTGGTTCGTGCTCCTTGGCGAGAGCGCGGTCACCGTGATATCGCCTCGCTCCTTCCCTGCTCCCTTCCTATGGCTGCTGCTGGCGGCCATCGCCTTTTCCAGCGCGCCGCTAAAGGCACAAACACGCGCGATCAATACCCTCAACGCACCCCAGCGCATCGCGGCACTCATCGAGCCCGCCAAGCTGGCGACTCTGGCCGCGCGCGGAGCGAACCCACGCGTGCAGAAGTATGTGGCGCAGATGGAGGAGGCACGGCAGTCAGGGCAGGATCCAGAGCAGGTGGCAGCAGAGGCCGTGCGTCTCACCGGCATGACGGGTGATGCTGCCACCCTCACCCTAGAGGCCATGCTACGAAACCTCACCATCGCCCAGAGACTCGGCTGCCTGACACCCGAGGGGTTGGCGGAGATGCGACGCGGCCGCTCACCCACCATCACCCTCGGCCCGTATGCCGGCGACCAGTTGTCCGTGGATCACATCATCCCATTTTCGCTCGCGCCAACTTTGGACAAAGTCATTGCCAATCTCGAGTTGATGCCGCTGAAGATGAACATCCGCAAACGCGATGCCATGGGCGAGCGCCAACAAGCGCTGGCCCTGCGCCTAAGACGAGCGGGCTTATTTTGAAACTCAGGCTCAAGGCCTCACCGATCGGCATGCCATCGATGCTTCAACCGTTTTAGCTCCTCGAACCACACAGAACCTAGTGGTTGGATTCTAACAAACTCTGCCAGTAATGCTCAAATGGGCGGCAGCATCCGGCAAGTCAGTTGTCACAGCGAAACTTTGGACGTGAGACATCGCGTCCACTGCCGTTTGATGTTGTGCTCATGAAACGACGCTCTTTTTTCTTTGCCTGTGGTTCAGCCGCACTGGCCTCGACGGCTTCGACGCGTCTGCGCATCGGCCAGATCGGCACGGAACATGCCCACGCGGCCGGCAAAATGCAGGCGATGCGATCCTTGAACGACCTATGGGAAGTCGTGGGTGTGACCGGCCCGAAGGGCTACGATGGCGTGAAGTCGATGAGCCTGGAGGAACTGCTGGCCGTGCCGGAGCTGAAGGCGGTGGCCGTGGAAACCACGCTGCAGGCCTCATGCGAGATGGCACAGCGCTGCATCGATGCTGGCAAGCATGTGCATCTGGACAAACCAGGCGCGGTGGACCACGCAGCATTTAGGACCATGCGCCTAGCGGCGGAACAAAAGGGGCTAACTGTGCAAATGGGTTACATGCTGCGTTACAATCCCGCCTTTGTGCTGCTCTTCCAAGCAGTGAGGGAGGGCTGGCTGGGAGAAATCACGGAAATTGATGCGGCCATGGGCAAGCTGGCCGATGCAGGCACACGGGCCAAGATCGGTGACTTGGAGGGTGGTGGTCTGTTTGAGCTCGGCTGCCATGTGATCGACGCAGTTCTGACGCTCCTCGGCAAGCCGGATTCGGTGACGCCTTTTTCCACGCCGACAGGTTCCGATGGCGTGAAAGACAACCAAATGGCGGTGCTGCAATATGCCAAGGCCACAGCCGTGATCCGCTGCAACCATGCCGACCCATTTGGCAGTCCACGACGGCGTTTCAACGTGACGGGCACGGGGGGAACACTTGAGATTGTCCCATTGGAAAGCGGTTTGGTGAACCTTTCGCTCACACAAGCTCGCGGAGATCACAAGAAGGGCACGCAGCAAATCAAGCTTCAAGTGCCAAAGGGTCGCTATGACCTCGAATTCATCGATTTGGCGAAAATCGTGCGTGGCGAGAAAAAGCTGGCATGGGACGCGGCGCACGACATGGCGGTACATGAGACCGTGCTGCGTGCGGCCGGCATCTGGAAGTGAACATGAGTGCTCTGACCATCCAAGACCTAGCCTTTGCCTATCCGGGAGATTCCTTCCGCCTAGCAGTGCCATCGCTGACTGTGGCCGCAGGTTCTACGCTCGCCTTGGCGGGTGCAAGCGGTGGGGGCAAGACCACGCTGCTGCGACTGATGACTGGCCTACTGACGCCAGAGCGTGGTGAAGTGCGCTTAGGCGATCGTTCTTTAAACTTCATGAGCCGTGAGGAGCGTCGTGCCTTCCGCTTGCAATATATCGGACTGGTATTTCAGGACTTTGCGCTGCTGGATTACCTGACCGTGGAAGAAAACATCCTCATCCCGCACCACTTCAGTGGCACCACACTGGCCATCGCGCGAGCCAACCTGCCCGCGCTGCTCGACCGACTTCAAATCGACCGCTACCGCCACCACCGCGTGAGCCAACTCTCGCAGGGGGAGCGCCAGCGTGTCGCCATCGCGAGAGCGCTGGCTCATGAGCCGCCATTTTTGTTTGCCGATGAGCCAACGGCCTCACTTGATCCAGCACGCACGCAGATGGTGAGCGAGCTGCTGATCGAGGAGGCAAAGCGGCGGCAGGCCGCGCTGGTGGTGGTGACGCATGATCATGCCCTACTGCCGCGCTTTGATGTGACACAGCGCATGGATGACTTCAGCGGAAGCTGAAAAAACACCTGCGCAAAGGGCGGCCACGGGCATCTTAACTGCGCTACCCATGCCCGAAGACTTAACCCCAAGCCCTGCCCCTGCGAACTCCGCGCCGTGGGAGGCTAGACGTCCGCCGCGCGGCCGCGGTCTGCTGCGCAAACTTGCGACACTGCTCGTCATCGGCAGTCTGGTGGCCCTCGTGATTCAGGCCATGAGCCCACGTCCCGTGGATGTGGAGGTTGGCGTGGTCAAGCCGGGGCCGCTGACGGTTTTCGTGAGTGAAGAGGGCAAGACCCGCATCCGTAACCGCTATGTGGTGGCCGCGCCACTGGCCGGCAGCATGCAGCGCGTCACTTTGAAGCCAGGTGACGTGGTCAAGGTAGGTGAGACTGTACTCACACGAATTGAGCCCGGTATGGCGCCGCTGCTGGACGCTCGCACAAAGGCGCAAGCACTAGCCCGAGTGAGCGCTGCTACGGCAACAAAAAACCGTGTTCAGGAGGCGCTCGAAATGGCACGCACGGGCCTGCGATACGCACAAACGAACTGGGAACGCATCAAAAACAACACGGATAAGGGGACAATCAGCGATACCGACCGCGACGCTTTTGAGCGCGAGGCGGAGATGAAAAGCCGTGAAGTGCGTGCAGCGGAGTTTGAGCTGCAAGTGGCAGCGTTTGAGCTGGCTCAGGCCCAAGCAGCGCTGCTCCAACTCGAAAAGCCAGACAGCAACGGCGCAATGATCGAGCTTAAAGCACCGGTGAATGGAGTGGTGCTACGAGTGCAGCAGGAAAGCGCCACCATCGTGTCTCCAGGCACCCCGATCCTCGAACTCGGTGATCCCGCCGATCTGGAGGTGGAGGCTGAGATCCTCTCTCGTGACGCGGTGAACATCCAACCCGGTGCGGAGGTCATGATCGAGCAGTGGGGCGGAGAAGCCGTAACCGGCCGCGTGCGCCGCATCGAGCCTGCGGCCTTCACGAAGGTATCCGCACTCGGCGTTGAGGAGCAACGCGTGTTAGTGCTAAGCGATTTCAATAAGAACTCGCCAGACATCAAGGCACTCGGTGATCGTTTTCGCGTGGAAGTGCGCGTAGCCGTGTGGCGCAAGGATGACGCGCTGCTGGTGCCTGCGGGCGCTCTTTTCCGTGTGGGCAGCGAGTGGAAGACTTTTCTGTTCGACCACGGTAAGGCACGAGCGCAGACTGTAGAGGCTGGCCGCAGTGATGGCAGGCTCACGCAAGTCCTCGGCGGACTGCAAACAGGAGACGAGGTGCTTTTGCATCCACCCGACACCGTAGAGGACGGCAGCGAGGTGGTGAAACGGCAATCGAAGTGAAAGACTGGCACCCTCAGAGCGCCGACCCATGCGTTCTGCCGGATGGCATCCCTAACGCTTCTCTAGCTTTTTGAAGATCTTCGGGAAGACATCCGAAAAGGCCTCCTGCCAGGTGGAGAGTGTCGTTTGATTCATGCGCTCCATCCATAGTTCGGAAGGGATCACCGGCTGCCAGAAGTGATGCCAGCCAAAAGCCGCCTCCACATCACCACGCTTCAGCAGGAGAGCTTCGCCGTTCTTGCCGCAAAAGTGGGTGCTCATCAGAATCGTGCGCCCGATGGGTGCAGGCCGGAGCAACGAGATGCCCGGTAGATGCTGCCAGAGCTCCGGCTCACAGCCCAGCGCATCGCAAAGGCTCGGTAGCAGGTCTAGATGGGAAGCTCGATCATGCACAGGCAGCTTTTCACGTGGAAGATGCTTCGGCCACTTGATGAGTAGGGGCACACGAGTCTGGGGTGCGTTCAGCATCGTGCCGTGGAACCAGCTTCCCTGCTCCTTAAACTCCTCACCGTGATCACCCGTAATGATAATGATGGCATCATCATAGCGTCCATGCTGTTTCAGCCACGTGATGAAATCCGCCAGCTGCGCATCCACCCAAGACACGGAGTTCCAAAAACGATGGACGATGCGCTGCACCTCCTGGGTGGACGGCCGCATCGGAAAAATGGGATTGACCTCAAACTCGGCAAATGGCGGCGTGAAGCCGGCACCCCACTTGTAATTGTAATGCGTGGAATCCATCCCAGTGATGGCAAACAGTCCGCCAGCGGCACGACTTTCCACCGAGGCTTTCAGGCGCTTTAGCATGCGCACCTCGCGCTCAGGCACCTTGAAAAAATTCTCCGAACTGCTCTGCGGCACGTGCTCCATCACATCCGCCATCGTGGGCTGACCAAAGTTCACGGACACCATGTCCATGTAGTCGAAATCATTCACCATGCGCGCTTCCACCCGGTAACCGGAGGCTTTCATCACCGCAGGTAGCGCCAACATGCGCTTTTCAGTTCGCCCTTCGATGAAGAACAAAGGCAGCCGACCGCTGAGCAGGGAGAACCACGACTGGTGAGTGACATTCGAAGCCGCCCATGTCTCACCCAGCGGCTGGCACACGTCATCGCGGAAACGGGTTAAAAAAGGAGCAATCTCTGGTTTGAGCGTATCCGCACGCAGGGACTCGACCATGAACAGGAAGACGTCCGGCTTAGTCGCCAAGGTTTGAGGTCTCACAGGCACCTGGGAATTTTGAAAGGTGGCTTGGTAATCCTCCAAGCCGGGAGGTGGCTCGATCCACGTCATGCGCCGGTGGTAGGTCTTTCTTTCCCACCAGCACCACCCGCGGTCTTTCAGTGATGCGCCGGCCAGTTGATCCACCTGCAGCACTGCCCATGCCACGCCTGACACGGCAGCCAGTCGCAGAGCGCTGACACGCCAGTGCAGCCGGAGCGAAATCCAGCGACACAACAGGAACAAGCTGGGCGCAAGCAGCAGGGCTCCTGCGGCGAGCGCAAGGGTTGGCGCGTTCAATTCCACCCCGCCAGCAGCCCAAGCCCTCTCAATTTCAAAGCGCCCACCCACCTCTAACTCGCCAAACATTTCGATCATCCCCTTCCCCCACCACAGTTGTAGCCAGGTGTTCAAGGCAATGAGCAGCGGCGTGAAGATGACAATCGTCCATGCCATCCAGCGTCCCGGAGCAGGAGCCAGGCGATCATGCACGACCATCATTAACCAAACAGCGCTGCCGATGATGCCATGAGTCAGAAACCGAGCTGCCAGACAGTCCGCCGCTTCGATCCACCCCGGCGGAGCTTCCCTCAAAAGCGCCGCATCACACACGGTGCTCACGATCACCCATAGCATGCAGAAAGCTCCATTCCATCCTTGCGCCACTGTCAGCGCACGAATGGCCCGCGGCATCCATTCGGACAGACGCGTCACCACGGCCAGCAGGCCCCAGGCCAGCCAAAAGGCCACTCCAATCCAAAACACCCGCTCGTCGATCCATCGCATGACCGCAGCTACACTCCAAACCGCCATCGCCATGCTGCCTGTAAACCTGCCCCAACACACACAGGCCCACCAGACACCGCCCACGAAACTGCCAATCAGCGCAGCCTGCACCGCCTCCTGCGCCTCAATCAGCAGGTGCCCAGGCCGCGTGCGCAAATCCCAACCGAGCAGCGGCAGCGTCCAATCATGGGCGAAGGCCACCATCATTGCCGCAACGGCTCCAGACCAGCCCACTAGCTGCCAAAACGAGGTGGAGAGAGACTTTTTCGTACACGACATCATTCACACAATCGGCACGCGACTTGCACAGCGCCAACACAATACCATGGCGCTTTTTGATGAGCTGTCTCCCGGGACTTTCACCGTCTGACGATGCACGAAACTCTGGACATTCCTCCCTAGTGTCTCATTTTCGCGCCGCTAACGCCATCCGCCAAACCCGACGCCACCACATGCTCTTCAAGGTCCTTCGACTGCTACTCCCCGCCACAGCTCTCCTTCTCGTCTCCTGCGTTTCCGGCGGCTCCCGCGGCCAGACCCTTTATCTTGAGGCCTTCCATCCACAAAGCGTTCCGCATTCAGCCCTTTACGACGCCGACCAAGTTTCCTACTGGGATGGTGATGGCCTGTCAGGCGCTCCAAACGTGATGATCGACCTCAGCGACCAAAAAGCTTATTTTTACAAAGGTGGCCAACTCGCAGGCGTAAGCGCCCTTTCCACGGGCGATGAGAAGCACCCCACCAAAACTGGGAACTTTAAAGTCATCCAGAAGGATCAGTGGCATAAATCCAATCTCTACGGCGACTTTGTCGATGCCGCGGGTAATGTCGTTATGGCCAACATCGACGTCACCAAAGACAAGCAACCTCCTGGCACCCGTTTTGAAGGTTCCAAGATGCATCACTTCATGCGTTTCACCGGCGGCATCGGTATGCACGAGGGCTTCCTCCCCGGCTATCCCGCGTCCCACGGCTGCGTGCGCATGCCCGGCCACATGGCTGCGATCTTTTACCACAACGTCGCGATCGGCACACCTGTCACCGTGCGCCCTTGATCCCTCCGCCTGCCATGGAGCTGCCTGTCGAAATCGACCCCTCAGAGGTCCACCAGTTGCTCGCCCCACCCAGCGAACGTATTGCCAGATTGATTGACTGCCGAGAGCAGGACGAATGGCACATCTGCCACCTTCAGGGCGCCCTACTCGTTCCCATGTCCCGCATTGCTGAGCTGGCTCCGCAGTGTTTCACCGATCCGCAAGAACACCTCATCGTCTACTGCCACCATGGCATGCGCAGCTTGCGCGTGACCCAGTGGTTGCGGCAGCAAGGCTTTGTGAACACCCAGAGCATGCGCGGAGGCATCGATGCCTGGGCACAGCACGTGGAGCCGGAGATGGCACGCTATTAGACCACTCGGCACCCAGCTTCTTGAGAGCATTTTGAACGAAGCTGCCGCCACCGCGTCTGAGCAGTCTATCTCATTTGGCACTCGTTATGCTCACTATCGATGTCAGCACCTGCCTTCTCCATATGACGCGCTTTCCCCGCCCCGGCTGCTGGTTCCGCTTCACTCCTGCAGATTGGTATTTCATTCGTAATACGCTTGCCAAAAGCGAGCAGGACAAAGAGGGCTTCACCGCTCTCCTCGATGATCCCCAGGCCATCCAACTCATCCTCGACAATGACAAGCTCTTCGAAGCCGTTGTCATCTCACGCGAAGCTCTCACACTGTCCCCTGAGCTATTCTTCTTCCTCATCATTCGCCACACCTTGAAGGAACGTGGCATCAGCCAACTCGCTGTCGCCGATTACATGACCATCGTGTTCGCCGATTTTGGGTGTGGAGCCCGCCATGGCCCTGATGATATCAACCGGAACGTGGATAGCCTCTACAGCGTAGACTATCTTGAGGCCATTCAGCAGGCCGGTGGGCATCACAAGTTCTTCCTGCATGTACAGTGTGCGAACCAATTCCTCGTCCTCACCTGCCTCTATCCCGACTTCATCCACCGCCGCGCTGAGCGTCGTGGGGCACCCGATGTGGACTACTACGAAAGCGTCGTCATAAGCCATCTCGAAGCCGCCAGCCGCCACGTGCTTGCGGATGAGTTCGAACTGGAGGAAACCCTCGGCCTCGTCGCAGATGCCTTTCCCGCAGCACGCCGCGCCATGAACCACACCATGCGTGAATACCTCTGCCTTGGCCAAAGCGGCACGTTTTGATCAAAAGGCGTTTGGGAGTGGCATGCCGCCGCGTACATAGACGCAGCATGTCTCCCGTCCTCAACACCCTGGCCGACCTCGTTCGCCTCAACAGCATCAACAGCTCCTATGAAGGCGGGCCTGGCGAAGCTGAAGTGGCAGCCTATGTGCGACGCTTCTTTGAGCAGCGCGGTATCGAAACTTGGGAACAAGAAGTTTTCCCCGGGCGCCCCAATGTCATCGCCCGCGTGCCGGGATGCGACCCCACCCGCCGCTTGGTCTTTGAGGCACACATGGACACGGTTTCGGTCCAAGGCATGACCATCGATCCTTTCGATCCCATCATCAAGAATGGTCGAATGCACGGTCGGGGCTCCGTCGATGACAAGGCAGGCCTCGCTGCTATGATGCATGCGATTGCTGACGTCCATGCCAGTGGTGAAAAGCCACCATGCGAACTCTGGATGGCTGCGGTAGTCGATGAAGAATACTCTTTCCGCGGTGTCGTGAAGCTCTGCGAGGACCTAAAAGCCCACGCCGCCATCGTCGCCGAGCCCACGGAAATGCGTTGTGTGATCGCCAGCAAGGGCTGTGTGCGCTGGCGCATCAGAACGAAGGGCAAGGCCGCGCACAGCGCCAAGCCTCATCTCGGCATCAATGCCATCACCGCCATGGCACGCATCGTTCTCGCCATGCAAGAAAACCACGCGCGCCTTGCTGCAACTCCACACCCGCTGCTGGGTCCCGGAACCTGCAACGTCGGAGTCATTAAAGGCGGTGTGCAGGTCAACTTCGTACCTGATGAAGCCGTCATCGAAATCGACCGGCGACTCCTCCCCGGTGAAGAAGTCGAAAGCGTGCTCGCTGGTTATCAAACCATCCTCGACGAGCTCTCACGAGAGCATCCCGACGTCATCGCCGAGATGGAAAAGCCCATGTTGCAGGACTGGCCTTTCCAAACCGATGCCACCAACCCGCTCGTCACGCTTTCGTGCAACATCCTCCGCTCCATGCAGCGCGATGACTCTGTCTGCGGCGTCCCTTTTTGCAGCGATGCCAGCAAGTTCGGCCGCCTCGGCATACCCACCATCCTCTTCGGCCCCGGTAGCATCGATCAAGCCCACGCCGCTGTTGAATATGTCGAATGCTCTCAAGTCGAGGAAGCTCTACGTTTTTACACCGAGGTGGCTCGGCGATTTAGTTGATCCACATCGCCGCGAGGGTGCTGAAACATGACTTTAGAAAACTGGCTATGGGTCACCTGGCTGGAGTCGTGACAAACAAGCACCATTCGGAATAAGAAGCTCACCAACAGCCCTGTTTGAGATCCCGAATAGCATCACCGAGATGTGCGGCGACATCACTCGCGCACAGCCCATCACGTCCAGCGATCTCCGCCGCACGCCCGCAAAGCCATGCACTCAGCCCTGCCGCATGATGCAAACTGATGCGCTTTGCCGCGAAGGTGGCGCACACTCCCGTGAGCACATCCCCCATGCCGCCGCTGGCCATGCCTGGATGTCCGGTAGAATTGAACAACGTCACCTCTCCGGCGGTGGCGATGACTGTGCGGCAGCCTTTAAGCAGAAGCGTGCGCTTCGGATGCGATTTCACGAGCATCTCCGTGACCGTGCGTCGATCCATTCCATGCCAACCGGGGAAGTTGTCCAGCAAGCGTTGAAGCTCGCCAGGATGAGGCGTGAGCAGCCGTGGCAAACCACTCATCGCATCGAGTGTCTCCGGATTCTTCGCAAGCATGGTGATGGCATCCGCATCCACCACGGTCGGTGTTTTGGCATGACGCAGCACCTCAAGCACTTCATCATCGTCTTCAAAGCCGAGTCCTGGGCCGATGGCGAGCGCATCCGCTTTCATCTCCAGCACCTCGCGATAGTCATCCACGCACTTCACCATGACCTCAGGCGGCACGCGAGCCGCCAGCAGATCATAGGTATCGGCCTTTACGAGCAGCGTGGTGAGGCCTGCCCCAGCACGTAACGCACCGCGGCAGGCCAGTTCCGCCGCACCAAGAAAACCCCGCGAACCCGCGATCACCACCACGCGACCAGCATCCCCCTTGTGCATGTCATTCGGACGATGCGGCAGCCATTCACGAATGCACCGTGCGGTCATCACCATCGCACTCGCATCGCCTTGGACATCTTGGAGTTCACGCAGCGGCACCACAGCGATGCGGCCCACGTTTCGATCGGCGCCATTCTC
>Ga0075471_10002813_pt1 | contig 11360 bp, 10 predicted proteins | sample DEB19_08_DNA_2_FD_74787 | JGI IMG/M metagenome (GOLD analysis project Ga0075471, IMG submission 74787) | Aqueous microbial communities from the Delaware River and Bay under freshwater to marine salinity gradient to study organic matter... | ecosystem: Environmental > Aquatic > Marine > Coastal ... | reverse complement strand
TTTAAGAACACGACCTCGACCACCACGATTACTGAGAACACCACCTATGCTAATCAGAATCGCCCCGCGCAGCCTACTCCTAGCGTTGGGCGTTTGCTTGATCGCGTACGGCGTGACGGGCTGCTCGGTCGTTGAGAAGACGACCGAGACGCACACCGTCCACCTGATCGACTCCGGATCTGCCGTCAATAATGGCCTTAAGGTTATTTCTGACGATGAGATTCAGGTCGCCGTATTTATCGACGGCACTAAGCCGTTCGTTGCTAAGCGCCGGCTCAACGGTATGTATATCGTAACCCCGGATAGGTATCTCGAGCTTCGGGATTACGAGGTAGCCCTGCTTAGATTTTTAGCAAAGCATAATTCGGAGAGCGCTCTTGACATCATGATCCGTCAGGAGCTTGATGCAGAACTCAGCGGCGCTCGGCCGGATAAAAATAAATAAGCCGGTTATTCCAGACAAGTGACCGGCTTGGGCGCGTTGCCCTTGGCTCGATATCGATGCCCCAATGTCCATCGATATCGGGCCTTTTTATTTAAAATACTTGTGTCTATTTGGATAACACATGGCTGATATGAATTCCAGTATGAACTCGGCGGCTGAATACGCCGAACGGGCAAGAATGCGCGCTGAGGCCGATGTCGCTCGGCAGGCTGAGAGCATGCGAGAACGGGCCGCCTGGCATCAGCGGGTGGCGGATCGCGCCAGTCAAGCAGCGCTTTATGCACGCGATGCGGCATTTGCCGGCGGCGCTCATATTTATTCGCATGCAGCCCGAGGCGCCGCTTACGCTTACGCAAACGCCGCCGAAGCTCGCGGCGCAGGCGCATTCTTCGGGATGAGTAATTTCGAGACCGCCGGACCTGTCAGTCGCGGAATTCCAGGAACGTACGTAGCTTCGGGTCAATCGTTCGGCGGTTTGGTATATGACGCGTATTTAGGTGACGCGCTAAGCGCTCTTTCGTTATTTTCACATTTTAGAGATTCTGGTCAAGTTCTGGGCATGCCGCTGGCGATGGTTAAGCAGCGAACACGCGAAGAGCTGTCCTTGCGTTTGCAGCATGTTCCAAACAGCATGCTCACAGCGTTACCTGATTTTTTAGGTTATCGATTTGAAGGTCTTAGAACCGACGCGCAACGACAAGCCGCGTATGCCTTTTCTCACGTAACCGGGCCAGCCGCAACTTTAGCCGGTGGTAGAGGTATCTCCTCTACTAACGGTTTAGCAAAAATAGTTTCCGATACGATGATCTCCGTTGGTACTGAGTTTGATAAACAGCGTGGATACTCTTTAGCTTTGGAAGAAGAGCGAGATATACAAGCGGCAACGTACAACTTACTATCATCAACTCGTAAATCTGAGATGGCTAATATGTCTAGCTCTCAGGTAGCGGATGACATTCGAAAAACACGGCGAATTGTTCATCGAATGATTGAGAACTTAAGGATTACGTCTAAAGAAGCGGTCGCGTTAGCTGATGAGTTCGGAAACGTTTTCAGTCCTGAGATGATAAATGAGTTAGTTCGCGCTACCGCCGCCGGAGTATCGGGAGGATCTGCGGGAGGAATGACGCCGGTTCAGTACGCAAAGATGATGCAGCAGCACGCATTTACGGGTATGCGTTTAGGTTTGAGTATGCCCGAAGCAATTCAGTACGGCGCTAGCATGTCGAACAGGCAGGGCGGTTATATAAATCTATATCAGAAGGGGATAATAACTGGCGCGGACCTCTTCATGTATGGGGGAAACACGGTCGAAGAGGCTTCGGCTTTATTCCTTCAAGCTCAGCAACGCATGGGTTTAACTTACGGCGCGGCGCCTGGTATGGGCGCTATGTTTGAAACTGACGCCGGACGTCGATACATGCGGAGCATGGCCGCCGGTCGAATGCCCGGCGGAATTATGGGTTTCTTAAGTCAGCGCGCCGGTGCGGTTGTGTCGGATCCGTACGCTGAAATGCGCTCTCTGTATAATCCCCAAACTCGGCAAGAGATGGCGATGTTCGGTGATATGGCGTCTTACGAGCAGGCAACACAGGCAGCGGAGTTCGCGACTATGCGTTTCCCGGGCCAAACGCCGGAGCAGCATGCGGCGAACAAACGGGCGATGGCTATTAGATTTTACGCACGACAAAATGGAATTCAAGATCCTGTAATTGCGGCTCGTGAATATGACCTTAAGGGAAGATTACGGGAAACTTTCGGCGGCGGAGCGCAGGCGGTAACCTATCAAATTATGCAGCAGCGGGGCTCTTTTAACATGAGCCTTGGTCAATATAAGGACACAGTCAATAAGGTTCTTAATTCGCCCGAAGTCGCCGGTGACATTAATAAATTTGCGGAAATGACACCGTACGAGCAAGAGATGCTCATCAATAGATCAAGAGAAATTGATTTATCAGTTTCTGAAAGTCAAAGACAGCAAGCGTACGATGCCGCGCAAAACATGGGCGCGGGTGCGAGAATTGGTTTTGCTGTAGCTGGTCTTGGACTGCTTGCCGGCGTCATAGGTCAAGCTGTTGCTACAGGCGGGGTTGGGATACTTGCGGCTCCACCTGCGACAAAAGCTGGAGTTTTGTTATTAGGTACAGCTATTGGTGCTGGTATAGGCGCAGCGGCATCCCCAGATGTTATGCCTGACGATGCGGTTTTGGGCGCCAGTGCTTTAGGTTCTGCTGATGAGACGTTTACAGGTTCTTATTTCGGTGACGATAGTGAGGATGAGCAAGAAGCGTTAGTGCGCAATCTGCTTAATCGAGGACTAACGGCTGATCAAATTAACGCCGGATTGCGGAAGCACGGAGTCACCGATACGTATTTTGAGGATTCTGATCTTCGCGATAAAGCGAGGGTCGATAAGTCACGTTTAGGGTTAGAATTGGGGTCTAATACAAAGAGCGAAAGAACCAGAAAAGCGTTAGTTCAGATGTACGCCGATATTAAAAATAATAAAAAAATTCCTGATTATATGATTTCGGGCGCATCTCGCGAAAAAGCTGCCGGAGAGATTAGACGATTAAGTGGACTGAGCGAAGAAAGCTTCTTGGATTTGGCTGATACCATAAAAGCAACCGGTATGCGCTATGATATCGTAGATGGGAAAAAAGTTGCTAAAATTTCTGATGCCGGCGTATTGCTAACTGATCCCGAAATTAAAAAGCAACTACTTTTAGCCGCTCAGACTTCTGGAAATGAGGCGGATAAACAACTCGTAGACCTGTTAAAGGATAGCAAGGTTAGCGCTAGCAGCGCGATAACAGCGTTCCAAAATCAAGCATCGTCTGAAGCTAAAGACACGCTGCAGCTACTTCGCGGTCAAATGGTGGCTAGCACTTTGGCTTCTTCTCCGAGAGGTCACATCGCAACGAAACCGGTGTATGTTGAGGTTGTGCCAACAAAGGACAAGAATGAATGAGCTCTAACATCATAGATTTTTTAAACGTCAGTGCGATTGATAGAAAGAACGAGTACGCCAACGCTGCGAAACGGTACCCGACTAAATTGGTATCATTCTTGCGCAGCTATTTTGAGCCGAACTCAGCGCACAAATCCAGACAGCCGCTTCAACTTCAGTATGAGCCCGACAACGAGCTGCTGATATCCAGGCAGGATCTTCAAATTAAAGTAGATAAGTCAACCGATGTAGTGGTTGATCCGGTTCAATTTCCGGATAATCAGCACGCAGTGCTACTCGTCAGACAAGCACCGGACACATCGACGACCGATCAAAAATTGATTGACCGCGTAACCGAGGCGGGCAATTCGACAGCGCGATCTCCTGTAGGTATTATTAAATACGCAACTGACGATTTCATACTGAATTCTATAGAGGAGAAAGATACTGAGCGATTTGTGCCCGCGCACATGCTTCGAGGTTCCGTAATCAGAACATCCGATAAGTCTGGCCGAGAAGCTCGAATTTACGGATACACAGGGACGCTCGTATCTAACGACGTTGAAAAATCTTCGTTGATTAGAATGATGGTTTCGTGGGATGCGTATCTCCGCGCGACGGCGTGTATTATAGATGTAACCGGTAATTTTAGAACTCGCGGTGTGCCCCTCATCGTAGAACTGATGTACCACGATCAGATGCGTCGTGGTTACTTGCTATCTGTTCAGTTCTCTTTATCATCGGCTGTTCCCGCGGCCGTCTCTTTTAGTTTTCAGATGTACGTAACCGAGGCGTACTCTCGATCGATAGACTCGGGTTCAGTAGGAACTGGCTAATGACTTACCCAATTCTTCCGCAACCAGACGTAAGAAGAACGGTTTTATCGAGAGTGAGAGACTATCTCTCGTCGATGCCATCTTTACAATCTGATCCAGTTCGGATATCGCTGTGTCAAAAACAGGCGGTTAATGCTAACCCACTCGCAGATCCTGAATTAAAAGAGATAAAATACTTTCAAGACTTTCACGTTATGTCTGTCGTGTTTCATGACGAGGAGTCTACTGAGAACATCGCTACGTTTGACGCGACAAAAATAAGAGTTAGCGATCGCTTGTTCAGAACGGTTACGTTAGCTGGCTTTATGTTTGACGGGCCCGCTCCCGGCGCCGGAAACCGACACCGAGGGCACTCTAATTGGTTGCGTTTTTACGAGAAGGCTAGATTCTCTCAGATTGCCGGAACTAATAAAATAGTAAAAATTGTTATTCACGGCATAACTTTGTTCGGTGCGTTCGTAACGAACTCTATTTCTCACGCAGCTGATACGCCCGGTATGGTTAATCTAACTGTTTCGTTTGTTTGCTCTCGTGTAAAATTGCCGATCAATTTTATCCCGCAAGTCGAGGGAACTGATTTTTACGGCAAGATGACTTACGAAGGTTTGGCGTTCGCCGGGGTGATCGGGCCGATTAACTACGCACCGTCTGATGTTATATTCAACTTAGTTGATCCGGCCGAGAAGACTAAGGCGGCTGTTGGTTTGTACTTGTCCGAAAAAAGAAATATTCCTGACGCCGTAAAATTGCCGGCTATACCTCCGGACCCTCCTAAAAGAGGTGGAAAAGCTACGGTGAGTTCGTTTAAAGTATTGCCATCATGACAAGCCCAATTCAATTTCAAGCAAACGACTGGCTCGTTTTCATAGACGGCGTTCAGGTGCCTTTTATCTCGTTCAACTACAACGTGGGTGTCGAGATCGTTCCTGAGGGCCTGTTGAGACTTGAGCCAGATTCAATCATAACTCAGCTGAGACCAAACGCGGTAATCAGTATATTCTTCCGCGACAACTACTCGAAGTCTGTTGATCCAGCACAGCCTGATTTACCTATTGAAGATCGGTATGTGTATTTCGGTGGTGGCGAAGTAACTTCGGTACAGGTTACAAAGCAGGCTAACTCTAAAACTACGGACCTGACATTCACAAATGAGCTTGGAATCTTAGCGCAACATAAGGCCGTTGTCAGCGGCATCGGTAGAGGATTTACCAGCATTATTACTAGTGGCACGTTGGTAATAAATCCGTTCGAGATTCAAACAAAAGACATGTTTGATATTGCAACTCTTAACGTCACGAAGCCGGCAGATGACGACAGTAATTACTCCTACTCAAAAAATATCTTAGGAGCCGTTGCTTGGCTCTCTTCTGTTAATGCGAGTCTGAGAAACAGGATAAACCAGCATCGACTTCTGTCTAAATTTGTATCTATCGACAGTAATCTAACTCGTCAATTAATTAGTCGAAAAATAGCTGAGGCGCAGAAGAGCGATCAGCAAGATGCCCTATCCGAGGATTCGACAGTTCTGGATATTATTCGGCAGCTCAACGCTGTTCCGGGTTATCGCATGGTTACGTTGTCAGCGCCGCCAGAGGTATCTTACGTAAATAATTTAGATACGTTTCAAGCGCTGCATAACGGCGTTGTTTACCCACTAAACAACGACAACGACGAAAAATATCAAAATCAGTTTTTCTCTAGAAATTGGGCTCGTCACGACACCTGTCTGATGCCCAATATGTATTTCGCGCCGCCCCCGCCGTGCAACATAATTTTACCGGACACTACGCAGGGCATCCTGTATTCTAGAACATTCTTATCAGAACCTACTCGCGTAGTTTATCAAGACAGCCTTGACGGCGAACTGAGCTTGATGTTCGTCTCTACCGATAAAATTCCAGGTTTGGATAAAACTACAAGTCCTATGGAATTCTGGGGCGCTGTAGAACAAATGTATTTAGCGTCTTTTGATGTAGACATCCCATATAAAACCGATTCTCCGTACACTAGAAAATTGAAAGGGACGGTAGGTGCAGCGGACGCTGGAATAGATGATATTTTAAATTTAAAACCATTTGACACAGTTAATCTATTAGATGCGGTATCTGATAATGAACTCGCCAAGGGAATAGTTACCCAGTTTATGGAGAGGGACTCTGAGTTTATGGTGTCGTTAACCGCGGCTACGTTCACCAAGGACAACGCGGTTGCAAAAATAAGAGAGGCGCTTGAGAAAATTAAATCAAACGGAAATATGTTTGGTTTGGATTTAGGTGGTTTAGGTATTACAAAATCTGGTAAACCTAACGAGTCGGATCGATACGTTGCTTATGTGCAAGCTTGGTTAGATTACAAGCACGATCTTGCAAGATTTAATAGATCAGCCACGATAACTGTTAAAGGGCATCGTTGGCTTGCGCCTGGATTCCCTGGCGTTGTTTTTGACAAAGACGTATCTTTAACATTTGTTGTTGATTCCGTCCAGTACACTATCGATTCTAATGGCGACGAGACAACTTCTGTTACTGTCTCGAGCGCTAGACCCATTCGCGAAGTTCCGCCAGAATTACTAAGTTCTGCGTCTAAGTTAGTTAACGACGTTAAGAAATTACGCGGGCTTATCGATAAAGAAATTCAATCGGTATACGCTAAAGAACGCGTGAGTCTAGAATCGCTGTTCAGCGCATTAAGACAAACGGCTGAAAAGTTGAAGCAGCTCTTGTTTGATGCAACAAACGAGAATCCGTTAAACGAAGAGTTGTTTTTGTCGGTTAAGGCTGGAACCGGCGGCGGTAAGAACCTAAGCCAATTTAAAGACAATCTTCGGAATACGGCTCAGCTGTTTTCTGAGGTGCCGTCTAACTCGGCCCTTGCGGCGCAGCTCAGCTCGTTCTTGAGTCAAGTTGATGTCATAGTAACGCTGGGCCAGAACATATTTGATAAGACGCTAGGCGCTACGCGCGACACGGCCGGGGCCATATCGATGCAGCGGCATCCGGACTTAGCCAAACAATTCTTAAAATTAGCGGAAGATGGGATAAGCACGGACGACGCGCCGAGTCTCGGCCCGATAGTCGATGAGATGTTGCGGTTTTGCGAGGAATTGGTGCGTGTGATATACGAGGTCTTAGCCGCGCAAGAAGCTCAAGCGTTGGCTGGAGAGCCGGCATTTACGGCCCCGACAACGGAACAAGAGTTAAGTAGGGTACTGGTAACCGAAGGTCAGGACCTACGCGACTCTGAAATGGCGCTTCGAGACCTGCTTCGCAGAATAGAAAATCTATACGATATTCCGATGCCGCCGTCGTTTTTTCCTCAAAATTTATGGCGGCCGACTGAGCTAGATAAGACCTATAACCAACTTCTAGGAACTAAGCCTAACTTCTATAAAAATCTATTTAATAAATACGGCATCAAGTCGGACAGTTCGTACTTAGAGGAGTACCAGGCGGCTTTCAAGGTGCTCTCTTATGTGTATGACACAGAGTGGGCTATGGAGATGCTCAATCCTGACGGGGGTAGTTTACCCTGGCAAGACGAGACGTTACTTCGTCGCGGACATCAAACGCTTAGGCAGTATTTAAAAACTCACGGGTTTGACACTAAGTTACTGGTCAATATCTCTTCTGAGCCGTCGCCTACTTACTTCTATCAAATGAACCCGATAGTCACGTCCACAACCCCGGTTTATGACCCCGACGGCAAAAAGACCCCCTTCAGCTGGGATGACTCGGTTATTTGCCGGTTAGTGGATACAACCGTAACGACGCAAAGCATGATGTTTGCTCGGGTTACCGATCCTCTGGACGTGACTCAGTATGTTGAGAAACTTGTTGGTAATGAGGAGCCCGATCCACTAGTAGAGGCCCGACGTAAGTCGGCTCGAGACCCGTCTTTGTGCGGTGCGTTTAGACAGCAACAAATAATAAACTATTCTAGGCGTCACATGGGCGCACGGGCCTATAGGGGCGACTAACATGACTGAACACGCTACGTTAAAAAGCACGTTAAAGAATCTCTGGGAGACAAATAAACCGGCGATAATTTCAAAGGTTGGTCCCCTTATTGGATCCAGTCTCGGTTCGCACATAGCTAACAAACTGCATGATCGATCGCGACTTAAGGCCAACGCTAGAATTAATAAATTAATTAGATCTGATAGAGCGTTGGCTGATAAATTAAGTCGAAGTTTTGCCGATAAACACAAACTGAGCAAGGAAGAGGCTGATATAGCGTTTGAGAATCACCCCGACGATCCGATTGAGCGGGTTTTGTCTCTTGCCCGATTTAAGGTTAGTCGCAGTAATCCCAAACTTGAGAAATTACATAGCGCGTTAAACAGTAGAACCGCCGCAACAGTTCAAACCTTAAGCAATATTTTGCCTTTATTTGCGCCGTCAACTGGTGCTCCTATAGGCATGTTACAGAAGGGGCTTGCGCACACGAAACCCGCGCTAGCTTCCATGCTGGATTCGAAAGTTAACCTGGCAGCTCTCGAGCATATAAAAGAGCACGCCCCGCACGAGTATCAACGCGCTAAGCGGATAATTAAGGAACTGGAGCACATGAACAGGAACGAGCAGATTCGCCGGGTCTCAACGACCGTTGGTAGTCGGCTCGGTAGTCGGCTCGGTACCGCGGCTACAAATAAGCTGCTAAGCCTCAAAAAGAAGGATTAGTCGTGCACGACTCGTCTTTTATTAAATTATCTACCGGAATAGTCAGCGATGCTGATTTAGTTGTTCGGGCTAAGCGCGGCGATACTCAAGCTCTTAATGAGCTTATTGATAGACATTCGGATCTTATTAAAAAGAAGGTTGGCGGATTTGCGTTTGCCGCTGTGCCATCTTCGGTCATTCACGCACACGCCATAAAATTACTTAAAAACGCCGTAGATAAGTACAGCCCGGGCGAGGGTGCTAATTTTCGAACGTTTTTAGAATCCAATCTAAGACTCACCCGATTTGTCAACGACCATAAAACTATTGCTCGAATTCCAGAGCACAGGTCTTTAATGATAAGTCGTTATATCGCGGCTAAGAACATGCTCTTTGCGGACAAAAATCGCGAGCCTACGGCCGAAGAAATTGCGCACGATCTTAAAATCTCTATTGCCGATGCCGTGAAACTGGAGCAAATAATTAACTCTAAGACACTTGCTTCGTCGGCTATGACTTTTGATCAGGTTAGTAACGTATCCAACAGATTCACGAATGCTGGCGAGTTCATGTATTTTGGGTTGACGCCGCAAGAACAGTTGGTATATGATTACTCTCTCGGCGCGCACGGGAAACCCGCTCTTAAGAGCGTGACTGATATCGCCAAGAAGGTGGGTATAACCACGGATAAGGTGTATCAGATAAAGCGCGATTTAGGGGAGAAGATCGCGAAAGTACGATGAGACCGTCCCATCAATTCGACAAGATTGTAGTTCTAAAACCAACCGAATACTCTGACGGGATGTTAAGCAACACTTACGCGCCTGGAACAATATTCCTCCTAGATGATGCTGGTGCTAACGGCGGCGTGATTCGAATCACGAACACCGGCTACCTCATTACGCTAACCCAGGCTGAGATCTTTAGCGAACAGCCGTTTCAGTGGCCGGAAGCTAAGCACGTCGTTGTCATCAAGCGAGGCATGCTTATGCCGCACAGGGCTTGAATCTTTTCTTATAATTATTTAGGATACCATCATGGCTGAAGATGCATCACTTAAAACAATGCGCGAGAAGCTCTTCCAGAAGACGCTTCGACGCTCTACCGTTATTCAAGAGCGCGACGACCTCCAAGACGTAGTCGATGAGATGAACGCGGAAATTGCGGAACTCGACACGATAATTGCCGAACTGAACACGGCTATCGGCGCGGTTAACCCGTCGCCGACGATTACGATGACTAGCCCGACGTCGTTCACGCGCGGGTCGGGAAATACCGTCGTCACTATCACCGGTACGGGCTTTGTTTCCGGATCAACTCAGCTATATGTCAACGGCGTCGGCGTAGCTACCACGTTTGTTTCGTCCACTTCAGTAACCGGAACGGTAGCCTCGTCTCAGATGACGACGACGGGTACTGTGTCGGTTTATGTGCGCACCGCCGGTCCCGGCGGCGGCACGTCTAATACCTTCTCTCTGCCCGTAATAAACGGAGCACCTACCATTTCTACTTTATCACCGAACACCATCACCGCCGCGTCTCCGGCAACTCAGATAACTGTTGCTGGGAGCAATCTGTATAACGGTTCCTCTGTTTACATAAACGGCGTAAAAACGACGACTACCTTGTCGGGCGCAAACCTCCTCGCTACAATCCCCGCAGCTGCTCTGGCTGTTCCCGGATACGTATCTATTTACGTAGTTACGCCGTCCCCGGGAGGCGGCCAGTCGAACCAGCTGCTATTCACGGTGACCTAAAATGGGTGACATGTTTGAGGTTCGGTTATCGGCAATCGGTTCCCCCGCTTTTGGTGATGAGCTTATCGAGGCCCTGTCCGAGCTTCTAGGCTGGCCTACCATGACCCAGTTCTTCGGACCGGGTAGATACATGGTTGAGTATCTGACGGGCAGCGGATTTGTGTGCTTGTCAGCAACTCAAGATCACGGTATGGTAACGTATCTCATGGATGCCGTTCTCAGTTCCGAGGACGACACCAAAGCCTTAAAAGGCGTCATTACAAAATTTGCCCAATGATTATTACAAACTGGCCTGATAAATGCCCTCGTTGTAAATCAAATTCTTTTCAGGTTCTACGCCCGATTGACTCCAAAATCGAGGCGGAAGGCTGGACCGCGACTAATAGCAAATTAGTCAGATTTGTTTGCAAGGGGAAGATCTGTGATCATCAATGGAACGTTGAGTTGGTGGGAGTGGATCCTATTCTTCTTACTCATCGGTCCTACTTACCGCTTGCTGTCGTGGCTGACAGCGCGGCTGTGGCCCCCGAAATCCTTGCCCTCGACGAAACCTGGACCACCCATAAACTTTCCGAACTCATCGAACGCGGAGCGAAAAGGAGTGCCTATGTCCTCGAACGAGCGGAAATCTTCGCTGCCCAAGAGCAAAAAACCGTTGAGTCCGGAGGAGTTGGATCGGACAGCCCGAGTACTTGAGCGCGACTTAGAAAGCGC
>Ga0075471_10002812_pt1 | contig 11360 bp, 10 predicted proteins | sample DEB19_08_DNA_2_FD_74787 | JGI IMG/M metagenome (GOLD analysis project Ga0075471, IMG submission 74787) | Aqueous microbial communities from the Delaware River and Bay under freshwater to marine salinity gradient to study organic matter... | ecosystem: Environmental > Aquatic > Marine > Coastal ... | reverse complement strand
GTAGTTGAGGCTGTCAAAGGAGGAGGTGCCAGAGCTCCAGTCGAGCACCATGCTGACGTGAGCAAGCCGCACGGTGTTGACGAGCAGGGCGGCCAGCAAGAGGTCGATCCACTTGGGCCGGTACGAGAGCCTGCGCAGCGCCCGCCAGATTCCGGGGAGGCTTGTGACCGACACTGCGGCCATGAGGCCCGCCACGGTGGCGTAGGCCGCCCGGTAGTGCCAGGGGCTGAGCAGCCCGAGGTGCCCGAGCACCATTGAGAGGGCGAAGAGCACAGCCTCGTACAGCACGAGCCCCATAACGGAGCACCACAGAAATCCTCGAGCCTCCACCCGGCGGCACACGGCGAGGATGCAGAGGAAAGGGAGGGCCAACACCAGCCCGAAGTAGGGGAGGCATGCCTGGAAGATGGGGTAAACTGGATCGTCGATGTTCATACGCAGTCGGTAGATCCAACTAGAGCCAACCCGTGGGCGCAAGATGTTGAGTGAGCAAAACTGGGTCCCAAGGGGGCGCGAGCAGCTAGCGGGCGAGCTGCCGGCAGCGAGGGCCTCCATGCACAGCGCGGGACGCGGGTTTGCAGCTGTGCCTCATTTGGTAACCGCCCATCCTCACTAAGGATCTGCGGCACAGCCGAGCACGCCTTAGAGCGGGCAGCGGACAGGGGCCAAGCCAAGAGCGCCCGTGGCTAAGCGCGCCCCGGTGGCGCACAATGGCTGGGGCGTTAGTGTGGTGCCAACGGAGGGCAGGTGGCAGCAAAAAAGATCGGCATAGTGGCAGCGATGCCTGAGGAGTTCGCGCTTCTTAAGGAGCGCTTTCACGCCGCTCCGGTGCGCTCAATCGGGCCGCGCGACTTCCTGGCCGCCTCGGTCGGCGGACGTGAGATCGTGCTGGTGTGCTCCCGCGTCGGAAAAGTTGCCGCTGCGTCTACGGCGACGACCCTTGTGCAGTCCTTCGGCGTTGATGCGCTGCTCATGACGGGGGTAGCCGGCGGGATCGCGCCGGAGGCAGGTATTGGTGACATCGTCGTTGCGGACACCCTCATTCAGCACGACATCGACCTCAAGGGGGTGATGGGCTGCCAGCGCTTTGACATTCCGCTTCTTGGGCTCTCAGCTATCCCAGCCTCAAGCGAGCTGCTCAAGATTGCGGCTGAGGCTGCTCATGCACTCGTGCGGAGTGACGACTACGCGCGGGCGGTAGCGGGGCTCGCGCAGAGGGCACCCAAGGCCCACTGCGGCGTGGTTGCAAGCGGAGACCGTTTTATCAATGAGAGCACCGAGCGTGATGAGCTGCGGCGCCTCATTCCCCGCCTGATGTGCGTCGAGATGGAGGGCGCCGCCGTTGCCCAGGTGTGCGCAGAGCATGGGGTGCCACTGGCGGTGTGCCGAATTATTTCGGACAGCGCCGGATCTGGCGCCGTGGTGGACTTCCAGGCCTTCATCGAGCGTGCTGCTGCCTTCGGCTCAGAGCGCTTCGTTGCAGAGTTTCTGGCTCGACTCCCCTGACCTCGCTGGCTTAGGGTGCTTGTTCGCCCCCCCGGTTCAAGCTCAAGTGAGCAAACTCGAACTAAAACCGACACCTTAGGGGGCTTCTGAACCCTTTGTTCCCTAAAGTGCAGCCATCTGATTAGCTTTGCTCAGGCCCTGTCGATATAATTTTGTGCCAGGGACCTGAGCGCTCATCACAACGAAGAATGGTGCGCCAGGCGGCTTTGCTGAAGGAGCGTTGGGATGTTCCAGAGCTTACGAAACTTTATTTCGCCCCCACCACCTACGGACACGCAGCAGGTTGAGGGTTGGAGGAGGCTCTTCTCGAAAACTAATGGCTGGTGCAGCGGCTCTACCAAAGCCCCCGGCGTATACGCCTCGTGTGTTCAGGTCAGCTCGTGGCTCCAGGTTCCCGCCATTCTCAGTGAGCTGCAGAGGGATCCAACGAAGATGATTAGGGTAGACTTCCCAGCACCGACGACAATTGGCCCCCTGCCGGACGCCATAAAAGCGGAGCAGCTGCGCATCTACACCTTTCTTCGCAACGCGCACACCACTGCCCTAGGGGAGCTGCGCCGCACCCTTCCGCGGGCGATCGAGCAGAGCTACGCGTTTACGCTAGTGCCCCCCGACCCCGACTTCGATGTTGCACGAAATATGGGCGCCCAAAAGTGGGTGAATGCTCACTCGTTCGACCCCGCCAACGCCGACAAGCGGCTGCGCGTCAACGATGTGCATAGCCTCGACACCTCGGTTCCGGCTCTCAACCAGATAGCCGACATTCGCAAGGCGTTCCAAGAGTCAGCGGATGGGGGGAGGCCCTTTATTTTTCTCCTCCCCGGTGCCACCCCGGAGTACGTGAACGAATTCGGGCAGGTGGTTGATACTATCGTAAACCCGGTTGGGGTCGCGGGCCCCTTCGACGCCAAGACCCTTCCCTTCATCAAGGCCTGGGTAGGCGAGCTCGATACTGAGCCCCTCCCGCCCAGAAAAGTTGGGCGGCCGTGCAGGGCCGTCGAAGAGAAATCGCTCGCAGAGCTTCTCGACCCAGATCCGAAGGTGCCGCGGAGCTTTGGCTCGGTGATCGGCTCGATCGTCGACATGCAGCTCCTCCTGTGGGGAGACGGCTAGGGGCCGCTGCCAACTATCGCCTTGGCTGGCGCCGCTCCTCGCGGTATGTGTCTGCCATGACGCTCAACCTCAAGAGCCACATCGCTGACGTTCCCAACTTCCCGAAGGAGGGGATCATCTTTCGCGACATCTCGCCCCTCCTGGCATCGCCAGAGGCCTTCTCGTTCGCCGTCTCTGCCATGTCCGACGCCGTTAAGGGCTGTGGGGCAGGGGCGGTTGTGGCCATCGAGTCACGCGGCTTCATCTTCGGGGCTCCGGTAGCGATGAGGCTTAAGCTCCCCTTAGTGCTCGTGCGCAAGCCCGGCAAGCTCCCCGGTGATCGTGAGCAGGTGAGCTACGGCCTAGAGTACGGCACCGACACCCTTGAGCTCAAGCGCGGCATGATCGCGGCTGGCTCGCAGGTGGTTATTGTCGATGATGTCCTTGCTACCGGAGGCACAGCGGCAGCGACGGCCGATCTCGTCACAAGGGTCGGCGGCCATGTCGCAGGGTTTGTCTTTCTCATTGAGCTCTTGGGGCTTGAGGGGCGGTCGCGGCTCGGCGACCGGCGTACGGCGTCGATTATTCAGTACTAGCGCCAGGATTGCCGCGCAGGCCACGGGTTTGCCCAGTGGCATGCAACTTGGTCGGCCAGGCACTTGAGATTAAGAATGAAAGCTGCGCCCAGTTCGGCCAAAAAAAGGGCGAGCTAGAGCCGGCGCTTGGATGCGAGTTGATTCCTGGATTGAGCTTCGATCGCTGTGGGCCGACCACAATCGGGGGAGTTTAAGGTTTCTCCGGCATGCAAGCGCGAGCTGCTCTGCAATGAGTTTTCAGAGGTTGCAGACCTCACGATGGCGACGACAAAAGAGGCGATTACTTGCGCCATCATGAGCAGGAATTACAACCGGCTAAAGTCTGTCTGTGATGGCGACAACCGCTGCGTGCCTCCGCCACGGCCCGTCGAGCCGGAGGATCTCATTCCGCTCAGCCCGGTGGACCCGAGGTTCCCAGGCTGGCGGAGCCCCCAAATGTTTCTCAAAACCATGCATGCGCGGCCCGTGGCATGAGCCTGCTGGCAATGCCGGCTGACCCCACCATGGGGAAGCAAGAGAGAGGCGCACGAGAGCCTCTTCGGCAGATGGCCGGTGAGGGCATGGCCTGGCCGCCCTCATGCGAGGCACAACACGCAGCACTATCTCGTCAAGTCGAGCATGTACGTCCGCTCAGGCCCATAGCCTGCAGGAAGATCGTCACCCCGCACCCACCCAGCGCTCTCGTAGAGCCGTATCGCCTCCGCGAATCGCTCTCGGGTCTCAAGCCGTATCGCTCGGCGGCCCAGCGCCCGAGCGGCTTCAGCCGCAGCGCTGAGGAGCTTTCGCCCTATCCCAAGCCGGCGGACGCTCGGGTCAACATAGAGGCCAGAGAGGAAAGCCACCTCCGCATCACTCACGTCCAGGGTGGCGACTCCTGCCACCCGTCCCGCATGCTCCGCCACGTAGGTGATCTTTTGCGGCTCATCATGCAGGCCAAGCTGCGCAATGTCGGCATCCAGCCCGTGCACGTCCGGCTCGATGCCATACGAGCGCAGGATCGAAAAAACGAGGGACGCAGCAACCGCGTTGTCTGCTGGCACGGCACGGCGGACGACTATCTCTAGCGCGCCTGGCATGCCGCTACTCCCCGGCTCCCCGTGCGATAGTGACAACGACAACATCAGCAGCAATGAACAGACACATGCGCATAACGGTTCCCGCCTCGGCAGCTATTTGCCTGAGGCCAAGATAATCGCACGGCGAGAGGCCACTCGCATCCTTGTTATTTGGCGGCGATTCGGGGAGAAGCGCTGTAATCCCATGTGGACCCCGCGCAACCCGCAGAGAGCTGAAATGAATAGGCGAGTCGAGACAGGCGCAAAGCTTGCCTAACTCCCTGAGGAAAGGTGACATGATTGGTGGCAACGTTGACATGCAGGGGGTCCCCAGTTACCTTCTCGCCGTCGTTGTTGCCCGATCTTGAGGCCTGTTTCCCGGCACAAGGGGGCAGCGCCACATGCGCGCAACATGCGCACCCTCTGGAGAGGTGGCCGAGTGGCTGAAGGCGCCTGATTCGAAATCAGGTATACCGGAAACGGTATCGGGGGTTCGAATCCCTTCCTCTCCGTTCCCCTTCTATTTTTGGGGCGCCTCGCGCAGCGCGCTAGCGAGGGTCGACAGAGAACTCGGCGATTGCTCGCGAGATCTCGTCAACGGAAAACCCCTTAGCTGCCGAAAAAACCGCCATCCTGCCGTGTGACTCTATTGGCTTCGAAAATCGCTCAATGGCCGCGTAGTGCGGCCGGTTATGGTAGTCATCAAAGAGGATGACTGCGCCCTCTCTGGCCGAGACGAGCGAGTACAGGAACGAGGCGACACGGAAGCGGCCGTCTATCAGGATAGTGTCAGGCACGAGCCCGTGCCGCTTCGCCGCGTCCCATGGGGTGGCCATGTAGCGCCAGTAGCGGCTAATCCCCGCGTGAGATGTGGGCAGGCCCCAGCGGCCCACCCGGCCGATATCGCAGTGCTCAAGGAATGCCTGTCCGCCACCTTCACTGAGGGAGCTCTGGACGAGCCCTATCCAGTGGCGGTCGGAGTCAACAGAAATAATTGAGGGAACCCGAGCCACGTCGTGCGCGTACACAGTGCTCCCCCCGCAGCCGTACTCTAGATAGCACGCAGCTGCAGCGGCTGCTTGGGCAAAGCGCGCCAGCCCAGGAGGCTCAAGCGTGGGTGATGGCCCTAGGGCCCTGCGGCAAAGGAGGTGGCGTATCAGCCGCATCGCCTGGCTCCGCAGCTCCTTGCAGCTCCGCACAGCATCCTACGTCCCGCCCCGCATCCCCTGAAAGAACTCCTTGAGGAGCCTCTCGCACTCCCCTCTGCGCACGTTTCGGATCACGCGCGGAGGGGGCCCAAGGCGCTCATCAGCGCTGAGGTCGTACAGCGATCCGACGGCGCCTTGGCGCGAGTCTCCTGCCCCGAAGACCACCGTTGGGATGCGCGCGAGGCGGATCGCCCCGAGACACATCGTGCACGGCTCAAGCGTCGCGCACAGGATTGCGTCCTGAAGCCGCCACCCGCCGAGCTTCCTGGAGGCCGCGGTGATCGCGTGCACCTCGGCGTGCGCGATGACGTGAGCGTCCCGCTCAACGGTGTTAAAGCCCCGCCCAACGATCTCCCCGCCGCTCCAAATGACTGCGCCAACTGGAACCTCGCCGGCGCCGCCGGCCTTTCTTGCCTCAACGATAGCCTCGTCCATAAGGCTATCGAGGAGCTCTGGCGTGACTAGGGTGCTCATGCGCCTGTCATACCGCAACTGAGGAGCTCGGTCGATGCGAAAGCCGGAGCTCGAATCATGGCGCGGGGGGCAGGGGGTGGCGGGAGGCAAATTCCTTGACCTCCTCGAGCGACAGATCCGGCATTCCCCCGGCGCGGGTTGCGTTGAGGGCGCCCATAATGTTTCCGAAGTGGGCGCACTCCCTGAGCGGAGCCCCCTCGAGCAGCTTCGCGATGAAGCCCGCCGAGCATGCGTCGCCCGATCCTATGGTGTCAACGACCTTGACCTGAATGCCGGGGAGGTCGACCTCCTCGCCCCCCTTGCCCACGGCGAAGACTCCGCGATCGCCGCGCGTAACGAGCACTGTGTCGGTGCCGAAACGCAGCATCAACTCGAGCACGCGCTCACGCTCCCCTTGGGCAGTGAGCCCGAGAAGGCGGGCAACCTCTGCAACCTCGCCTGAGTTCAGCTTGATGATCGTGGCCCGCTCCAGGGAGCTCGCCACGGTCTCAGCCGAGTAGCAATCCTTGCGCAGGTTGATGTCGAGGAAGCGCACGGCCCGGGGGCTTGAGTCGAGCAGGCGGCAGATAGTCGCGCGCGAGGCGGGGGAGCGCTGCGCGAGGGTGCCAAAGCAGATAACGGCGGCGCGCGCTGCTGCCTCGAGGGCATCAGGAGCCGCTTCAAGGGCGTCGTAGGCAACGCCCTTGACGATGTTGAATTCCGGGCTGCCGTCGCTGCCGAGCTGCACCACGACGGTGCCGGTAGGCAGGCTCGGGTCACGCTGCACCAGCGAGAGGTCAAAACCTTTAGACGCGAGCGCTCCGGCGATCTCCGCTCCTAGCGGGTCAGAGCCGATTCGGCTCACCATTTTGGCGTTTACGCCAAGCTGGCGGAGCCTGAAGCAGCAGTTGGCTGGCGCGCCGCCCAGCAGCTTGCCGGAGGGGAGGAGGTCCCACAGGATCTCTCCGATCGTGAGTGCCAGGGGCGTATCGCGCTCATGTGCCATAGCGAGCTCTCCGGTGTGTGCCAGTATGGCTGAGGTGGTTAGACACCATCCGCAGCAGCGGCCGGCGCAAGTGTAGCAGAAGTTGTTGCGCTTCCTAAGCGATACTGCAGGGCGCGCGGATGCCCCGAGCGCGTTCCAGCCATAAACGAACAGCTTTCGACTGGGCCGGCTTTTGCGCCGTTGCGGACGCAACACTCCCATCGGCGCGGCGCATAATAGGGGTAGAGGGTCTCGGTAATCTCAGCTGTTGGGGGCAAATGGTATGAGGCAGAGAACTAGGCTTAGGGACAAGGTTTGCAGCGGAGCGACGAAATCCGCGCTCTCGTGGCTCGCGCAGTGCGACAGCGTAAACGGTCCCGAGCGGGTCGATGAGCTGTTGCGGGCTCTCGATGAGATCGGAGCCACTCTCAACGACTTCTTTCTTGTGCTCGTGTTTTCCTACACCGACAACCTTCAAGAGGTGTTCGAGCAGGTGAAGCGCCTGCGAGGCGAGCTTGAGTCGAAGCGGCCGCTGCACTACGAGGACGTGGTGGATGACCGCGGCGCTTCAATCTTCGTCAACTAAGGCAGCCCGCTCGAGGCGCCCTTACGCAGCGGGTTTCATGGGGGAAGGCCTGCAGGCCACGGCGTCCCGTTGACGGCGATGCAGATGGCGAGGCGTTGCGAAGGGCAAGTTCGCCACAGGAGGGGCTCCGCGCCTTAAGTGGAGGGGGTTCCGGAGAGTGGGGGATTCGAACCCCCGATACAGCTTTTGGGCCGTATAACGGTTTAGCAAACCGCCGCCTTCAGCCACTCGGCCAACTCTCCGCAGGGGGAACAACGAACGGAACGAAACAAAGTGCTTAAAACTGGCGCGCTCTGGAGGATTCGAACCACCGACCTTCTGATTCGTAGTCAGATGCTCTATCCAGCTGAGCTAAGAGCGCGCGAAGGCGGCAAGGTATCAAATCCGTGAGATTTTTCAAGGCAACCCCAGGCCGCCGGCCTTAGACCCCTAAACCGTTGCTTATTATTGAAGATTTACGATACCCTGTCGCCTCTCGCGGAAGGGTGGCCGAGTGGTTGATGGCGCCGGTCTTGAAAACCGGAATACCGGAAACGGTATCGGGGGTTCGAATCCCTTCCCTTCCGCCACTTCATTGAGCGTGCCGATCTGGAGCGCTGAATGAAGTGGCGGCACGCGGGCGAGACCTTTTGGAGAGATGGCCGAGTGGCTGAAGGCGCACGCTTGGAAAGCGTGTATAGGCTTATCCCCTATCGGGGGTTCGAATCCCCCTCTCTCCGCCATCTATTTCCGTCTCTACCCTAACGAGGGGGATGAGAACCTGTGCCGCCGAAGGGCGGCACGGGCGACTCTGGGAATCCCCCTCTCTCCGCCAAAATTTCCCGTGCAGCCGAGGAGCTGATCCTCTGCAGGCAGCAGCGCAGGCGTAACGCCCCGACGGCGATGGACTCGCTATGCAAGCGCACCTTGTTCACGGCGCACAGACCGAAGGCAGGCGGCGTTCGGTTCAGCCGCGCCGCACGCGGGCTGTGAGGAGGCTCCCGATCCCAAAGCCCACCACAGCGCCCCCGATGTGGGCCGTTGAGCTTACCTGCGGGACCATCGTGTCAAAGATCGCCTGGAGCACTACGATCTGTGTCATCGCAGAGAGCTGCGCGCGGGCGACGGGGTTGCCGGTGGCCCGGAAGGCCTTGAGCGCAAAGGCGCCCTGAATTCCCACCAGCCCAAGCACGCTCGCTGACGCCCCGAGCAGCACGACCGGCTCAGGATGGGGAGCGAGGATGGAGACCCAGTAAGCGATCAGCATCCCCATTGTCCCGCAGGTGAGGTAGGCGGCGAGAAACCTCACGGGGCCGAGCAGGGCCTCGGTGACTGGGCCGAGGTACCACAGCCCGAGCATGTTGCAGAAGAGGTGCAGCGCGCCCCAGTGCATGAACTGGGCCGTAAGAAGCCTCCACCACTGCCCAAGCTCAAGGTATGGAGTAAAGAGCGCCCCGAGCTCGATAAAGCGCAGGGGATCGTCGGTGGCGCCGTTGATAGCCTGGTAGGCGAAGAAGCACACGTTAGCGCTGATGAGAAATTTGGTGGCCGGGGCCGGGATGCGCCTGGCCGGCGCGGAGCGCCTCGTTGTGGCCTTAATGCACACAACGTAGGCGATAAACACGCCCAGCGAAACGAGGCCAGAGACCCCCGGGACGAGGAGCCAGGCAGCGGCACACAGCGCCAGCGCGGTGAGGTTCGCCGCCAGGAGCCAGCCCGGGATTTGATGCCTAAACCGGATGATGTTGTAGAGATCGCCCAAGAGGTTCAGGGCAGCGATCAGGAACAGGACGTGGTTGATGTTCATGGTGCCCCGCGACGATAGCGCCCCGGCAATTTGTTTCGCAACATGACTTGTCCCGAATCGGCATTAAAATCGTTGTGCTATGACGGGCTCCCTGTGTAAAACGGGGCAGAACGCGGGCCCTCTTTGCGCCCCGGCAGCGCGCCGGGGCTACGGCCCCCAACCCCGCTCGAAGGCGACAGTATGACTCACAACCTCTTCAACTCTCTTCAGGAGTTCACCACCGGCGCTGGAGCGCGCGCAAAGTTCTACTCCCTCCCTGCGCTTGAGAAGGCTGGCCTTGGCGCTATCTCGCGCCTGCCGGTGTCAATCCGCGTGGTGCTTGAGTCTGTTCTTCGCAACGTGGACGGCGCGCGGGTTGAAGAGCGCAACGTGCGCGAGCTGGCGCAGTGGAAGCCAAACGGGGAGCGCACGGCGGAGATCCCCTTTGTTGTTGCGCGGGTGCTGCTGCAGGACTTCACCGGAGTGCCGCTTGGCGTCGACCTTGCGGCGATGCGCACGACGGTGCGCAAGCTCGGCAGCAATCCGGGCATCATCGAGCCCCTCGTGCCCGTGGACCTCGTCATCGATCACTCGGTCCAGGTTGACTACTCAAACAGGAGCGACGCCCTGCAGCTGAACATGCGCGCTGAGTTTGACCGCAACGAGTCCCGCTACCAGTTCCTCAAGTGGTGCAAGCAGGCCTTCACGTCATTTAGCGTCGTGCCTCCGGGATTCGGCATCTGCCACCAAGTGAACCTTGAGTACCTTGCACAAGGCGCTGTTGAGCGCGACGGGGTTTTTATGCCCGACACCCTCGTCGGCACAGACTCGCACACGACGATGATCAATGGGCTGGGCGTCGTCGGCTGGGGCGTTGGCGGCATCGAGGCCGAGGCTGCCATGCTCGGGCAGCCGGTGTACTTCCTGACCCCGGACGTAGTTGGGTTTCACCTTGAGGGCGCGCTCTCCCCGGGAGTGACCGCCACCGATCTCGTGCTGCACGTGACTAACGTGCTCCGCAAGGCGAAGGTTGTCGGCAAGTTTGTCGAGTTCTTCGGCGAAGGCGCAGCATCAATTCCCGTCACTGATCGGGCCACGATTGCAAACATGGCCCCTGAGTATGGCGCCACGATGGGCTTCTTTCCTGTTGACGAGCGCACCTGCGAGTACCTGCTCCAGACGGGGCGAGACCCTAAGCGGGTTGAGACCTTCCGCAGCTACTGGAAGGCCCAGGGGCTCTTCGGAATCCCCCAACGCGGAGAGTGCGACTACTCACAGGTTATTGAGCTCAACCTGGCGGACGTCAGGCCGAGTGTTGCCGGGCCCAAGCGGCCGCAGGACAAGATCGAGCTGCAGGACGTCAAGAGAGCCTTCGCGGAGCTCTTCGTGAAGCCTGTTTCAGAAGGCGGCTACGGCAAGCCTGCTGCAGGCCTTGAGCAGGCAGTTGCAGTAGACGTCCCCACGGGCGGCGTCGGCAGCGAGGGCGCTCAGACCTCGCCGGTCGAGGTGCGGCACGGTGACGTGTTTATTGCGGCGATAACCTCGTGCACAAACACCTCAAACCCGAGCGTCATGCTCGCCGCCGGCCTGCTGGCGAAAAAGGCTGTTGAGCGGGGGCTCAAGACGAAGCCCTTTGTGAAGACCTCGCTCGCGCCCGGCTCGCGCGCCGTGAGCGAGTACCTGAGCAAGTCGGGCCTGCAGCCGTTTCTCGACTCGCTCGGCTTTGAGGTGGTTGGGTACGGGTGCACAACCTGCATTGGGAACTCCGGCCCGCTCGACCCCAAGGTCGAGGAGGCGATCACGGCGAACGACCTCGTGGGCGCAGCGGTGCTTTCCGGCAACCGCAACTTCGAGGCGCGTGTGCACCAGAACATCAAGGCCAACTTTTTGATGAGCCCGCCGCTCGTTGTCGCGTACGCGTTGGCAGGATCGGTGCGGGCCGATCTCACGCGCGATCCGCTCGGGACGGACTCTGCGGGGAAGCCGGTCTTCCTGAGGGAGATCTGGCCCTCTGCCGATGAGGTGCGGGAGCTCATGCCGCAGGCGTTCAACCCAGAGATGTACCGATCGCTTTACGGGGACGTAACGGCCGAGAATCCGCTGTGGGACCGGGT
>Ga0075471_10002811_pt1 | contig 11362 bp, 11 predicted proteins | sample DEB19_08_DNA_2_FD_74787 | JGI IMG/M metagenome (GOLD analysis project Ga0075471, IMG submission 74787) | Aqueous microbial communities from the Delaware River and Bay under freshwater to marine salinity gradient to study organic matter... | ecosystem: Environmental > Aquatic > Marine > Coastal ... | reverse complement strand
TCGGGCTCCCCGTGTCCCGGAGACGGCGTAGCTGACCAGCGCAGCCATGGATGGCGCAGCGCAGGCAGGTCCGAGTGAGCCGGAGCCTGGAGGGCGGAGGCGAACGTCCGGCGAGGGGATATGGGGAGCCCGAAGCCGGCGCGCGTTCACCAGGCCGAACGTCCGGCGAGACGGTACGGGGTAACCCCGAGCCGGCGACCCTGGCCAGTCGCGACCGGTTTTTGCGAGGAGACCGCCGTCGTGTGCCGAAGAAGGGCTAGGCGGGAGGCGGGGCATGCGGGTCGTGATCGTGGTGGCGTGCGTGGTGGCGGCGGTCGCCGGCCGGGCGGACGATCTGCACCTGCACGACTTCGACGGCGTGTCGTCGCTCGCTGCTGCCCTGCGGAAGAGCGACCTCGACGTGGCGGAAGACGCGGCAGCGCTCGGTGTCGTCGTGAAGGGGCCGACGGCGCCCGACCAGGTGCGGCCGCTGACGGCCGAGGTGCGGCATCGGATCAATGTGATCGACGGGATCGAGGGCGTCGACGTGATGGCCGGGGTGCACGCCGATCGTACGGTGATCAGCGACGGGCCGGCGAAGTGGGTCGGCGGCCTCGGCATGGCGGCGGAGCACGCGCTCGGCCGCGAGGCGATCGAGGTGCGCACGCTCGTGGGTCAGAACGAGCAGTGGGGCCGGATCGGCCTTGAGGTGGGGCCGCGCATCGAGCGGCGGCTGCCGGGGGGGATCACGCTGTTCCTCGACGGCAAGGCGGAGGCGACCTCCACGCCGTGGCAGCCGATCGGCGGGCAAGCGCTGCCCGGCCAGGCGACCGAGGGCCTCGGCCTGATCGGCGTGGCCGGCCGCACCGGCATCGTGCGCTGAGCGGCTACGCCAGGTCGCGGTTCTGGAAGAGCACGAGCGCCACGAGCAGGGCGACGGCCGAATAGAGCCCGGCGTAGAGCGCGGCCCAGCCGAGGTAGATCCAGGGCACCGGCACACCGCCGACGACGGCCGCCTCGATCGTGAAGTGCTCGAGCACGGGGAGGAGCGTGGCGAACAATTGCCCCACGAACCGCACGATCGCAAATTTTCCCACGCTCGACTGCACGATCAGCGGCACGAGGTGGCCGAGGGCGTAGATCGTGAAGCAGATGATCAGGTTCGGGATCATGCCCAGTCGCGTGGAGACGGCGAGGCTCACGGCGGCGAGCAGGATCGTCTCCAGGAACGAGAGCACGAGGCCCGGCACGACCGTGATCATTTCGTCGGCACAGTCGCGCCACAGCGGGTCGACCTTCGACGATTCGCGGGCGTCGTACACCACCTTGAGGCTCGTCGTGGCCATCAGCACGCTGCCCAGGATCAGGAACACGAGCAGGGCCACGAGCACGAGGCCGGCGAATTTTCCGAGGATGAACTGCGGCCGGGTGAGCGGCTTCGAGAGCACGGTGAGGGCCGTGCGTCCCTCGATCTCGTCGGCCACCGCCACGCTCGCCGTCCACACCACGACGAGCAGGGCCAAAACCTTGATGAGCGTGAGGCCGCTGTCCTTGAGCATCTTCACGTCTTCGCCGAACGTGTTGTAGGGAATCACGATGAACAGCACGAGCAGCACGGCGCCCACGACGAGCGCCACGGTGAACACCGGCTGGCCGATCGCCTCCTTCGTGGTCGTGGCGGCCACGGCGGCCACGCGGCGTGGGATCAGCCGGAAGAGGGCGTAGGCCGCGGCGACGCCGAGCAGCACGGCCGCCGTCCACGGCAGGATGCCCGACTGGGGAAACTCGGGCTCGAGCCGGCCGCGCACGCGGAGTGTGACCGGGGCGGCAGAGGGATTCGTCGCCTCGAGCTTGGCACGGGCCCCGAGAAAGGGGCTCGTCGCGCCCTCGCTGCGTTTCCAGGTCCAGGGGGTGGCGGCCTTGAGGTCGACGTCGGGCACCTTCGCCATCGCGAAGCCCTCGATCGCCTGCTGCGTGCGCACCGTGAGCGGCGCGGAGCTCTCGAGCGAGAACGAGGCGAGTTCCTGCGGACGCAGGTCGAGTTCGATCGGCTGCAGCGCGGCATTGGGCTCGATCGTGACCGTGCGGTCGAGGCTGTCGCTCGAAGCCATCCGGGCGAGCGACCGGGCGATTTGGCCGAGCGGCACGAGCGGTGCGAAGGCGACGGCCACGAACGTGAGGGCCAGGAGGAGCCAGCCCAACGGCCCCGCGAACCCGTCGCCGAGGCTCGCCCGCGCCTCGGTGGCGGCCCGGGGCTGCACCGCGCGGAGGAGGCCCCACACGGCGAGGATGACGATGAGCGCAACGGCCCCACCCGCACCCACCAGCCAGATGGGAGGCACGGCGATCAGCCAGCGGTTGGCAAACAGAGGCGCCATCATTCCCTGATTGTGCCGTGCGGCCCCGTCAGGCGGAAGTGCCCGCGTGCGGGCCGGCCAGCACCGTGGCGGCCGGGCCGTCGAGCGGCCAGCGGGCGAGCACCCGGTGCACGTCGTCGAGGCTGATGCCCTCCACGATCGCCAGGTCGTCGGCCACCGAGCGATACCGGCCCGTGTGGGCCCATTCCAGGCCCACGCCGAACAGCCGTCGCCGAGGACGTTCGCCGGCAAGCACCACCCGGCCGGCGAGCTTGTTGCGCGCCTGGCCAAGCTCGGCTGCGGCGATGCCCTCCCGGGCTGCAGCACCGTAGAGATCGACGATTCGGGCCAGCAGCGGCTCCACGTCGGCCGCGTCGCAGGAGAGCTGCGTGGCGAAAAACCCCGCATCGAGAAAATCGTGGTGGTGGAGCGAGGCGTGCTCCGCGTCGCCGGAGTCGACGAGCGACCAGTAGAGGCGGCTGCCTGACTCATCGCCCAGGATCACGGCGAGGAGCTTCGCGGGGTAGCGGTCGTCGTCGCCGCCGTCGGGCCCGGCCGACATGCGCACCGCGTATTCGAGCGCCGCGCCCGGCCGCGTAATCGAATCAACGAGCGACCGGCCTCCGGCGGGGTGGGGTGTCGAAGGAACGGTGCGCGGCGCGGCCGGCTGCGGCTCCCAGTCGCCGCAGTGGCGGCGTGCCGTCTCGACGAGGGCGGCGAAGTCCACGGCGCCCGTCGCGGCGAGCACGATGTTGTCGGGCGCATAACGCCGCCTGTGATACTCGCGCATCGCGTCGACCGGGAGCGCCGTGATCGAGTCGACCGTGCCGAGCACGCTCCGGGCCAGCGGGTGGCCGGCGAAGAATGCCGCGCGGCAGCGATCGTCGGCGCCAAACGGCGGCTGGTCGTCGTACATCCGGATTTCTTCGAGGATCACGAGCTTCTCGGTCTGGAAGTCCTCGTCGCGGAGCGCCGGCCGCATCATCCGGGCGAGGAGCGATACGGCCTCGTGCTGCTGCTCCGGGAGCACGGCGGCGTGGTAGACCGTGTCTTCCTCGCTCGTGAACGCATTCGCCGCGGCGCCCATCCAGTCGAAGCGGCGGTTGATCTCGTCGCCGGAAAGGTCGTGCGTGCCCTTGAACACCATGTGTTCGAGGAAATGGCTCGCCCCCCAGAGGGCGTCGGTCTCGTCGCGGGCGCCGGTCTTCACGAAGAAGCCGACGCTCGTCGAGAGCGCGCCGTCGGTGATCTCGGCGATCACGTCCAGGCCGTTGGGCAGCCGTTCATGCCGAAACTGCATCGGGCACCTCCAACGGCTCGCGGCCGAGCGATACGACCGACAGGTCACGGACGGGATGGGCCGCCAGCCAGGCTTCGATCGTGGCCACCGTGAGCCGGTCGTAACGGGCCAGCTCGTCGGCGAGCGTCCGCACCGCGCCGAGGTGATACCACTGCCGGGCGATGGCCCCGGCCCGCGCGGCGCTCGACTCCTGCTGCATCACGAGGCCGCTCTTGGCCCGAGCCTTCACGCGGTCGAGCTCCTCGCGCTGGATCGTGCCGGGGAGCCGGGCGATCTCCGCCAGCATCACGTCGAGCGTCTCCTGGGCCCGGGCGGCGCTCGTGCCGGAGTAGCACACGGCCGCCGCATGGTCGCGGAGCGTCTGGTAGCCGGCCGACACGCTGTAGCACAGGCCGCGGCGCTCGCGCACCTCCGTGAACAGCCGCGCGCTCGAGCCGCCGCCGAGGATCGCGAGCGCCGCGGTCGCTTCGTAGGATTCGTCGTCGCGGTAGGGTGGGGCCGTCCACGCGAGGGCGATGTGCGTCTGCTGCGATTCGTGGGGCACATGCCGTGCTCGCGGCCCGCGCGGCCCGGACTGCACCGTCGGTGCCGGGCCCGCCTGCCAGTCGCCGACGAGCGCCCGCATGCGGCGCACGAAGTCGGGCCAGTCGATGCGGCCGGCAATCGCGATGATCGTGCCCGCCGGCCGCACGTGGGCCGCCACGAATCGCCGGATCGCCTCGAGATCGAGCGCCTCCACCTCGGCCGAAACGCCCTCGCTCGGCATCCCCCAGGGCGCGGGATAGTGGAGTTGGCGCAGCGTCGACATGGCGCGATGGGCCGGGTCGTCTTCGGTGCCTGCGAGGTTTTGGAGCACCATCTGCCGCGCGTTTTCCAACTGGTCGGCTTCGAGCCGCGAACGGCGCAGGATGTCGACGTAGATCGGCAGCGCCTCGGGGAGCTGGCGGGCCACCATCGCTCCGGCGAAGCTCGCGTGGCTCGTCGAGACGGCCTGCGACCACTGCACGCCCGCGCCCTCGAGCGCCTCGACGATCTCGCGGCTCGAGCGGTCGCCTGCGCCGCGCAGCATCATCTCGCCCGAGAGCGTCGCCAGGCCGCATCGCCCCGGACCGTCGTGCACGGCACCGGCTGGGGTATGAAACGCGATCGCCACCGATTCCAGGCCGGGCAGATCCTCGCCGAGGAGGACGATGCCGTTGTCGAGCGTGGCAGAGAAAAGAGACTGCTTCACAGGCAGGCGGCTTCCGCCACGAGGAGCGAGTCCCTCGCCGCCACGTCCACATAGGCCGCGGCGGCCGCCGGCTCCGCGTCGACGACCTTGTAGACCGTCTTCGCCTTGCGGAATCCGAGCTGCTGATAGAGCCGTACGGCCCGCGTGTTGCTCGCGGTGACCTCGAGCGAAGCGCGGCGGAGGCCGTGCCCACGGAACCCGGCCACGGCCTGCTCGATGAGCGAGGTGCCGAGCCCGCGACCGCGGTGCGCGGGGACGATCCCGATGTTTTGGATCGAACCCATGCCCAGCCGATCGACGACGCCCTGAATCGTGCCGCACCATTCCAACTCACCGCGGGCGTCGTTGCAGACGACGAGCCATGTGGCGGTGGCCAGGAACCCGGGCTTGCCGCGAATCTCCCGCATCAGCCGCCGGCACCCCTCGAGGTCGCCGAGGCAGGGAAACACGGTGGCGTCGATCTCGCTGCGAAACGCCCGGAATTTCGTGCGGGCGTGGACGTCGAGCAGGGCCTCGTTCCACGGCACGAACCGGTAGCCGCTCGGGAGCGGCCGCGGGTGCCGGGGCGCCGCCAGATCCGCGTCCATGCGAAAACGCTTGAAATAGCTCGATTTCATGGAGGCTCCCGCGTGTCGACCGGCCGAACTCCTGCCAAGGTAAGTATGCCCTCCACGGCGGTCAACGCGCCGGTTGGCGTGGGGTGCATTGCTGGCGCACGCTCGGCACGATAAGATTTTGACGGTTCAAAAAATGGCTTTTGATCCTTCAAAAACCGTGTTGCGTGGCGTCCTGTGCGGCGTCTTGGCCATGGCATGGACCTCGGCGGCGGCCACGGCCGAAAGCGACCCGCCGCGGGTGCTGGCCACGACGACCATCGTCGCCGACCTCGTCCGGCAGGTGGCGGGCGACCGGGTGACGATCGACTGCCTGATGGGGCCCGGCATCGATCCGCACGGCTACAAGGCGACGCCCCGCGACGCCGATCGGCTGGCCCGCGCCGATCTGGTGGTCGCTTCGGGGCTGCACCTCGAGGGCAAGCTCGGCAAGTTGCTCGAAAAGCTGGCCACGCGCACCCGCGTCGTCGAGGTCGCGGAGTCGTTGCCAAGTGATCGGCTGCTCGAAGTGGCGCCGGGGCTCCACGATCCGCACGTCTGGTTCGACGCGAGGCTCTGGAGCCTGTGCGCGCCGCCGGTCGCCGAGGCGCTTGCGGCGCTCGATCCGCCTGGAGCGGCGGGGATCAGGGAGCGCGCCCAGAACTACGCCGCACGTCTCGCCCGACTCGACGACGACCTGCGTGGCAGGATCGCCACGATCCCGGCAGAGCGCCGCGTGCTCGTGACCGCGCACGATGCCTTCCGCTACTTCGGCCGCGCGTATGGAGTCGAGGTCGTCGGGGTGCAGGGTACGAGCACCGAGAGCGAGGCCGGGCTCGCCGACATCAACCGGCTCGTCGATCTCGTCGTCACCCGCAAGCTCCCCGCCGTGTTCGTGGAGACGAGCGTCTCCGATCGCAACGTGCAGGCGCTCCAAGAGGGAGCACGGGCACGCGGCCGCGTGGTCGCGCTTGGCGGGCGGCTCTACTCCGACTCGCTCGGCGAACCCGGCAGCGGCGCCGAGACGCTCGAGGCGGTCCTGCGGGCGAACGTCGAGACGATCGTGGCAGGGCTCACTGGAGAGCAGTGATGACCGGTGCCCGCAACGCCGCCGCGCCCGCCGTCGAATTTCACGACGTCACGGTGGCCTACGGGCGCCGGCCCGTGCTCTGGAACATCGATCTCACCATCGAGGCGCCGGGGCTGTTCGGCATTCTCGGGCCGAACGGCGCCGGGAAGAGCACGCTCTTGAAGGCGGCGCTGGGCCTCGTGCCCCTGGCCGGCGGACGCGTGACGCTGTTCGGGCGACCGCTGGCCGAGGTCCGCCGCCGGATCGGCTATGTGCCGCAGCGCGAGACCGTCGACTGGGATTTTCCGGTCAACGTGATGGACGTGGTGCTGATGGGCACGTACGCGCGGCTGGGATGGTTTCGCCGGCCCGGCGCCGCGGAGCGCGACCGGGCCCGTGCGGCACTCGAGCGCGTCGGCCTCGCCGATCTTGCCGGCCGCCAGATCGGCCGGCTCTCGGGTGGCCAGCAGCAGCGGGTGTTTCTCGCGCGGGCCCTCGCGCAAGACGCCGATCTCTACTTTCTCGACGAGCCGATGGCGGGGGTCGACGCCCGCTCCCAGGAGCGGATCTTCCGCGTGCTCGACGACCTGCGCCGCGAAGGACGGCTGGTGGTCGTGGTGCACCACGACCTGCGTTCCGCCGTTGACTGGTTCGACGGCGCGGCCCTCGTCGACATGCGGCTCGTGGCCGCGGGCCCGGCCGCGGCCGTGCTCACGCAGGAGAACCTGCGCCGCACCTACGCCGGCCACATCGACGTGCTCGACGAACTCGGGCGCGCGGTCGAACGCGGAGGCCGCACGGCGTGACCGCGTTCACGGGCATTCCCTACAACACGCTCGTCGTGGCGGCCGCCGTGGCCGTGGTCGGATGCGCCGCCGGCGTGGTGGGCTGCTTCGGCGTGCTCAGGCGCCGGGCGCTCGCCGGCGACGCCGCCTCCCACGCCACGCTTGCTGGGGTGGTGGCCGCGTTTCTCGTTACGGGCCGGCGCGACCTGCCCACGCTCCTCCTCGGGGCGTTCGTGGCGGCCGTGGCGAGCCTGGGATGCCTGGTCGCGATCCGGCGCTTCACCCGCACCCGCGACGACGCCGCCACGGCGATCGTGCTCAGCGTGTCGTTCGGCATCGGCATCGTGCTGCTCTCCGGGCTCTCGGCGCGGGGCATTCCCGGAGCCGGCGGCCTCGAACAGTTTTTGCTGGGACACACCGCGGCCCTCACGGTCGCCGATGCCATCACGCTCGCGATCGTGTCGCTCGCCGTCGTGCTCGTCGTCTGCCTCGGCCTCAAGGAGGCGACGCTCGTGTCGTTCGACCCGGCCTTCGCCGCCGCCACGGGCTGGCCCGTCTTGCTCATCGACTACGCCCTCGTGGCGCTCGTGGCGGCGATGGTCGTCGTGGGGCTTCCGGCGGCCGGCGCGGTGCTCGTGACGGCGCTCGTCGTGATCCCGCCCGTGGCCGCACGGCAGTGGACCGACCGGGTGCCCACGATGCTCGTGCTCGCCGGCACGCTCGGCTGCGCCGCCGCGGTGGGCGGCGTGGCCGCGAGCGCGCTCGTGCCGCGTCTGGCCACCGGTCCGACGATCGTGCTCGTCGCGGCCCTGCTGTTCGCGGTGTCGTTTTTCGTCGCTCCCGAACGCGGTTGGTTTGCCCGCCGCCTGAGGCACGAACGATGACCAGTTCGGCGGGTGTGTGGGGTGAATTCAGTGCCATGCATGGCTGGGCGATCGCCACGGCGGCCGTCGTGGCGGCGGGATGTGCGCTCGTGGGCACGCTGCTCGTCGTGCGGCGGATGAGCCTGCTCGGCGACGCCATCGGCCACGCCGTGCTGCCCGGGATCGTGATCGCCGTGTTGGCCGGAGGGCGGCCTGGGGGGCTGCTCGTGCTCGTGGGGGCGGTGGCGGCGGCGCTCGTCACGGTGCTGCTCGTGCAGGTGCTGCGCCGGGAGGGCGGCCTCGCGGACGATGCCGGCACGGGCGTGGCGTTCACGACGCTCTTCGCCCTCGGCGTGGTGCTCGTGACGGCCGCGGCCTCACGCATCGACCTCGATCCCGGCTGCATCCTCTACGGAATCCTGGAACTCGTGCCCTTCGACACGGTGACAATCGGCGGCCTCGAGGTGCCCCGCGCCTTTCTCACCGGCGCGATCGTGCTCGGCCTCGTGACGCTCGGCCTCGCGGCCACATGGAAGGCGCAGCTCTTCACGGCCTTCGACACCGACGCGGCCCGGGCGGTGGGCGTGCCCGTGGGCCTTGTGACGGCCGGGCTGCTCGCGGCGACGGCCCTCGTGACCGTGGCGAGCTTCGAGGCGGTGGGGGCGATTCTCGTCGTGGCGATGCTCGTCGTGCCCGCGGCCACGGCCGAACTGCTCGTGCGCCGGCTCCACACGATGGCGATCGTGGCGATGCTGGTCGGCGTGGCGGCGGCGGCGCTGGGATATCTCGCGGCGTGGCGGTTCGACACGAGTGCGGCAGGCATGATCGCCGTCGTGCTGGGGCTCGCCTATCTGCTCGCCGCTCTTCTGGCCCCGGAGGATGGCGTGATCGCGCGGCTGGTGTCGCGCATGGCGCTGGCGTGGCGCGTGACCTGCGAAGACACGCTCGCGCTCCTCTGGCGGGCCGACGAAGCGGGGGCCGCCGCGGCCGCGCTTCACGCGCCCGGCGATTGGGTCGCGGTCGCATGGCTCACGGCGCGGGGGCGCATCGCGCGCGACGCCGGTCGGTGGAGCCTCACGGCCATCGGCCGCACCGAGGCGGAGACGGTGGTGCGGTCGCACCGGCTCTGGGAAGCCTGGCTCGGCCGCCACGCCGACCTGCCGCTCGATCACCTCCATCCGCCCGCCGAGTGGATCGAGCACCACCTCGGCGCCGATCTCAGGCGCCGGATCGAGGCCGACGTGGGGATCGAGGAGGGCGACCCGCACGGCCGGACGATTCCGCGCGAGCCGTAGCGCCCGCCAGGCGTCGCAGCAGGGCGAGGTTCGCACGATCCTGCGCAGGCGTCATCACGCCCTGCGCATCTTCCTTGGGTGTTTCGAGAACCATCGGGATGCCGCGCAGCCGGGGATGGTTGATGATCAGGCGGAAAGCCTCGCGGCCGATCTTGCCCTTGCCGATCGCCTCATGGCGGTCGACGCGTGAGCCACGATCCTTCTTCGAATCGTTGGCATGGATGGCCACGAGCCGTGCGAGGCCGATGCAGTCGTCGAATTCCCGGAGCGTCGCATCGAGCGCCGCCTGTGGAGCCAGCGCGTAGCCGGCGGCGAACACGTGGCAGGTGTCGAGGCACACGCCCACCCGTCGCTCGAGGCCGGGAACCGCATCGATCCGCTCGAGCATCGTGCCGATTTCCGCGAACGCCGCCCCGAGGCACGAGCCCTGGCCGGCGGTCGTCTCGATGAGCACCCCGGCGGCGAGGTGCTTCGTGGCCGCAAGGGCGGCGGCGATGCCGTCGGCCGCGCGGGCCACGGCGACATCGAGCGGCTGGTCGCCCGCGGCGCCCGGATGGGCCACCACCCATGGGATCCCGAGCGCGTCGGCCCGCTCGAGTTCCGTGACGAGCCCCGCGATCGACTTGCGGCGAAGTGTCTCATCGGCCGCCGCCGGATTGATAAGGTAGGAATCGTGCGCGATCACCAGCCGCAGGCCAGCCTCACGGACCGCCCGGCGAAAGGCGGCTGCGTCGGCCGGATCGAGCGGCGACACGTCCCAGCGGTTGATGTTGCGGGTGAACACCTGCAGGCACTCGCAGCCCGTCTCCACGGCCCTCGCCACGGCCTTCGGAAAGCCTCCGGCGATCGACTGGTGGGCGCCGAGCACGGGGTGGGGCAGCGGTTTTCCGGCGGTCTTCCCGCCGCGGGCCGGTCGTGATCTCCGCTGTTTCGCTGGCATCGCAGGTTTCATTTTTGACGGTTTGGCGGGCGGTCGTAGACTTCACGGAGTTCGATCCGTCTTGAGGAGGCGACCGCCGTGGGCACCGCGTTGTACCTGATCGCCACGTTTGCGGTCGCCGTCGTTGCCGGCCTGGCCACGGCTCTGGCCCTGCGCCCGATCCGTGCCGCCCGGCAGGCGGAGCGGCTGGCCCGCGCCCAGCGCGACTTCCACCGGCAGCGAGAGCAACTCGAGGCGAAGTTCATCGAACGCGCCAGCCAGAGCGGCAAGCCCCGTGGCCTGCAATGGACCGACGTCGCGTTCGACGACGACGTGGTCTACGCCCGCGACCGGAAGTCGCGCGGCCTCAAGGCGCTCGTGGCGATCGAGGTCAGCTTCGAGGCCATCGAGGGGGGCGGCATGGAGCACGTCGAGGCCGTCTCGAACATCCGCGCCGCCACGGCGGAGTTTCTCTACGACGGCAGCCGCTGGAAGACCGACGGCCGCGTCTACTTCAATCTCGCCCCGACGGCGACGGTGAAGTACCTGGCTTCCGATCTCGAACTCGTCGCCGAAGAACACGCCGCGAAGGCGTGAGTTTCAGTTTCGAGTTTCAGCCGCACTTTGAGGCACCGGCTTCGGGTGCCCCGTATCCCTGTGGGATAGGCTTCAGCCTGTCATGCCTCGACGTGTCGCGCCGGCTCGGGGTTACCCCGTACCGTCTCGCCGGACGTTCGCCATATTGAAAGCGCGCCGGCTTCGGGCTCCCCATATCCCGTCGCCGGACGTTCGCCTCCGCCCTCCAGGCTCCGGCTCACTCGGATTTGCCTGCGCTGCGCCATCCATGGCTCCGCTGGTCAAATACGCCGGCTCCCGGGACACGGGGAGCCCGAAGCCTCCTCCACTGGAAAGGGGAGGCTTCGGGGGAGTCGGCGAACGCTTCCCGAACGAGGGCCGCCGCGGCCTGAGTG
>Ga0075471_10002810_pt1 | contig 11363 bp, 17 predicted proteins | sample DEB19_08_DNA_2_FD_74787 | JGI IMG/M metagenome (GOLD analysis project Ga0075471, IMG submission 74787) | Aqueous microbial communities from the Delaware River and Bay under freshwater to marine salinity gradient to study organic matter... | ecosystem: Environmental > Aquatic > Marine > Coastal ... | reverse complement strand
TTTGTGACTGGCAAAGGAATCAAGATGCTGGGCACTCCCGCAGTCTCAGAAGGCTATGACGACCCCCACAATGCTCGCAGGGTCCAACAAGCAAACACCCTTCTTCACGAAATGGGGCACGCTGTTGACTGGATAGACAACCCAGACAGCCTCGTCAACGAGCCAAGAACCGCTGAATACATCAACAAGTCCACCAAACTGAAGCCAATCTCAGAGGGAAGAGCAGAAGGATACCGAGTCGCACATGTGCGCTCCACCAGGGCCATGCGCCGTGCCCGTAAGAACTTCCCTGGGTACATCAACACAGGCTTCCCGAACGCCTTTGCCCGTGCCCGATTTGAGAATGCTCGTCAAGAAACACTGAATAAGGAGTTAGGACGTTGAAACAGATTCTGTTGCGTATTCTTGCTGTTTTTGCTGCATCTGGTCTTTCCGTGGTTGGTGCTGGTGCTCTTGCCAATGTGCCCCTGTGGAAAGCCGTTTTGATGGCTGGAGTGGGCGGAGTTGCCACCGTCATTGAGGGTCTTGCCCGTGCCTACCTTGACGACGGTAAAATTGATGCCAACGAAATAAATGAAGTTTTCAACAAAGTTGACAAGGGCGCAAAGAAGTAAACTAAGAATATGCCTAGTTCAAAGCATTGGTCAGAACCTGACGACGACACCTACACGGATGATGATGGAAACATCCTGTATGTGGACAAAAAAGGCAAGTGGCGCAAGTTCAACGCACATGACCGTGAGTTCCAGCAGATGTACCACTACCACGAAGAAGACAACTGATGGGCCTCACAGGCAAAGAATACGACGAGCGTAATCCGCAATATACGCCAAACAAGGACCGCCGAATGAAGGAATGGCGGGAAAAGAAAGCCGCCAAAGCCAAGGCAGACGCAGAAGCCAAGGCAAGTGACTCCGCCAAGCAGGAGTCCGAAAAAGAAGAACGCAAGGAGTTGAGCGGTCCCGTGACCGCTACTCCCATTTCCTCATCCGATACGACATTATTGGATGCCATTAACAATGGAACACCTGGAGCACCAGCAGTAAAACCCCGACGCAGGAAAGCGCATTTCACTGCGGGTACAGACCACCCGACTCTCTTTTAAACACCTACTAGCAGATAAGGTAGAATATTCTCATGAACAATTCAGCAATGGGCGGAGACCAGTGGGCTAACCAGAAGAGGCGTGCAGCCTTTGCATTGGTTGGTCTTGAGCATCCTATGGATGCTGGCGGTGAGGAAATTCCCGAGACAGAGCCTTACTACAACGATGAGCGCACCGAAGCAACTCGTGCCGCCAATGCCCACATTGACCCGAACTACACCGCCGTGCGTCGTGCTCGTGGTCAAGACAAAGTGTCATCAGGTGCTCCAAGGTCTTCCACGTTTGAGGACATCAGCGAGCGTCTTGGAAGTGCCGAAACTGCTGCTCGTTCCAATGCATCAGACGTTAGCGCACAAATGGACTTAGCAGAAAACCTGTCTGATATCGTCAAGTCAGGAGAAGTTTCTGCGGGAGAAGGTTCTGCTGCGCACTCATTTGGTGAAGGTGAGTCCTACGAGGGTAGGCACGCTGGTTTTGCTGGCACCACTGGTTTTGCACACACTGGTCGGGGTTCATTTGATGACCGTCGCAACAGCCTTCCTGATTACGAATTGGGCGTTCGTTTGATGCGCACCGCTGGTCGTTGCAATCACCCACGTTGCCAACTCATTCGTGAAAAGGGAATGGAACTTACTGGCGTGTCTGGAAGGTTTGCTGGTGTTGGTATTGAGTCAAATCAACCAGAGATTCCAAGCATCCCAGTTGACAAAAAGTATTATGGCAAAAACCCATTAACGGGTAAAGATAATCGCAGTGATATTCGTATTGAGCGCTCATACAAGCCTGCGGATAAGAACCATCCAGAATGGGCATCAATGCAGCAGGGAGGTGTTGGTGAGTCGTTCTATGACCCATCAGACCTTCTGCAGCACCACCACTTTGAGGGCGATGCCGACTTTGAGCGTTACCCGCTTCCGTGGGACATGTAATCAAAACATTTGATGTGTAACGGTATACTTACCGTATGTTCGCAAAGTACCGCATTCCTGCACTTGTAAAAGCAATCATCTTCACAAACTTTGTGTTGCGTGGTCTTACACGACTTTTGGCTAGAGAAAGCCTGAAAGACCTGAAGAACGCTTTTTTCGGTGATGTTGTCGTGTTTTCCCTTGAACCGACTTGTGGTTTGGATATCTCTGCTCGTGACGTTAACACCAGGGATTGTTTGCGCACATGGGACATCCGTGAGCCAAGATTGAACAGCCGTGATAATTAAGTACACCATCAACGTTCCTGTGCAGGCTGAAGCCATCAGGATGGCTCACGACATGGCACGCAGTCATGGGTTCAAAATTGCCACAGTTATTCAAATCCAACAAACTGCCCAAACCGAGTGGCTGGTGACTTTAAGTGTCACAAGATGATTGCTCCACGCAGTGCGTGTGGTGTGGTGGCAAAATGGTGCCTGAACACGCTCATTATCGGTGCGAATCTTGTGGCGCTAGGGATGCTTGTTGTGAGGGAGTTTATTGATGAGTAAAGTTGCTTATCACGGCACCGTTTCAGGAGAAGCCCCTCATGTGCATGGCTATCCCTTCCATGCTGGAACCTTTGAAGCCGCAAATGCTCGCTTAGACGATGAACTTGAAAATGGTGTGGATTGGGACCCAGAGGGCACTGGTAAACCACAGATTGGAATCGGTCAAATCCATGCCTATGAAATTTCTGATGATGCTCCTACCTCAAAACGGGTATGGGAAGACCCCATGTTTTATGAAAATGAAGATAGGGCAGTCCCAGAACATAAAGAAAACCGTATTTACCCTTACAAAAACGCTATTGAAGACAAAGGCTCCACTTCCTATGTGATTCCTGCCGCCTTTGTTGGTAACCATGTTAAACACTTAAATAAAACACAGTTCTTTATTAATGCAACCCATGATGACGAACAAGCCATCTATAACGCAATTTCCGCTATGGCTGGTGGACCCATTAAAAGGGCTACCAAGCCTTAAGTTGTGGGGGAGTCTATTGATGAAAAATATTAGCCCGATTCAATTTCAAAAGTATTACCACGGCTCCAACGCAAAACCTGAAGTGATTTTAAAAGAGGGTTTAAAGGCACATAATCCTGCCGAAGAACTGTGGGGCGGCACCGAGTGGGAACATGATGAAGGACACCCAACTGGAGTGTATTTCTTTGAAAATAAAGAAGATGCGGACGAATGGGGTTCCCATACTTATTCAGTAGAACTGCCTCATCCGCATAAGAATTGGGGATGGACTGAATCAAATGGTGTCGTATGGACTTCTGATATTCCACCACATTTGATAAGAGACGCAGACAACCCTAATTCTCACTAGTTCTCACTTTGTGTATACTATTTATGAGGTCTAAACCCACCGAGGGGGACTGCCTGCGGGTGGTCCCTCTTCGTGTCTAGTAGAATTGTTTTATGCCAGCACCTACAGGACCACAATTTGAGTACCTCTACGTGGCTCCTGACAAACATCGTTGGGAACATAAAATACGAGCAACAGACACCGAAACACAAAAGTATGTTGGACAACTTTTGTGGGACACGCACACGGGGGCAATCGCTGATGTGCATGTCGTTCCAGAACTTCAAAGGCGTGGCATTGCCACCAGCATGTGGCAAAAAGCACACAGCCTTCCTTCGGATATCATTCCCCCACGACATAGCGTGTTTCGTTCAGATGCAGGAGATGCGTGGGCAAGGTCAGTTGGTGGAGAATTACCAGAACGAGATAATGACTTCTAAGGTAAACTTGTTTAATGCTTAAGACCCGAGTGCGGGTTACAAGTTGTTTTATCTGGGTGATGCTCACCCTGCTGGGGTTTTATTCGCCAAGTCCCGCAAAAGCCGAAACTTACACAGCCACAGCGCAGACTCGTGACTTTTATTTCAAGTCCGAAACGCCTATGACTATGACCGTGCGTACCTATGCTCAGCAATACGGCATTGACTCCATGCTTTGGGTGTACGACGAGTCCAACAATACTATTACTGCAAATGATGACTGGTTTGGTCTGGATTCCTATGTGAGTTTTTCCATGACCGCTGGCATGACCTACCGACTCAGGGCTGGTGTGTGCTGTGGCGACCCCAACCGCTGGTACGGGACCTCATATGTCATTGAGCCGTCAATGACCCCTGAAAATGCCCCTACCACCACCACCATAGAAACAAGCACCACAACAACAACGGAACAAACGACCACAACGACATCTACTACGACGACCTCCACAACGACCACGACCACCTCAACGACAACAACTTCCACGACAACCACCGTTGCGCCGACAACCACGACAAGTACCACCGTTCCACGCACGACGACCACCACAACCATTGCACCTGTAGTGGTTGTGGCAACCACGACCACAACGTCTTCGTCCACGACGACCAGTACGACTGTCGCTCCTCAGACGACAACAACGTCCACTGTTCCCCCAACCACGACCACAGAATTATCAACAACAACCAGTTCATCTACTGTTCCTCCTGAAACGACTACGACCACTATACCCATCACTCCAGCCATCTCTCAAGAGGAGGCAGTGGCTATTGTCACCTCAGCGGCTGTTTTGAAGACTCTTACCGCTGACCAGGCTGCTGAAGTATTTGATGCTATTCAGGTAGATGAGATTACTGACGAACAGGCAGCAGAAATCATTGACGCTGTTCAGGATGCTCCCGAGGAAGTTAGGGCGGCATTTGAGGACAAAATAAATATCTTTGACAACAAGTTCAATACTTATGTTCCAATAGGTTCAAAAATCAATGTTGGGCAGCGAAAGGTCATTGTGGCTGCAACTGGGGTATTATTTATGGCACCAACAGTTTCTGTTTCTTCGTCTACCAGCGGCTCTTCGTCATCCGATACTCGCAAGCGTAGGAAGTAAGATTGAAATTCTTTAAAGAAATCCATGCCCTTTTGTGGACCCTGGCGGGTACGGCATTGGTCCTGATTACCCTGTCTGGGGCTGTTCGCAACATGGCCCTGTGGATTACGGGTATCACCCTTATTCTCCACTTTATTGGCTCTGTTTTCTCTGGTGAAGATGAGTAGCACAGTCTGAAGTAGAATAGACATATGCCGCACAATACCTCCACCATCAATTACACCCTGACACAAGGGTTGCCGTGGGACAGGCTCGTAATTATCAAGAATAAGTACAACCACAGCCTCCTTCACCCAACCAATCCTCGTGCTTTTATCAAAACAGGAACTCTCTCCAAATTTGAAATAACTGCAAGCATCACCACTGAGAATGGCATTTTGTTGTCGTTGACGGGTGAGGAAACCCTGGATTTGCCTACTGGCGATTTAGAGTACGACGTAGTTGCAACGGTTAACGGAGTTCAGCGTCCTTTAACAAGCGGTACAATTACTGTGTACGCAAACGACAACATCACCCCTCTGGAGGATTCACAAGCCATGGAAATCCGTTTTAAGAAGTACACGGACTTCCGTCAGGCGTACACCTGGAAGGACTCAGAGGGCACCACTATTGCCGTCACGGATGCTTTCATGCAGGCAAAGAACTCCGCTGGGACCACCGTGCTGGACCTGCGCTGGTATTCGTCTATTCCATCGGAATCCACCATTATTGCCCTTACTCCCTCCAACAAGCGTGGATATATCGCCCCCAAGGCTGGATATACGCTGGAGTTGCACATCTCCGACACCAACGGCATTCCCGCTGGCTCGTACCCATTTGACCTATTCGTGAAGGATTCCTCTGGGGACTGGTCATCCATTTCTCAGGGAACCATCGTTGTAGAACCTGCTGTTTCAGCACCCCCAGCATGAGCACAGTTGAAGTAACTAAACAACCAAATAAGTACGTCACAGTCACCAAGACACAGAATCTCACCACCGTTGTTCACCCAACGGAAGAGGTTCTGGAAGTACATGACCCAGGCGTTGCTGGACCCCCCAATAGCCTGTCGGTGGGTACGGTTACTACAGGTACAGCCGCTGTCACCATTACTGGAACTGCACCTTCTCAAACTCTTAATTTTGTACTTCCCACTGGTGGTTCCTACATCCACACACAGGGTTCTTCTGCCAGTACATGGACAATTAACCACAATTTGGGCTTCTATCCCTCTGTTACCGTCGTGGATAACGGCGATAACGTCGTGGTAGGTGATGTAAACTATATTTCTACAAACTCGTTAACCGTCTCGTTTTCCGCCGTTTTTGGTGGAAAAGCCTATCTTTCGTGAGGATTGAATGTCAAAGTTTCTGACAAACGTAAATCTCAGTGGCAATGAACTCCTCAACGCCGTTGTTCAGAATGCTGGTACTGCCCCGTCTACCAACGCCAAGGCTGGTGGTATTTACTTTGATACTAACAGCGGTGCTAATGTCCTGAAATACCACAACGGCACGACCTGGGTGGAAATCACGGCTGGTGCTTCTGGAACGTGGCAACCATACGATGCTGACCTTTCGGCTATTGCGGGTCTGTCGGGCACTTCGGGCTTCCTCAAGACCAATGGCTCGGGAACTTGGACCGTTGACACCAACACTTATTTGACCTCATCCACTGGTGTGGTGTCGGTCAACGGCAACTCTGGTGTAATCACGGGTATTGCGGTTACCGCATCTGGTCTGAACCAGTTTGCTTCCACGACCTCCGCCCAATTGGCTGGTGTGTTGTCTGATGAAACTGGTTATTCCACGGGCGCACTTGCCGTCTTCAACATTTCTCCATCTATTGCGACCAGCATCACGACCACAAGCACGACGTTTGACCTTGTCAACACGACGGCAACCACGGTCAACTTTGCTGGTGCGGCTACGGCGGTCAACATTGGTGCTTCCAACAGCACCACGACCATCAATGGTGACCTGGTTGTCAATGGTACGACCACGACCATCAACAGCACCACGGTGGCAATTGACGACCTAAACCTGCAACTTGGTTCTGCCTCTGGCACCTATACCCCATCTGATGCTGGCGCAGACGGTGGCGGTATCACCCTCAAGGGAACCACCGACAAGACCATCCTGTACACCAACAGCACTTCGTCGTGGACCTTGTCTGAGAACCTTGACCTTGCATCGGGCAAAGTTCTCAAGATTGCTGGAACGCAGGTCCTGTCGGCTTCCCAGTACACGGGTAATGCTTCCACCGCCACCACGGCGACGAACGTCACTGGTGGAGCCGCTGGCTCGCTGGTGTACCAGTCGGGTTCGGCAACCACGACCACGCTTGGTATCGGAACCTCGGGCTATGTCCTCACGTCGTCTGGTTCGGCTCCACAGTGGTCCAAGAAGAAGCACGTTGCCACCCTTACGGCTGGCACCAACTCCTACAGCGTCACCCACGGTCTCGGCACCTCTGATGTCATCGCACAACTTCAGATTGCTTCTACTGGTGAGGTGGTTTACGCTGATGTTACCACCACGAGCACTACGACCACGGTTACGTTTGCAACTAACACCGCTGTTGACTACACCCTGGTTCTGATTGCCTAACACGGAGGGTCAACCTCCAGTAAAGTAGAACCATGTCGGATTTCTTAAAATCGCTCAAAATCAAGGGCATTGAAGTTGACACGGCTGGGGCAACAACAAACCAGGTTCTTAAGTTCAACGGTACTAAGTTTGCCCCAGGGACCGCATCTACTGTTGGCGCACTTGATGACCTGTCCGATGTTGTCATTACCAGCCCAAGTAAGTATCAAATTATCAATTATGACGGTACGAACTGGGTCAATAGTGAGGCATCTGTCACTACTTACGTCAGAAATGCTGAGTCAACCACGCTCAACGTGGGTGAAGTTGTTTATTTGTATGGAGCACAAGGTGACCGTGCCAGCGTAAAGAGGGCAATTAATACCTCTGATGCAGGTAGTGCCACCACCGTGGGTGTGGTCGCCGCTTCTATACCTACCGCTTCTGATGGTCCTGTGGTCACCCAAGGTTATTTGATGGGACCAAACCTGACCGCCTACAATGTCGGTGACATTCTGTACCTTGGTTCTACGGCGGGTACTCTTACTGCCACAAAACCACAAGCCCCAAATCACCTTGTGTATGTCGGTGTGGTTGCCCGAAATAATAGCAATGGTGTTCTTTACGTTCGTACCCAGAACGGGTACGAACTGGACGAGTTGCACAACGTCCAAATAAACAGTGGAACTCTGGCAAATGGTCAAACAATTACATATGACTCCTCTACCCAGTTGTGGAAAAACACCACACCATTGGGTGGAGCGACAGTTTCCGATACGCCTCCGTCATCACCCAGTACGGGTCAGTTGTGGTTTGAATCTGACACAGCAAAGACGTTTGTTTACTATGACTCATTCTGGATTGAGGTCGGGAGTGGCGGTGGTGCGGGGGCACTTGATGACCTGTCCGATGTGGCTATCACGTCACCAGTAACTGGTCAGGGTTTGACCTACAATGGTTCTTCATGGGTGAACAGCACTGTTTCTACGAACCCCATGAATGACACTAAGTTCTCGGCTATCATCACAATGGACATTGGAGTATAAATGGCATCTGGAGACAGAACAGAAAAACGCCTTATTGGTCCAGTGCAGTTGACTGCAACTGAAATCGCCCTTGGTTCCAGCATTTCTGGTACCTATACCTGGATTGTGAAGCAGGTTGTCCTTTGTAATACCACAGGTATTGACCGCCTTGTGTATCTGGGTGTAGGCACCGATTCCGCAACGGGTGGTGCCGCTGGTCGTGTCCTGAACGCCCTCCCAGTAGCGGCATATGACACCGTGGTGTGGGACACCGCTCTTGTTCTTGTCGGAAGCGCCACCGCAGGTAGTGCTGACCGCTTGTGGGGGTACTGTGACTCTGCGTCCTCCGTGACCATTACGGTGATGGGCTGGCAAAAGGAAAACTAATGGCTATCTCATCATTCCTCGGCTCCAGTGCCCTGTTGCCTGCTGGACTGGGATTTCGCAACAAAATCATCAATGGTGGTTTTGATGTATGGCAACGGTCCACTTCAGCAACTGTTACTGGTGCTGACTCCTATTCAACGGCTGACCGTTGGCGTATACGAACAGCAGGTGCTGGCGGCTCAGTTACATCGTCTCGTCAATCCGCAGGCTTAAATGGGTATCAATATTGTTTGCGATACCAGCGTGTAAGTGGTAACACTGACACCAATGCACTTCAGTTGGTTCAAACACTAGAAACATCGGAATCCATCAAATTGGTGGGTGGCAGTGTTGTTCTGTCGTTCTGGGCAAGAAGTGGTGCAAACTATTCGCCAACAAGTTCAGCGTTGAAGGTTTATTTGACCAGTGGAACGGGTACTGACCAATACTGGCTTTCTTTTACAAACTACGCCAACGTAATAGACCAAACCGCAACTTTGACTACTACATGGCAACGATTTGTATACATTGCTACACCATCCACCTCGGCAACACAATTTAGTGTTCAATTCCAGATGACCCCCACGGGAACCGCTGGTGCAAATGATTATTTTGAAATCACGGGCGTTCAACTGGAAGCCAATTATCAGGCAACTCCTTTTGAACAACGTCCTATTGGCGTAGAACTTCAATTGTGCCAACGATACTACTGTTATATGAACTTTGACACGGGTACAGGGGCAAACTTTGTTGATGGGTACCAATCGTATGGTGCTTACATAACGTCATGGCTACAATTCCCACAAACAATGAGAACACGACCAACGACTGTAACCATAGGTATTGGTGGTTATTCAAACACGACTGGTTGGACCGCTAATGGTGTTAGTCCTGATTACTGCCAAGTGTACGCCACCATGTCTGTAAGTGGTGTGAACCGTGGTTACTATTACATCAACAATGTGTATGCTAGTGCGGAGTTATGATGTTTTACAAAATTTCTGATGATGTGTTTTTGCTTGTAGAAGGAACAACAAGCACAACATTTACTTCTGAAGACAAAGAAGGTTTCTACAGTCGTTATCTCACATGGCTTGCTGAGGGCAATACACCAGAAGAATGGGCACCAGATGTCAATCAGTAACCAGATTCCGTCTTCCCGTGTTATCCAACCAGGGGTGTGTACTTCATCTACTCGCCCTGCATCACCATATACGGGACAATGTATTTACGAAACAGATACCAACCGTCTGTATGTGTGGAACGGGTCGGCGTGGGTAATTCCAAACCAGACAACACAGAACCCCGAAGGCTTGGAGTTGGTTCGTACTGTCACGGTCAGCGGTTCATCTTTGGTGACGATGGATTCTCTTTTCACAACCACTTACGACAATTACAGAATCCATGTGAATGTTTATGGGTCTGCCGCTTCGTATGGCAAGTGGCGTTTTCGTGCTTCAGGAACTCCTGCAACAACAGGATATTACTATGGCGGGTTTTATTCGTCAGTTAACGGTTTGAACAACTACGCTGGTTCAGGCGTGTCTGACTTGAACGGTGTTTATTGGGGTTCGTCGTCGTCAATTGTTTCAAGCGACTATGTAGAGGTGTTTAATCCTGCGTCAGTTACTTATACAGGGTTCAAATCAACATTGTGGGATTACGGTGGAACGCCATACGCATACAACCTTCAAGGGCATCGTGAACCTGCTGTTTCGTATGACGGTATTCAGATGACCCCTGCTAGTGGGACCGTGACTGGCACAATAGCGGTGTACGGGATGAGGAAATCCTGATGGCTATTTCTAATAACAACACTGGTTTGCGTCCTGGGGTTTGCACCAGCAGCACACGCCCAACCAGCCCGTACAACGGTCAGGTGATTTACGAAACTGATACGAAGCAGACCCTGGTGTATCAGGGTTCTTCGTGGGTGATGTTGACCGATGCAGACACCCCACCAGGACTGGAACTGGTCAAGACACAGACGGTCGGGTCAGGCGTGTCATCCGTGACGGTTAGCGATGCGTTCAGCGCAAACTGGGATAACTACCGAATTATTTATTCGGGAGGTACTAGCACTTCAGGCGCATGGTTGTATTTCAATCTGAACGGCAACCCTAGCGGCTGGTACGGAAACCTTTACTACGCAAACTTTGCTAGTGGGTCCGTCGCTACCGTTGGTATGAGCAACGCAAGTAACTGTAACTATGTTGGTGGTTCAATTTCTAGTGGGGTTGACGCATCTATTGAAATCCGAAGCCCATACAAAAATGCTGTGACGTACTTCAATGCTCCGTTTATTGACGCAAATAACGCTGGGCAAACAGTCACGGCATTGGCTAATACAAACTCCTATACGGGTTTTACTTTGACAATCAACGTTACGACAATCACTGGAGGAACCATCCGTGTCTATGGATACAGAAACA
>Ga0075471_10002809_pt1 | contig 11363 bp, 6 predicted proteins | sample DEB19_08_DNA_2_FD_74787 | JGI IMG/M metagenome (GOLD analysis project Ga0075471, IMG submission 74787) | Aqueous microbial communities from the Delaware River and Bay under freshwater to marine salinity gradient to study organic matter... | ecosystem: Environmental > Aquatic > Marine > Coastal ... | reverse complement strand
CTTTGGGAACGGAATTCCGCCTGATGCGGAACCCCGTCGTGTCTCCGGACGGCGCCCGCGTCGCGTTCAGCCACCAAGGCGATATCTGGGTGGCGCCGCTCGCGGGGGGCATGCCCGCGATGCGCGTCACCGCGCAGCCCTCGCGGGAAGACACTTGTCTTTGGACCCCGGACGGGCGTTCACTCGTCTTCACGAGCAACCGCTTCGGCAACAACGATCTCTTCGTCGTGGATCTCGTCGGCGGCGAGCCCCGTCGGTTGACCCATCATTCGGCGGACGATCGGCTGATGGGCCTCTCGCCGGATGGAAAGTGGGTCCGTTTCACCTCGGAGCGCGAAGAGCAGGACCTTCGTCGCCATGCGAACCTCTTCGAAATCGCGATCGACGGGGGGACGGAGCGACGGGTTTCCGGCTACGCGTTGACCGACGGGCGTGTGTCGCCCGACGGGACGATGCTCGCCTTCACACGCGGAGCGGAATCGTGGTGGCGCAAGGACTACCGCGGGGCCGCGAATCTCGACGTCTACGTCGCGAACACCAAGGACGGGGGCGACTTCAAAGCGCTCACCACGTGGGAAGGCAACGATTTCGGACCGATGTGGGCGACCGACGGTCGCGGCGTCTACGTGACGCGTGAAAAGGACCGCGCCACCAACCTGTGGTTCGTCACCGTCGGCGGAAGCGAAACGCAGGTCACGAATCTTCCGACGCCCGGCGTGCGATTCGCCTCGCTGAACGCGCGCGGGACGCATCTCGCGTTCGAATCGGGAAGCGACGTGCATACGCTCGAAATCGATCCCGCGAATCCGGCACGTCCTCTCGGTGAACCGCGTCGCGTTCGGGTGTCGGGATTCCTCGATCTCGACCAATCGAACGCGGAAGTGCGCGTGTCGAACGACGTCGGCGAATATGCGCTCTCGCCGGACGGCAAGATGATCGCCTGCGTCAGCGGCGGCGAGATCTTCGTCATGGAACGCAAGAAGGGCGATTTCCGTCGTACCCGCCGCGTCACCGACACGGCCGCGAAGGAACACGACATCTGCTTCTCGCCGGACTCGAAGTCGGTGTTGTTCGTTTCGGACACGTCGGGCGAAGAGCAGATTTGGCGCGTGAAGTCCGACGATGCCGCGGAGCCCCGTCTCACGCACGCGCGCAAGTTCGCGGTTGAAAAAGTGACCGAGACGCCGGGTGAGAAGTCGGGGCTGGAACTGTCTCCCGACCATAAGACGTTGAGTTACGTTCGCGGACTCGGCGACCTCGTGCTCGCCGACCCCGTGACGCTCGAGGACAAGAAAACTCTCGATCGCGGTTTCTCGACGCCTTCCTACAACTGGTCGCCCGATTCGCGTTGGATCGTCCTGTCGAAGGACGACAACGACTTCAATACCGACGTGTGGATCTTCGATACGACCGGAGCGGAGACGCCGTACAACGTGTCGCGCCACCCGGACGAAGACACGAGCCCCGCCATGGACGGCAAGGGCCGTTTCATCGCGTTCATCACGAAGGACGGCCTTCTGAACGACACCGATCTCGCGATCGCGTGGTTGCGGAAAGCCGACGCCGAAAAGACGCCGCAGGATTGGGACGACGAATCCCCGTCGACCGGCGGCGCGGCATCGGCGCCGTCGACTCCGGGAGCCGCGCCCGGCGCGACGCCGCCCGGTGCTCCCGGAACACCCGGACCCGGAGGTGCGGGGGGCGGCCCCGGCCGTCGCCGCCGCGGAGGTGACGACGCGTTCGACGCGCCGCAGGATCCGCCGCAGGACGCCGCCGCGGAATCGCGTCCGGCGTCCCGTGCGACGTCGCGCCCCGAGAAGAAGGTCGAGCCCGTCGTGATCGAGTTCAAGGGGCTGCACAAGCGCACGAAGAAGGTCGTGAGTGGAGAGGGACGTCGTTCGACGCCCGCACCGTCTCCGGACGGTAAGTCCATCGCCTTCAATCAGCCCGGGACCGGCGGCGGGCTGATGATCGTCGGCTTCGACGGCAAGGACAAGAAGGCGCTCTCGCCGACCCCCGCGTCCCAACTCAAGTGGGACGGCGACGAGTTGTGGCACATCTCCGGCGGTGAAGTCGGTGCCATGTCGAAGTCCGGTTCACGCACGGGCTACGCGTTGTCGGGGACACGGACGCGCTACCCGCGCGAAGAGCGCCGACTCGTCTTCCGCGAAGCGTGGCGCAAGATGCGGGACCACTTCTACGACGAGAAACTCCACGGCGCGGATTGGAATGCGGCCTACGCGCGTTTCGAACCGATGGCGATGGATGCGACCACGAGCGAGGACCTCGCGATGGTGGTCACGCTCCTGCTCGGCGAGCTGAACGGCAGCCATCTCGGATTCACGCCGTCGCAGCGTTGGTCGTCGACGAACCCGTCGTCGACGGCGCAGCTCGGTGTCCTTTGGGATTGGACGTACTCCGGTCCGGGGCTGCGCGTGTCCCGCGTCTTGGAGGATACGCCCGCCGCCCGCGAGAAGAGCAAGCTGCTTCCCGGCGACGTCGTCGTCGCACTCGAAGATCGTCGCACCGACGATCCGAAGACCAACGCGTGGTCCGCGTTCGATCGTCTCGCAGGCAAGGAAGTCCGCGTCACCGTCCTTCGCGAGGGTGCCGAGAAGGAGATCCTCATGACGCCTTCGGCGGGGTTGGGACAAGCCGTCTACAACGACCGCGTCGAACGTCGTCAGGAGGCCGTCGCGAAGGCGACAGAGGGCAAGGTCGGCTACGTGCATATCGCTGCGATGGCGGAGGCCGAGTTCCTTCGTTTCGAACGCGAGCTCTTCGCGGAAGGCGACGGCAAGTCGGCGTTGATCATCGACGTCCGCGGAAACGGCGGCGGTTCGACGGCGGACTGGCTCTTCACCGTGTTGACGCAAGCGGACCACGCGATCACGCGGCCCCGCGGCGGCGGTGACGGCTACCCGCAGGATCGACGCATCTTCTCGGCTTGGACGAAACCCGTCGTCGTCCTGTGCGACGAGTTCTCCTATTCGAACGCCGAGATCTTCAGCCACGGCATCAAGACGTTGAAGCGCGGCCCGGTGGTCGGTCAGACGACCTACGGCGCCGTGATCTCGACGGGCGCTTTCATGCTGATGGACGGCTCTTCGCTGCGGAATCCGTTCCGTGGTTGGATCGCGAAGGGCAACATGAAGAATATGGAGAACAACGGCTGCGAGCCGGACTATCTCGTGATCAACACGCCCGCCGACGTTCTCGCGGGCCGCGATCCGCAACTCGACAAGGCGATCGAACTGGCCCTCAAGGCCGTGCGCTGATCGCACTCGTCGTATGAGAAAAGCCCCGGTCGCCGACGCGGCCGGGGCTTTTCTTTTTTCGACGGGGATCAGCGGGCGGCGAACGCGGCGGCGCGGGCGGCGATCGCCTTGCCGACTTCCGAGCACTTCGCGGCTTTCGACGCATCCGTCTCGAGATCGTAGGTCAACGGCTTGCCGTCCTTGAGCACCGAGACCACGGCCTCCTCGATCGCTTCCGCGGCCTTCGCGAGCGCGGCGTCGTTCTTGCGGAGACCGAGCCACGCGAGACCTTCCTTCGCCGCGAGGATCATGGCCATCGGGTTGGTCTTGTCCATGCCCGTGTACTTCGGCGCCGAACCGTGAATCGGCTCGAACATGCCGTTGGAATCACCGACGTTGCAACCCGCCGCCATGCCCATCCCGCCCTGAAGCACCGACGCGAGGTCGGTGATGATGTCGCCGAACATGTTGGTGGCGACGACGACGTCGTACCAGTCGGGCTTCATCACGAGCCATTGCGTGAAGGCGTCGACGATGGCCGTTTCCTTCTCGATCTCGGGGTACTCCTTGCCGATTTCGAAGAAGATCTCTTTGAAGAGGCGGCATCCGTGGAGGACGTTGTCCTTCACGATCGCGGTGACGCGCTTCTTGCCGTCCGCGGGCGCGCCCGTCTTGCGGGCGCGGCACACTTCGAAGGCCTTGCGGATGATGCGCTCGGATCCGCGTCGTGTGATGACGCGGGTGTCGATCGCGACCTGCTTCACGTCTCCGGGCGCGAGAACGCCGCCCGTCGGGCTGTACATGCCTTCGGTGTTCTCGCGGAGAATCACCATGTCGACTTGGCCCGGTTCCCACACCTGCTTCTGCTTGCCGTGGATGCGATGAATCACCCCGGGATAAAGCTTCACGGGGCGGATGTTCGCGTAGAGATCCATCTTCACGCGGTTGCCGATGACGGGCGAATGTCCCGCCATGTGGCCGTTGCCCATGAGCACCATCTTCTTCGTGACGGGGTCGTCCCAACCCACGGCACCGAGAAGGATGAGATCGGCGGCGCGGCATCGTTCGAGCGAACCGTCCGGCCAGTCGGTCTTCATGCCGTTGTCGAGGAACCACTTACCGCCGCACGGGATCTCCGTGAACTTGAAGTCGAGCTTGAGCGGGCCCGATACGGCTTGGATCACGCGCAGGCCTTCGGCCATCACTTCGGGGCCGATGCCGTCGCCGGGCAGCGTCACAACGTCGTAAGTCATCGTCGGTCTCGGTCGAATCGTTGGGGGGGAACTCAGTAGGCGCGCGCGAAGAGCACGCGGCCTTCCGAGGGCTTGCCGGACACGGGATCCGTGCCCGGAGTCTTCATGGAAATGGGGCCGTCGGCCCCGTCGATCACGTCCGCGAGCGGAATGCAGCGGATGGTGGCCTTGGTTTCTTCCTTGATTTTCGCTTCGGTTTCCTTCGTGCCGTCCCAGTGCATCGCGTAGAAGCCCGGCTTCTCTTCGATGGCCGACTTGAATGCGGCGTAGTCGTCGCACGCCCGGGTCTGAGCGGCACGGAAGGCGACGGCACGTTCGAACAGCATCTTCTGCGCGGTCGCGAGGGCGTCGTCGAACCACGCGGGCGTGATGGCATCCGCCGAAACGACGTTCTTCGAACGCGGCGTGCGGGTGACCGCCATCACGGCGCGATTCGCGAGGTCCTTAGGTCCGACTTCGAGGCGGACCGGCACCCCGCGCTGCTCCCAATGGAAGAACTTGTCCGGCGGGCGAAGTCCGTCGCGCAGGTCGAGGACGACGCGCTGCCCGGTGGAACCGTACGGGACCTCCAGAATTTCGCGTCCGCCGCACACCGCTTCCGCGCGCGCGACGGCGTCCGCGCCGACGAGGCGGGCCAAGAGTTCCTTCGCGTAGGCGAGGACGGCGGCCTTCTCGTCGTCCTTGCGGTAGATCGGGACGATCGCCGCGAGAACCGGCGCGACCTTCGGCGGGAGGACGAGACCGTCGTCGTCCGAGTGGGTCATGATCAGCGCGCCGATCAGGCGCGTGCTGACGCCCCACGACGTCGTCCACACGTGCGCGACCTTCTGATCGCGCGTCTGGAACTTGATGTCGAACGCTTTCGAGAAGTTTTGACCGAGGTTGTGGCTGGTTCCGGCCTGAAGGGCTTTCCCGTCCTGCATCATCGCTTCGATGCAGTAGGTGTCGTCGGCGCCCGCGAAGCGTTCGGCGGGCGACTTGCGGCCCCGGTGGACGGGAATGGCGAGTACGTTTTCGGCGACGTCGGCGTAGACGTCGAGCATGCGCCGGGTTTCGGCCTCGGCTTCTTCCCACGTTTCGTGGGCGGTGTGGCCTTCCTGCCAAAGGAACTCCATCGTCCGGAGGAAGAGGCGGGTGCGCATCTCCCATCGCACGACGTTGGCCCACTGGTTCACGAGGATCGGGAGGTCGCGCCACGACTGCACCCATTGGGCGTAGGTGTGGCCGATGATCGTCTCCGACGTCGGACGGACGATCAGGGGTTCTTCGATCTCACCCTTCGGCTTGAGGCCGCCCTTGCCGTCCGGTTCGAGACCCGAGTGGGTGACCACCGCGCATTCCATCGCGAATCCTTCGACGTGCTTCGCTTCCTTCGCGAGGAAGGACATCGGGATGAACAGCGGGAAGTAGGCGTTGACGTGGCCGGTCGCCTTGAAGCGGGCGTCGAGCTCGCGCTGGAGACCTTCCCATACCGCGTACCCGTGGGGCTTGATCACCATGCAGCCGCGCACGGGGGAATAGTCCGCCATGCCCGCGGCGTTGATGACGTCGAGGTACCACTGGTTGTAGTCCTTCGTGCGGGGGGTGATGTTCGTCGCCATGCGTGCGCTCCTCCGCGGTTGCGGAGGGCGATGTTCCCAACCGGGGGGAGGTGGGAAAAGGTGGAGCGGGAAGCCGATTCGCCGTGTTTTTTCGACGGCCCGGCTCAAGGCGCCACGGGTCGATCCGAGAATGGGGGCAAGCAGGGATCTCGGCGGCGCATGCGCCGCACTCGCCGTCACACGAGGAAGTCCCTGCCGCACGCAAAAACGGAGGGAGCGACGCGGCCTTTGCGCGTCGCAGGTTCGGTGAAGCGTCGTCGAGGGCGACGGATCGAAAGGTCCGCCGCCCTCGACCCTTTTCCGGCTCGCCGCGCCGAGGCCCCCGACTTCGAAGTCGGAGGACCGGGCCCCGCCGGTCCCGGAAATCCGGCCTCGGCCCGTCGAACGGATGTCCCTCAAGCCGGGGGCTTGTGGATCCCGATGGGTGAGGTAGACTTCGCGCCGCTTCCTCTCGCACGGTCAAACGTGCGCGGGCGTCAGCGAACGGGGGCGTAGCGCAATTGGTTAGCGCACCAGACTGTCGATCTGGTGGTTGCGGGTTCGAGTCCCGTCGCCCTCGCTGAAAAGGTCCTTCCGGTCGATCCGGGAGGACCTTTTTCTTTTTCTCCTCCGGTTCCCCGACGGAACTCCGCCGCTCGATCGGCGACCGCTCGGCGTTTGACCTCCGCGTGACCGATTGTCAGCGCGTTGAGGTATTTATGGATTATAGGGGGGGCGGCCATTGTCGGGGGGGCTTCGATACCTCTAAAACGGCACTATGCGAAAAAAGCAAACCTCTTTTGCCTGAACCGCATCCACCCCGCGCCCTTCCGCAGTTGCGGACAGTCGGCCGGAGAAAGTCGCGAATCTCATGACGACCCCGAACGGCGCCTCGGCGCAATTGCAAGCCGAACCGCGTCCCCAGCGTCTTCCGTCGACGTCCACCGTGGCGTCGCCCCCACGGCAGGTGATGGGCCTCCTCAATGCCGTCTTCCCGGACGTGCTGTGGGTCTACAACATCGACGCCGATCGGACGGAGTTTCTGAGTAGCGCCTTCGAGCGTGTATGGGGACGTCCCGCGGCCGATGTGCTGAAGGACCCCGACGCCTGGATGCAGTCGGTCCATCCCGACGACATCGCCGCAGTCGAAGCGGCGCTCGGCGAGTCCGAAAGGACGGGCGTCTATCGAGCGACCTATCGGGTCATCCACAAGGACGGCACGGTGCGCACGGTCGTCGACGAAGGACACCGCGTCACGGCGTCCGACGGCTGTCGCTACATCCTCGGGCTCGCACGCGATCTCGGACGGTCGATGGCGATCGAGCGGCGTCTGAGTCGCGCCGAACATCTACGCGGTTTGGCGCAACTGTGCGGCGGGCTGGCGCACGATTACAACAACATTCTCGCCTCCGTCTCGGCGACGGTTCAGGCCGCCGCGGCGCAACTGTCCGACGGCGGAGCCGCCGAACGTCTCCTGCGTTCGGTGCGCGCCGACGTCGAGCGCGCCGCCGAACTGACGGGGCGATTGGCCGCCGTCGCGGGCAAGGGGGCCTTCTCCTTCGAAACGGTCGACATCGCCGACGCGTTTCCGATGCTCGCCGCGACGGCTCAATCGATCGCGCCGCGGCTCGATGTGAAAGACCCGGTCGATGTCGCCGGACTGATGGTCGACATCGATCGACGTCAGTTCCGACAACTGCTCGCGAATCTCGTGAAGAATGCGGCGGAGGCTTCGTTCAATCGGACATCCGATCCCGTCGTGGTGCGACTGTCCCGAGAAACGATCTGCGATCCGACCACCAAGGTCGTCGATCTCGGGATCCTGCATCGCGGGTCGTACGCCGTGGTCGACGTCGAGGATCACGGCATCGGCATGTCGCCCGAAATTCGGGCACGCCTGTTCGAGCCGTATTTCTCGACCAAGTTTGCGGGTCGCGGTCTCGGGTTGGCGGCCGTGTCCGCGATCGTGCTCGCCCACGACGGGGCGTTGCGCGTCGAAACGCGCCCCGGTCGCGGAACGAAGGTTCGCATCTGGATTCCTTCTTCCCTCCGCGAAGGCGGCGCGTGCGACGGAAAGCCGTCCGGCCTCGTACACTCGGCCGAATCATGCCCCCTTTCGATGCCCGACTTCGACTGTCGCAACGGACGAGCCACCTGCGGGAGGCCGGACTCCTCCGCCAACTCACGCTGAAGGTCAACGCCTTGCCCGACGGCATCAACCTCGGGCAGGGCGTCTGCGATCTCGACATGCCGGAAGCGCTGCGGGAGGCCGCGATCGCGTCGATTCGGCGCGACCGTGCGACCTACACGCCGTTCCCGGGGATTCCGGAACTCCGCGAGGCGATCGCGGTGCGGACGCGGGCACGCTACGGGCTCGACTACGGAAGCGAAGGCATCTGCGTCACGGTCGGTGCGAGCGCGGCGTTCACCGCCGCGTTGTTCACGTTCATCGATCCCGGCGACGAACTCGTGCTCTTCGAGCCTTTCTACCCGTATCACCTGTCGCTCGCGAAACTCGCGGGAGCCGTGGTGCGCACGCTGCCGCTCGGGCACGACGGGGCCGTGCCTTTCGACGCGCTGAAGGCGGTCCTCGGCCCGAAGACGAAACTCGTCGTCGTCAACACGCCGTCCAATCCGATCGGCAAGGTGTGGTCGCGCGGTGAACTCGAGACGCTTTCGGACATCCTCGCTTCGACGTCGACGATGGTCGTGACCGACGAGATCTACGAGGATCTCTGCTACGACGGGCGCGGACACGTCCCGCCCGCGACGATTCCCGGATTGTTCGACCGGACGATCGGCATCTCCGGATTGTCCAAGGCGTATTCCATCACCGGGTGGCGACTCGGCTGGATCGCCGCGCCCGAAGCGATCACTCGGGCCATCGGTCCCGTGTTCGACATCATGTGCGTCTGCGCGCCGCGTCCCATGCAACACGCCGCGGTGGAAGCGTTGCGCACGCTGCCGGAGGCGTGGTACCGCGAACAGCGCGACGGCTACGCGCGTCGACGGACGATGCTCGCCGATGCGCTTCGCACGGCCGGATTCGTGCCGCGCATGCCCGAAGGCGCGTACTACATGGCCGCCGACTATTCCGGCGTATTCGGAAACATGACCCCGCGCGACGCGTGCTTCGCGCTTCTCGATCGGTTCCACATCGGAGCGATCCCGTCGGATCTTTTCTACGCCGATCCCGCCCATGCGGCGCGATTCCTGCGATTTCAGTTCGCGGTCGAAGAGCCGGTCCTGCGCGAAGTCGGGCGCCGTATGGCGGCCGGGGGCATCTAGCGCAGTCCGAAATCGGGAGGCTGCGGCGCGAACATGCGTCCCGGCTTCGGCGTGAGATCCGCGCGACGTTCGGGTGAGGCGAATGCCGCCGCGGCGGCGAACACGTCGTCGATCGACGCGTCGAGTCCGGCTCCGCGTTTGAACCACTCGTCGCGCCAGAACAGCCACGCGGGGGCCGTGACGACGTCGCCGCGCACGGTGACCGCTCCCGGCGCATCGAAGAACGCGCGGCTGCGCGCGGCGAGCCACGCGTCCTGAGCCGCTCCGACGGGAATGGTGGGCGCGTAGGGAAGGAGGAACTTGGCGGGGCCGCCGACCGCGAGAATCACGCGCGGGTCGCGGGACGATTTCGGCAGCGACTGGGTGATGATCCCGTGGAGCGTCGTTCCTTTCCCCCCGATGACGAAGGAACGCCCGCGGAAGAATCCGGCGCCTTCGACGACCGAATACGTGACGGGGATGTCGAGCAGGTCGTCGATCGGTCCGGCCAAGAGCACGGTTTTCACCGACATCGCGTCGAAGGCACGAAGCCAATAGGCGATCGCAACCGTGGGGTCGGGGAATTTTTCCGGATGCGAGGTGGGCGAGACGACGGCGCAGGCGGCGAGATAGGCGTCGAGTTCGGCTTCCGACGTCGGCGTCGCACGCACGCCCGCGAAGTCGAAACGCCCGTCGGCGGAGAGATGGCGACCGAAGAACGCATCGAGGGCGTCGGCGCGCCACGGACCTTCGACGAGCCCGGGCGTGGGTGGGCACGTCGGCTCGAAACGCTTCGGTTTGATCGCGCGCGTGTAGAAGAAAAAGAACGTTGCGATCGTCAGAATCAGCAGGACGACGACGACTTTTCCGATGCCGCGCATGGCGGGAGACGATAGCATCGCCCCGCCATGGAAGACGGATGGATCCGATTGGAACGCGGGGCGATCGAAGCGTGGATCGACCCGAAGGGCGCCGAACTGAAAGCCCTTCGGAGAGACGGCCTGCCGTACCTCTACGAGGGGGACGCTCCCGGGTTTTGGCCGAAAAGTGCGCCGTTGCTCTTCCCGGCGGTCGGCCGTTCCATGGGGGACGCATGGACGCTCGGCGACGGCCGTGTCGTCGCCATGCCGCGACACGGGTTCGCGCGTGATTGCGGATTTGACGTCCTGAGCGTTTCGGAATCCGCGGCGGTGCTCGAACTCCGTGCGTCCGACGTCACGCGGCTCGCCTACCCGTTCGACTTTCGACTCGTCGCGCGGCATCTCGTCGACGCCGGTGGGTTGCATGTCCACTACCGCATCTCGAACGAAGGCGGGATGCCGATGCCGTTCTCCTTCGGACTTCATCCGGCGTTCCGTTGGCCGATCGACGGCGTTCATGCCCCGCGCGAATCCTGGCGTCTGGGATTTCCGAAGGCGTTTTCGGCGGAGCGCCATGTGATCGACGTCGACGGCTATCGGACGGGCGCGACGGTACCGTGCATCGACGGCGATCGTCATGCGCTTCGGGATGCGGATTTCGCGGCCGACGCGATCGTGCTGCGCGATCCGCCGTTTTCGTCGGTGCGCCTCGAATGCGACGACATTCCGACGGCGGTCGAGGTGCGCTTCACGAAGGCGTCGTGGATCGGTTTTTGGACGCAGCCCGGCGCACCCTTCGTGTGTATCGAACCGTGGTGGGGCGTCGCCGCCTGCGCGGGGGATTCGGGCCGCGTGGAAGAAAAAGAGGCGATCCGATGGATCGCCCCGGGAGAGGCGGAAGCCTTCGAAATGGCCGTCCGCCTCGAATAGTCGTCGCGCGTTTTACTTGAACAGCGTGTGGCAGTCGACGCAGGTCTGCACCAAACCGTCGGCGGCTTTCTTGAACGCCTCGGGGTCCTTGGAGAAATCCGGCAGCGCGCGCGTGCCGTCGAGGCTCGCCTTCACGATGCGGTCATATTCCTGCGGATTGCGTTCGCGCTTCTTGTGCTCCGTCCACTTGATGCGTTCGAGGACGTTCGTCATGCG
>Ga0075471_10002808_pt1 | contig 11364 bp, 13 predicted proteins | sample DEB19_08_DNA_2_FD_74787 | JGI IMG/M metagenome (GOLD analysis project Ga0075471, IMG submission 74787) | Aqueous microbial communities from the Delaware River and Bay under freshwater to marine salinity gradient to study organic matter... | ecosystem: Environmental > Aquatic > Marine > Coastal ... | reverse complement strand
AAGAAGGCGCCGAAGAAAACGGTTGCGAAGAAGGCCGCGAAGAAGTCAGTGAAGAGGGTGGCGGCCGCGCGCACGCTCATCGCCGCCCCGGCTCCGGAGCGGACGCCGCGCACCAAGACCGCGACCATCTTCATCTTCAAGACCGATGCCGGTGTGAGAATTCGCACCACGCCACAGCGCCTGTATGCCAACCCCGGAGACCACGTGGAGTTCAACGTCGTCAACATGGTCGACGGCAGCGACGAGGCGGTCACGATTGAATTCGCCGGAGGAGGCCCGTGGGGCAAGGATCCATTCCAGGTTCGTAACTGGGAACGCAAGCCTCTCGCGCCCGGCCTGGAAGGCCGTTTCAAGTACACCGTCAGCGCTTACGGGTTTGTTGAGGACCCGGAAGTCGAAATGCCTGAAGGGAACTAGCGGGTCCTTACTTCCGCTCTGGCCGGAGCACACGTCCGGCCAGGGCGGTCGTGAACGTGCCATTGCGCCGCGCCAGCTGGCCATTGACGATGATGTCGTCGAAACCTTCGGAAAGCTGGTGCGGTTTGTCGTAGGTGGCGGCGTCGTTGACCTTCGCGGCATCGAAGATCAACACATCTGCGAAGGCGCCGGTTCTTAACTGACCGCGATCCTTCAGTCCGAATACCGCCGCCGGCAGCGTCGTCATGGAGCGAATCGCGGTTTCGATGTCGACGGCCTTCCGATCGCGGACGTACTTCTTGATCTTGCGCGCGAACGCGCCATAGGCGCGCGGGTGAGGTACGCCTTCACCCATTCTCACCAGATCGCCATCAGTGCAGGTCATCGTCCAGGGCTGCTGCATGATGCCTTCAATGTCGCCTTCGGACATGTTGAACGAGACGAGGCTGGCATCGCCCTTCTCGAGCATTTGAAGCGCGTATTCCTCCGGCGCCACGCCGGCCTTGGCGGCAAGTGTCGACAGCCGCTGGCCTTCGAACGACGGGTTGGGGGCGTAGCGGCTGATCATCAGCGTGTCCGCGCCACCGCGTCTCGCAATATTCGTCTTCACCTGTTCTCGGATCTCGGGTCGGAGCTCGCCGGTGATGCGCTTCATCATCGCGTCGCGGCCGCCGACCTGCGCCGATCGCGGCATCAGCGCGCCGACGATGCCGGTGCCGCTGGCTTCGTAGGGATACTGATCGGCAAACACCTGCACGCCACGCGCGCGCGCTGCCTCGATCCGGTCAATCAGCATCTGTGAGAGACCCCAGCTCGCGGGGCCGAGCGCCTTCATGTGCGATACCACGCCGATCACCCCGCCTTGCTCGGCGACGTCGATCACTTCCTGCACGGCGGCCACCACGCCAATCGTGTAGTCGGCCTCGTCGCGAATGTGGCTCGAGTACACGCCGCCGTACGGCGCCGTGGCCCTGGCCATCGCCACGACTTCAGCGGTCTTGGAGTAGCTGCCGGGTGCGTAGTAGAGGCCGCTCGACAATCCCACGGCACCGTCGATCATGCCCTGGCGTGAGAGCTCGACCATTTTCGCGACTTCGCCGGCATTCGGATCGCGATCGCTCATATCCATCACCGCACGGCGAATCGAACCGTGAGGCACGAATTGCGCGACGTTGGTGCCGATGCGTTGCTTCTCGTAGGTCGCACGCTGTGCGGCCAGGTCCACCGGTCCGCCGCCGTCAGGGTTCACGAATACCGTGGTCAGCCCCTGCGCCAGCAGCGGCTGGCCGTGCTTCAGTTCGTCGGTCGCGAGTCCGCCGCCGGCATGCGAGTGCACGTCTATGAATCCTGGGGTGACGTACTTGTCCGCGGCATCGATCACCGTCTTCGCCGCCGCGTTGCCGAGAGCGCCCATGGCCGCGATGCGATCACCGCGAATGCCGATGTCGGCGCGATACCAGGGATTGCCGGTGCCGTCGAGGATCCGTCCGTTTCGGATCAGGATGTCGAAGGCAAGCGGCGCCTGGAGTGCCTGAGGGGCCTGCTGAGCCTGAAGTGCGAAGAGCAGAAGGAGCGGAAGCAGGAGGCGAACGCGCATGCGCGCATTCTACTGTAGCGTCCGGCTTGAGCCGGACTGTTCTATAGAGGCAACACGTATCGAATGTACTCGCCCTGAAATCCGCGACGCTCATAGAGCCCGCGGGCGCGCGCGTTAGTGACCAGCGCGCTCAGCGTGAGGCGATCTGATTTCCTCTCGCGCGCCCACCGTTCGCACTGGTCAAGGAGAGCCGAGCCGACGCCCTTGCCCTCCGCCCACTTCTCGACGGCGAGCACCGAGAGGTGCGCGTGTGGGCGTTCATTGAAATAGTCGACGAGCGTGACGAGATAGGCGCAGCCGGCGGGCTTGCCATCGAGCTCGGCGATGTAGACATCCTCGTCGGGCTTCGGGTCGGTGAAGTAGCCCTCGAGCGCGCGGCGATCGCCCTCGATCAACTCGGGCTTGGTGCGGTGCGACGGCTGATCGAAACCGTCGACCAGGCGAGCCGCGAGCGCGGTGACGAAGTCACGATCACTCGCGACGGCCTTGCGAAGGGTGACGCTCACGCCGGAACCGCGGTTTTCTTTGCGTATTTCTTCTCGACGTAGTCATCCAGCAACTGCTGGAACGCCGCGGCGAGTTCGTCGTAGGTGCCCTTCAGCGTCGTGGCGTGCACGCCGTCGATGAACACCGGGCAGTTCGGCGCTTCGCCGGTGCCAGGCAGCGAGATGCCGATGTTGGCGGCCTTGGACTCGCCCGGTCCATTGACGACGCAACCCATGACGGCAAGCGTGAGCGTCTCGACGCCTTCGTATTTTTGCTTCCACGTCGGCATCTGTTCGCGGATGTAGCCTTGCACCGCCTCGGCCAGTTCCTGGAATGTGCTGCTGGTGGTACGGCCGCAGCCAGGGCACGCTGTGACACTTGGCGCAAAGGAGCGCAGGCCCATGGCTTGAAGGATTTCGCAGGCGGCGTAGACTTCTTCACGGCGATCGCCGCCGGGGCGTGGTGTCAGCGACACACGGATCGTGTCGCCAATGCCTTCGTTCAGCAGCACGCCGAGGGCCGATGCCGACCACACGAGTCCCTTGGTGCCCATGCCCGCTTCGGTCAGGCCAAGATGCAACGGCTGGTCCGTTTGTTCGGCGAGCGCCCGATAGACGTCGATCAAATGCCGGGGCCGCGACAGCTTGCACGAAATGATGATCTGGTCCTTGCGCAGGCCGGTCTCGAGCGCCAGTTCGGTGGACTGGATCGCCGACAGCACCATGCACTCGCTGATGATGTCGTCTGAGTCCTTGCCGAGGTTGCGGTCGGTGTTCTCCTGCATCTTCGCCATCACCAGCTCTTGGTTGAGGGAGCCGCCGTTGACGCCAATGCGAACCGGCTTACCGTGTTCGATCGCAACCTGGCAGATGGTCGAGAACTGTTCGTCGCGGCGCTTGCCGGTGCCGACGTTGCCGGGATTGATGCGGTACTTGTCGAGCGCCTTCGCGCAATCGGGATAGCGCGTCAGCAGCAAGTGGCCGTTGTAGTGGAAGTCGCCGATCAGGGGAGCGGTGCAGCCGGCATCGAGCATGCGCTGCTTGATCTCGGGCACGGCCGCCGCGGCTTCGGGGAGGTTCACGGTGACGCGCACCATCTCCGAGCCGGCTTCCCACAGCTCGATGCACTGCTGCGCGGTGCCCTTCGCATCCGCGGTATCTGTCATCGTCATCGACTGCACGACGACCGGAGCGCCGCCGCCAACGATGACGTTTCCGACTTTGACGCCGACGGTGCGATGTCTGTTTCCCAGTTGAAGCATCTTCAGTCCCTACTCGTCTTCCTTCCACCCGTCCGCTTCCAGCGATCGCCTGATCTCGTCAGCCCTGAAGACCGCCAGATCCATGGTGTCGTAGTTCTCGGCGCGATCCATCTGATCGTTGGCGAAGAATGCGAGCGTGAAAGGCGGCCCGCCCGGCAGGATCACTGCCCGGGTGCGGTCCTTGGTCGCGGCCTTGAAGAGTCGCCACAACACCGTCGCCACCGCATCCATCCTCTGATTGTAACGGGGACTGACCCCATGCGTAATTGCCTGAGTGCCTAGCGTGAAAATGACGGGGCGGACTCGCGGGCCGAGGCGTAAAGCGCCACGAGCGTCGAGACCGTGCGGCGGCTCTCGGCGAGCGTCACGACTTGGGGCGCTCCATCGAGGACGCTGGCGATGAAATCTTCGACCTCGCGGACGAAGATCTCCGGCGAGCCCTTGACCTCGATCGTCTCGATCGTGCCGTTTCGTTCAAGCTCGAGCACTTCGATCGGACCTGGGCGGAACGGGTTGGGCACGGTCAAGCTGCCGTCACTGCCGAGGATCTCCAGCCACGTGCGATACGCGGCGCGAAAGCCCGCGTAGACGTTCGCAGTCGGACCATCATGGAAGCGCAGCAGGCCCATGAACTCTTCATCCACTCCGGACTCGTGCCAGTGAGCTGATCCGAACACCATCTTGGGTTCCTGGCCGCACAGCATCTGCGTGTAGGTGATCGGATAGCTGCCGACATCCCACAATGAGCCGCCGCCCAGGCCAGGTTGCAGGCGAATGTTCGCGCCTGGCTCGAGGGCGAACGTGAACCCCGACACGATCGCGCGCAGGGCGCCGATGGCGCCGTCGTGGATCAGCGAGCGGACGCGAGAGGTCAGCGGTTCATGGCGATACATGAAGCCTTCCTCGACGATCACGTTGGCAGATGCCGCGGCCGTGGCAAGGCGGTCGATGTCTTCGGCCGACAGCGCGATGGGCTTCTCGCACAATACGTGCTTGCCGGCCGCAATTGCCGCCAGCGTCCACGGCACGTGATCGGTGTTCGGCAGCGGGATGTAGACCGCGTCGATGTCCGGGCTGTCGAGCAGGGCCTGGTATCCGCCGACCGCGCGCGGGATGGACCATTCGCGTGCGTAGGCCTCGGCACGATCGCGGTCGCGGCTCGCGATTGCGACCAGCTCGCTGCGTGCGGCCAGCCGCATGGCGGGAATCACCCTGCGGTTGATCCGAGCCGTCCCAAGAATGCCCCAGCGAACCGTCATCGGCAGCTATGAGTTCTTCAGCCTGGCAATCATCTGGCGGTTGAATTCCTCGGACTGGCCGCGCGGAATCGACAGCGTTTTCCAGCCGGGCCCCTGGAAATGCTTGGCGAGTAGCAGGATCTGGTACGCATGGCCGGAGTAGTGCGCCACCTGGCGCGAGATGGCCTTGTAGACGGTGTGCGGCTCGCTGCGTATGTAAACCGTGCGCTGCAGATCGTCGTCGGTCAGCGGCGTGAGCGCGTCGAACACGCACTGCCAGCCATGCTCCCATTCCGCCAGCAGGTCGGCGCGCGACTGATGGGGATCTTCGAACTCACCGTCACGCTTGCGGTCTGGCTTCTCGCCATCGCTGGTCAGGAAATCCACCCAGCGTGAGCGCATGTTGCCGGCCATGTGCCGCATCAACACGGCGACGCTGTTGGCGTCGGTATCGAGGGTCTTGTGCAACTGTTCGTCGGTGAGCTGCTCGATCGACTTGTCTGCGAGCTTCTTGGCCTTCTGGAACTCGTCGATCACGACCGACAGGATGGGAGAGGTGGATGCGTTAGCCATGTTCAATCATCAGCAAGGCGATCGACACCGCTGCGAGCCCCCAGGCGGCAGCCGTGACATCGCGAGTCCGTCCCGCGACCACGTGCAGCGCGGCATGCAGGATGAACCCCCAGAGAATACCTTGCGTGATGGAAAAGGTGAGCGGAATCAGGATCAGCGTCGCAAACGCCGGCACCGCGATCTCGAGTCGATCGAACGGCACCGTGGCCACCGATTGAAACATCGTCACGCCGACGAGGATCAACACTGCTGAGGTGGCGTAGGGCGGCACAGCCGCCGCGATCGGCGCGATGAACAAGCAGGGCAGGAAACAGCAGGCGGTGATGATGGCGCTGGTGCCGGTTCGGCCGCCCATCTTGATGCCCGCCACGCTTTCCACGTACGCCGTGCCGGCGGAACTGCCGAACAGCCCTGCGCCAAGTGTCGCGAACGCATCCACGATCAGCCCCTGCCTGAGGTTCTTGGGCGCGCCGCGCTCGTCCGTCAGTTTCGCCGCGTGCGACACGCCGATGAACGTCGACAACGAGTCGAACAGATCGGTCAGCATCACGGTCACCAATGCCGGCAGCAACGACAACTGCAGTGCGCCCCACGCATCCAGTTTCAGGAACACGCTCGAGAAGTCCGGCGCACTCAGCCAGGCAGCCGGCGGCGACACGTAGCCGCCGATCCACGCTCCCGTCGTCACCAGCGCGATGCCCGCGAGGAAGGCAAACGGACTGTCGCGGCGGCTCAGGAAGACGCTGACCAGCAGCGCGACCAGCGTAAAGGCCGCACGATGATCGAGCGGCCCGACACCGACCATGGTGGCCGGATTCGCGGCGACGAAGCCGCCATTCTGCAAGCCGATGAACGTCAGCAGCAGGCCGATGCCGGCGGCGGTTGCCGATCGGAGTGGGAGCGGAATCGCCACGGCCATCCGCTCGCGCAGCGGCGTCAGAGACACCAGCAGGAACGCCACTCCGGCCCAGAACGTGATGCCGAGCGCGACCGGCCACGATACGCCGCCGTTGATGATCAAGGTGTAGGTGAAGAACGCGTTGAGCCCCATGCCAGGCGCGACGCCGTAGGGGAGCCTGGCGTAGAGGCCCATCAACAGCGTCATGGTGAAGCACACCATGACGGTCGCCGTGAGCGCGCCGCTGAATGGGATGCCGGTTCCTGCTGTCGACAGCATCGCGGGATTCACCACCACGATGTACGACATCGTCAGGAACGTCGTGATGCCGGCGGCGAGATCCCGGGAGAAGTGTCCCGCGCCGGCGGTGCGTGCAGAGCCTGCAGGGCCGGAGGACACGCTTTAGAAGGATCTCGCGAAGAGTTCGTTGATCGCCTTACGCGCGTTCGGCATCAGCATGCGTGTGCCGGTGCCGGTGAAGTGGACGTGCCGGATCACCGGTTGCTCGTCGCCGATCCGCTCCACCCACTGTGCGCGCTCGCCGTCCCACTGGTACCAGTTGTTGTGATCCTGGTCGTAGACAAACAGCGGCTTGTTGCAGAGCTTCGCAAACTCCGCGCCCCAACCAGTGCCGCCGCGCACGGTGTCGTCCTGCTGAATCGTGCCGACGACATAGATCTCCTGGCCGCTGTTGATTTGATACCAGATGCTCTGCAGGATCTTGCGGAAGGTCGGCGTGTCCGGATAGCGGCGGTGCATCAACCGCGACACGTAGGTCAGGCTGACTTCACCGGCTGCCAGTTCCTCGTGGTTGAGAATGCGAAGCCCGCGCGTGCGCGCGGGCTTGTGACCGTCGAAGGAGAAGTTGACTTCCTTGATTCCGAACTGTTCAGCGCAGGCGCCGAAGGCTTCTTCGGCACCGAGTGCGCCGCCGCTGAACAGGATGACGTCTTCGCGCTTCATGGCGGGAGTCCGTCCTTCTCTTGCCCGGCCTCCGGCCGGGCGGTTCGCTGGTGGCGGCTATTCCTTGTCGTCGCCGCCGCCGCCGTCGTCCGTATCGACGTCCGGATCGTCGTGCTTCATGAAGTCCGGCGTGATGTCGATTGAATCATCGTCATCGGTGTCGTCGAGATCGAATGTGCGGCCGGTGAACTTGGTCGGGATCGGGCCGCGCGGTTTTTCTTCGTTCTTCTTGAACGGCTTTTTCTTGTCCTTCGGTGGCGCCGGAGGGCCAAAGTTCTGCTGGCGCGCGTGGCTGGCGTTGTTGCCGCCGCCGTACGAGCCACCGCCACCGCCGGCGCTGTATCCACCGCCACCGGGCCGCGGACCGCCGTAGCCACCGCCGCCGCTGAACCCGCCACCGCCGCCACTGAATCCGCCGCCGGGGCGTGGGCCACCGTAGCCACCGCCGGGCCGCGGCGGGCCACCGGGACCGCGATCTTCGCGGGCGCGCGCTTCGCTGACCGCGAGCGGACGGCCCATGAAGAGCTGGCCGTCGAACTGCTTGACGGCCGCTTCCGCTTCGCTGCGCTCCGCGTACTCGACGAACGCGAAGCCGCGCGCGCGACCGGTTTCACGGTCGAGCGGACGGACGATTTGGGTTGGCTTGCCGACCTGGGCGAAATGCGTACGCAGGTCTTCTTCGGTTGCTTGGTAGGGCAGGTTGCCCACGAACAATCTGACTGGTGGCACGGTTGAACTCTAACGTTGAGCGGCTACTGGAATTGGGAAGTGGAAAGGGTCCCGAGAGGATGTGGAAATAGAAATGGCAAGTATCCGCTGTGGGCGAAGCTTAGCAAATCTGTAAGGGCGTCACAAGTCCCGGATTTGGGCCCTGATTGCGTCGAGCCGCAACTTGAGCATTTCCCGGTGCGCCGGGCGGCACGCGGCCGTCATCTCGGCCTGGGTCTGTGCGAGTGCCAATTCGAGCACACCCTGCCTGGCCTGCCGAGCCTTCTCCTCGTCGGTGAGGGCCGGCTTCAGCGTCCGGACGCGCTGGGCTTCTTCCTGCTGAGACTCCACCGACTTGCTGTCGAACCCGCGGGCCATGGAACGACCTTAGCAGAAAAGCTGCTAACATTTGGGCGCTCCTCGCGGGGGGATAGTCATGCGGCAACTGCCGTGTGCCACCAGATTCTGCCCCTACTCGGCGATCCCGTCCTCGCAGATCGCTGTGGGAGGTCACGCGAGCCTGGCCAGGAGTGTCTCCGATGACCCGTTTTTCCTCCGTCACCCCCAACCTCATCGTCCGCGACGTCAAGAAGAGCACCGAGTTCTATCGGGATGTGCTCGGATTCGAGGTCAAGCAGACCGTTCCGGATGCCGAGCCGTTCGTCTTTGTGTGGCTCGAGCGAGACGGCGTGCCCGTGTTCCTGAATGCGGTCGCCGCCGTGGCGCACGACTATCCGGGCGCCGAGCGGCTGGCGCAGGGGGGAACTGCGGCGCTGTTCTTTATCGTGAGCGCCGTCGATGACTACCACGCCATCGTCGCGCCGCGCGCCAACGTGATCATGCCGCTCAAGACGCAGTTTTACGGCATGCGCGAGTTTGCGATCACCGATCCGGACGGCCACATCATCACGTTTGCGGAGCGCGTCGCACCGGCCGAATGATCGTTCTTCCGCTGATTGTGTTTCTCCAGGTGGCGGGCACGCCGGTGCCCGTCGCCATACCCGCGCCCCGCGCGTCCGAATGGCAGGTCGCGGCCGGCATCGCGAAAAGCGTCAACCTGTTTCAGTCGGCCTCGGGCAGGGCCTATGCCGTGCAGACGGTTGGATGGTCGCGCGAACTGACCGGCGATCTCAACATCGCTGGCATCCGTGGCCGCTTTGCCTGGGGCGTGGAGGCGATGCCGGTGTTTGCGCAGTTCGAACCGAAGGCGATGTATGGGATCGGCATTGCGCCGGTGGTGTGGCGCTGGAACTTTCCGCCGCGCCCGACGTGGTCCGCCTATGCCGAACTTTCGATGGGTGGGATGTGGTCGAGCGCGCCGCTGCCTGAAAACACCAGCCGGGGGAATTTCACGGCGCACTGGGGCGGCGGGGTGCGCATACGTCCACGCGGCACGCACGCGTGGCTGGTCGGCTATCGCTTTCAGCACTTCTCGAACGGCAACCAACTCGGCTCAAATCCCGGCGTGAACAGTCACGTCGTGATTGCCGGGTGGACTCACCGCTCGTAGCAATCCGCCTGAAGGCGGATGCTGCGGAGAAGCCCGTGGCCGCGACTTATCCGGCGACGTCCGGCATCCGGCGGCGTACGGCCTCGGCTGCAACTGTTCTGAGCCGGCGGCGTCCCGCTTTAGCCGGACTGTTCCTTATCGCTCGTAACTTTCCCGCTTGGCTGAAGCGGACAGCTTCACCAGATACTTCATCGGATCGGCCCTGAACATCTGCCATAGTTCGGCCAGGCTGCCGGCCCCGCCATAGCTGATCGACGAGCACAAATGCTTGAAGATGTCCTGGACGATCGGGCGTACCGAGCCGCGCGCGGGCACGCTCACTTCCGTTCCTTCGGCGCCGATCGATTCCAGGTCGACCTCTTCATCATCTTCGACATCGAGGCGGTCGCGGATCGCCTGGATCGACGCCATACCGCGCAGCACCTTGAACGGCACCTTCACCGCGCGCTGCTGGTCGGGGAGCAGCACCGACTTTTGCACCACTTCTCCCGGCGTCTCCTCGGTGCCGGCGAACATGCTGCCAAGCATCACGGTGTCGCCGCCAAACAGCAGGGCTTCGAGGATGGCGCCGTGGCGCTTGATGCCGCCATCGGCAATCAGCGGCACGTGGCTACCTGACTGGCCGCACTCATAGAGCGCCTGTAGTTGCGGTACGCCGAAGCTGGTGGTGATGCGCGTGGTGCAGCCGCCGCCAGGGCCAATGCCGACCTTGATGGCGTTGACGCCACGTTCGGCGAGGAACCGCACGCCTTCGGCCGTGGCCACGTTGCCGGCCACGAGTTCCACGTCGGGGAAGTGCTTCTTGAAGCCGTCGATCGCCGTCGCCATCACGACAGAGTGGCCGTGGGCGATATCGATGACGATCACGTCGACGTGCGCCTTGACCAGTTCGGCGGCGCGCTCGATGAAGTCGCCGGTGGCGCCGATCGCCGCGCCGACGCGGAGCCGTCCGTGCGCATCGCGCGTGGCGAACGGAAGTTGTTCCTGGCGATGGATATCCTTCGCGGTGATCAGGCCGATCAACGCCCCATTCCTGTCGACGAGCGGCAGTTTCTTGACCTTGCGCCGCACCATCATCTGCGCGGCGTCGGCCAGGGAGAGTTCGCCTTGCCCGGTCACCAGCGATTCCACCGGCGTCATGCGCGTCGCGACGTTACCCTCCCGGTGGTCGACAAATCTGAGGTCTCGTTCGGTGAGCAATCCCTTGAGCGTCCGGTGCCCATCGACCACCACCAGCGTCCCGGCGTGGCGCCGGCGCATCAGTGCGGCCGCTTCAGCGAGCGGCGTCTCCGGCGTCACCGAGTAGGGATCACGGATGATGATGTGCTGCATCCGCTTGACCTTGGCGACTTCGCGCACCTGCGGTTCGATGTCGCCATTGCGGAAGCCGCGATCGATGATGCCGAGACCGCCTTCTTCCGCCTGAACGATGGCCATCGGGGCGCGGGTGACGGTGTCCATGTTCGCGGAGACGAGCGGCCGCTTCAGCGTGATGTTGGTCGAGAAGCGGCACGACAGGTCAATGACGGCCGGATCACGCCGCGCGATCACGCTGTACTGCGGGCGCAGCAGGAAGTCGTCGAAGGTGGTGCCGCGCAGCAGCTCGGTCAGCCCGTCGAAGGTCATGGCCGCAATGGTATCGTTATCGCTCCGCCGTTTCATGCAATTGCCCCTTGAACTCGCGCCGCAGGAGCCAGCCCGCCGGGGCCCAGG
>Ga0075471_10002807_pt1 | contig 11364 bp, 9 predicted proteins | sample DEB19_08_DNA_2_FD_74787 | JGI IMG/M metagenome (GOLD analysis project Ga0075471, IMG submission 74787) | Aqueous microbial communities from the Delaware River and Bay under freshwater to marine salinity gradient to study organic matter... | ecosystem: Environmental > Aquatic > Marine > Coastal ... | reverse complement strand
TCCCGAAGAAGAGCAAGCGCTCCTGCTCGGCGACATCGACGAAGAACTCTGATCCACCGCTGTGTGGGTCCTGCTTCACTACCTCGCGCAGTTCTATTTGCTGTGCATTCTCGGACGCATTGTCCTGAGCTGGTTTCCACCGTCTGGTCCTGGCCCGGTGGAATCGCTCCGTCGTGTGCTCTTCCGCATTACTGAACCGGTTCTTGGCCCAATCCGTGCGCTCTTACCGCCTGTTCGGGTGGGCGGAATGGGACTCGATTTGTCTCCGTTAATCGTGTTTCTCGCACTCGAAATCCTTCTTGCGTGGTTGCCGGGCTGAGCCATCTTCACGGTCGTTGACACTCGGTCGCCGTTCGGCCGATACCATCGCCGCCATGGAAACCACTCCCGGAACTCCCCATCTTCTGACTGACGTTCGGTTCTCCGTGAGCCGCAAGGGTTACGACCCCGATGAGGTCGACAACTTCCTTGAGCGCGTCAGCGCTGCGGTTGCGCAACTTCAGGACAAACTTCGTCAGGCAACCGCAAGCGCCGAAGCTGCAGAAACTCGCGCTGCCGATGCCGTTCGCAACGAGAGCCGACTGCAAGCTCGCATCGCTGAACTTGAAGCGGGCGTCGTCGCTGCTCCTGCTGCTGTGGTTGCGCCGATTCGTTCGGTCGATCCCACGATCGAAGCTGAGCAAGCCTCGTCGGTGTTGGTGATGGCGCAGCGCACTGCTGATGCAACCATCAACGAAGCACGTACCAACGCGGCACAAATGCTTTCGGAATCAGAGGTTGAAGCAAGTCGCATTCTTTCGGCGGCCAAGACGCAGGCCGATGAAGCCATTCGTGATCTCGACAAGACCCGTCGTGAACTCGCCGCCGACAATGCCGCACTCGATGCGTTCCTTTCGGAACAGCGTGCCGTCATTGCGAATGGTCTTTCACGTATCCAGGCGGTGCTCGACGATCCAGCTGCACTTCGGGTTGGCACGCCGCCGGTGGAACTCACGACGCCGCCAGTCATCGCTGCGCCGGCTCCTGCTGCGTTCACAGCACCAGAACCGACTCCGGCCCCCGAACCCGAGCCTGAGGTCTTCCAGCCGATTCTGGCCGAGGATTCCTCCTGGACCCCTGAGCCACCTGCAGCTCCGGCCACTCTGTTTGTTGAAGAAGACGTGATCGATGCCGGCCCAGCCACCGCTGCCGTTCCGGTCTTCGACGATGAATTCCTTGCTGAAGATGACGACGACGCCGATGCGGCGATGCGTCGATTCTTCGACGCCGATTTCGACGACGACCGTCGCTAATCGTTTATTCAAACGCAACGAACTGCGGGACTCCCAGCTTCGGCTGAGGAGTCCCGTTTCGTTTTTGTTCCGAACGTTCTGAATCGAACGTTGTGAATCGAACGAAACGATTGGATCGTTAGTCGACGCGAACGAGTGCGATCGAAATTGTGGAGCCGTCGATTTCGATCGTTCGATCGCCGCTTCCGAACGAAAGCGAGCGGGCGAGAATCTCGCTTGTGATTGTGTCTCGGTGAGTTTCAATCACGCTGCGTAGCGATTCGTCTGCATTGATCGTGACTTCGATGCGATCGGCGATTTCTAATCCTGCGCTCTTACGCGCGTCGTTGAGTGCCCGCACGAGTTCGCGAGCGGTTCCCTCGGCGCGGAGTTCGTCGTTGAGTTCGAGATCGAGCGCTACTGCCCATCCGTCGTCTTCGACGAGAGCGAGGTCGGCATGCTTTTCGGCACGGACTTCGACTTCCTCGGCACTCAGACGTTCACCGGCAATTTCAATCCAACCGTTTTCGGCGAGTTGGGCTTGGAGTGCCGAACCATCGGCGTCGGCGAGTACGGCTTTGATCTCATTGACTCGCGGTCCGAGTCGGGGGCCAAGAAGTCGGAAGTTTGGAATGACCGACCAACCCATGAGTCCGGAAAGCGAATCGAGTCGCTCAAGCGACTTCACGTTCAGTTCCGCTTCGATTTCCGCTTCGATCGCAGCATCGAGATCGGTTCCACCGTGCAGCAGGAGCGCCCGGGAAAGTGGTTGACGAACTTTGATCTTGGCGTCGGTACGAGCGGAACGACCGAGGCTCACAAGACGGCGAGCGGCCTCCATTTGTTCGGCCAAGGTGGCGTCGTGTCGACCCTTGGGGGCAGGCCAATCGGTGAGATGCACCGATTGGGCGTCGGTGAGCGTCGTGTAGATCTCGTCGGCGAGGAACGGACAGAACGGTGCCAGTACCTGCGAAATCGTGGTGAGGCATTCGTAGAGCGTTGCGTGCGCGGCCGCGTCGCTGGACTTCCAGAAACGTGGCCGGCTTCGACGCACATACCAATTCGAAAGATCATCGACGAACTTCGCGATGCGACCCGAACCACCGAGCGCATCGAAGTTTTCAAGCGCAGTCGTGACCTGAGCAACGGTGTCGTCGAGTTCGGAAAGGATCCAACGATCGAGAACGTGGGTTGGTGATGCAGCGGTGTCGTCTGGTTGCCAACCGTCGAGGTCGGCGTAGGTCGCGAAGAAGGAAAAGACATTCCACAACGTGAGGAGCGTTTGTCGAGTGGCTTCGCGAATGCCATCGGGGAACACGCGTCGTGGAGTCCAGGGTTGGCCGGAAGAGAAGAAGTACCAGCGCAACGCATCGGCACCGAGAGAGTCGAAGATGTCGAACGGCGCAATGACATTGCCGCGTGACTTCGACATCTTTTGGCCGTTTTCGTCGACGATAAGTGCAAGACAGACAACGTTCTTGTACGGAGTCGAATCGAATACCAACGAGTTCACCGCAAGAAGTGAATAGAACCACCCTCGGGTTTGATCGATGGCTTCGCAAATGAAATCAGCGGGAAACGCGCCGTTGAACGAATCGGCGTTTTCAAACGGATGATGACGTTGTGCCGACGGCATCGAGCCGGAGTCGAACCATGCATCAAGTACCGGAGCGACGCGTCGCATCGTGCCAGTGCAACCGTCGGTGGTGCAGGCGAACGTGATGTCGTCCACGTACGGACGATGGAGGTCGAGTTCGGTGAGGTTTTGGCCGGTGAGCGTGCTGAGCTCTTCAACAGAGCCAATGCAATGTTCATGACCGTTCGCATCGCATCGCCAAATCGGAAGCGGTGTTCCCCAGTAACGGTCTCGAGAAAGCGCCCAGTCGATGTTGCCTTCGAGCCATTTGCCGAAACGGCCATGTTTGATGAATTCGGGATGCCATTCGATGCGTTCGTTTTCGCGCATGAGAAGGTCGCGATGTTCAGACGTGCGGACGAACCACGAAGTTTTTGCCCAGTAAATGAGCGGCGTGCTGCAACGCCAGCAGTGCGGATAACTGTGTTCGTAGGCCTGTTCCCGAACCAGCAGCCCACGTTCGGTGAGGTCGGCGATGATCGCGCGATCGGCATCTTTCACGAAGGTTCCCGTAAACGCGGGAACGGTTTCGTCGAACGCAGCGTCGGCGTTCACCGGATTGAGGACAGGAAGTTTCTCTGCGCGTCCGACGGCCGCGTCGTCTTCGCCGAACGCAGGCGCGAGATGCACAATGCCCGAGCCATCGTCGGTCGTGACGAACTCGGCGCCGACAACGCGCCAACCATCGGCACCAGGCGGGGCAGTGAGCGTGTCGAATGGGCGTTGGTAGCGCGATCCGACGAGATCGGCGCCCTTGAAGGTTTCGACGATGTTTGCGTCTTCAGGTGCGAGGGCCGCGGCCATGACGAGATCACGAGTGCCATCGGTGGAACCAACGCGGACGTAGTCAATGTCGGGGCCAACTGCCGCTGCGACATTTGAAATGAGGGTCCACGGCGTGGTGGTCCAAACGAGCAGATCGACGTCGCGATCAACGAGAGGGAATCGGACATAGACCGATGGGTCAGTGATGTCTCGATACACGTCGGGCTGACCAAGTTCGTGGCTCGACAGCGCCGTTCCACACCGGCCGCAGTAGGGCGAGACTTTGTGGCCTTCGTAGAGAAGGCCCTTGTCCCACAGTTGACGAATGAGCCACCACACCGATTCGACATAGGAGTTGTCGAGTGTCCAATAGGCGTCGGCGGTATCGATCCAGACGCCAGATCGTTCGGTCAGAGCGGTCCAGTCAGTGACATAACGCTGCACCGATTCACGGCAGCGCTTGTTGAATTCGGCGATACCGAACGCTTCGATCTCGTGCTTGGTGGAGAGGCCGAGTTCCTTTTCGACCTCGAGTTCAACCGGAAGGCCGTGGCAGTCCCAACCGCCTTTGCGTGGGACATCGCGGCCCCGCATGGTTTGAAAGCGCGGGTAGATGTCTTTGAACACCCGAGCCCACACATGGTGAAGCCCCGGTCGGCCATTGGCGGTTGGGGGCCCCTCATAGAAAATCCAGGGCTCGCTGCCGGCCCGAAGTCGGCGAGTGGCACCGATGGTGTCATCGGCCTTCCAGCGCTGCAGGCGGCGTTGTTCGAGGGAGGGGAGGTCGAGATCTGGGTCGACGGGACCGAATGACATGGGGGCCAAGCGTACGCCGTCGCCGAACGGCTCCGGTGCGGCGGGTTGACGTGGGAGGGTGGCGCCCTTACCCTCCGCCGATCCACCGCCACTCAAGGGAGATCATCCGTGGCAGTCAAAAAGGCAACGGCGAAGAAGTCCGCAGCGAAAAAGGCTCCGGCAAAAAAGGCGGCAGTCAAGGCTCCGGCCAAGAAGGTCGTAAAGAAGGCCGCTCCGGCAAAGAAGGCTCCGGCCAAGAAGGCGGCTCCGGCAAAGAAGGCCCCTGCGAAGAAGGCGCCCGCAAAGAAGGCGCCCGCAAAGAAGGCGCCGGCCAAGGCTCCGGCCAAGAAGGTCGTGAAGAAGGCCGCTCCGGCGAAGAAGGCTCCGGCCAAGAAGGTGGCCCCTGCGAAGAAGGCGCCCGCCAAAAAAGCCCCGGCGAAAGCTCCGGCCGCCAAAGCTGCTCCGGCCAAGAAGGCCGAAGCCGCCCCGGTGCTTGCTCCTCGGCCCAATCGCCTCCCCGCGATTCCGAAGGAACCAAAGAAGATCAAGTACCCGTTCGACGCCAAGTTCCTCGATGCGCAGCGCGCGCTGTTGCTTGAAGAACGACGTCGCCTCGTGCACGACGCCGAAGCACTGACTGCCGAAGCAAACTCCTTGGCCGAACTGCGTGAACCCGGCGATGTGCAGTTCGATGAAGAGTCAGGTGAAGGCGACACCCTCGCGGTTGAACGCGAACGCGATCTCGCACTTTCGGCGCAGTTCCTCGAGCAGGTCGATGAAATCGATCGGGCGATGGCCAAGATCGGTCAGGGCACCTACGGCATTTGCGAAATCTCCGGCCTTGCGATTCCGAAGGAACGACTTCGTGCAATTCCGTGGTGTCGTGAGCGTGTCGAATACAAAGTCGGCAACTTCCGTCGCTGAACAACCCCGGTTCGGGCAATCCAGCCCCTAGGTTGGAACCCGTGACAACTGCGAACGCGCCCACAAAAGCAGCACCCACGCATCGGGTGCTGTTTGGCGCGGTCGCCATCGGATGGCTTCTGGCCGATCAACTTTCGAAGTCCTGGGCCGTGTCCTCGCTCAAGAATGACACGATCGATGTGGTCTGGACCTTGCGGTTTCAACTCACCGAGAACCACGGAGCCTCGTTCAGCCTCGGTACCGGGTTCGGAACGTGGATCGGTGTGCTTGCGCTGGTCGTCGTCGGAATTTTGGTGTGGAAGGGCGGATCGGTCCGCACCCGTTTGGGGGCCGTTGCGCTCGGGATGATCGTTGGTGGCGCGCTAGGCAATGTGCTCGACCGTGCTTTTCGAGGCGACGCAGGGTTTTTCCAAGGTGGCGTCGTTGACTTCATCGATTTTCAGTGGTGGCCGGTCTTTAACGTGGCCGACATTGGCGTGGTCTGCGGCGCAATCCTCTTGGTGATCTCAACGCTTTTCGCACCGACGCCACAGGAACAACAGCAAGACGACGACACAAACGCGAACGACGCCTCGCAAGCATCGACTTCAACTTCAACGATCGAGAGCAACTGACATGGCCTACAGCGAGGTCATCCCCGCAGCGTTGGCTGGCGAACGCATTGATCGCGTCGTCGCCATGATCACCGGCGCAAGCCGCACTCGTGTGACCGAATGGCTTGAACAGGGTCTTGTGTCGTGCAACGACGCAGTCATCACCACGCGCTCTCGTCGAGTGGCCGACGGCGATGTTGTGCAAGTCAATGTTGATCCTGATCTTGGTCCGGAACCGCTTATCGCCGAACCCGAGATCGATGTTCCGCTCGTCTACGTCGACGACGACGTCATCGTGATCGATAAACCTGCCGGACTCGTTGTTCATCCGGGCGCGGGGAACGCCACGGGCACGCTTGTGCAAGCGATGTTGGCGGTGTATCCCGAAATCGCTGACATAGGTGAACCCGAGCGTCCTGGCGTTGTGCATCGACTCGACAAAGACACCTCCGGACTCATGCTGATGGCTCGTTCTGCTGAAGCGCATGCCGAACTCAGTGCCATGCTCGCTGCGCACGAAGTTGAACGCACCTATCTCACGCTCGTTTGGGGAATTCCCGAAGCGGGCAGCGGTCTGATCGACGCGCCTATCGGTCGCTCAACTCGCGAACCTACAAAAATGGTGGTGAGCGCTCAGGGTCGCGAAGCGCGTACGCGCTACACCGTTCTTGAAACGTTTGAAGAACCAGTTCCGTGCGCGTTAGTGGAATGTCGTCTTGAAACTGGTCGCACGCATCAGATCCGCGTGCATATGGCGGCTATTGGTCACGCGGTTGTTGGCGACGATCGTTACCGCGGCGCGCGTCCAGCAATCGAAACGCCGAGAATCTTTTTGCATTCGGCCGCGCTTGAGTTTGATCATCCTGTTCGACTCGACGAACGGCTGACCTTTGTCTCGGAACTTCCCGAGGATCTTGCGACGGTGTTGGAGTCGCTCAGGAACCAGACGCCCACGGCGGAGTGACCGTCGGGCTCGTTGCGACTTCGGCGGGCCACTTTCCTTGGCCTCGGGCCATCGAAACAATGTCGGCCAAGGTGGCAGCTTCGAGATAGCGACGCATGTGTTCGCCAACGTCGTCCCATACAGCGAGGAGCACGCACTGGCCTTCGTGGTCGCACGCGCCATCGGTATGCGGTTGTCCGAAATCGCCAGCAACGATCGGGCCATCGACCGCGCTCACAATGTCGGAGAGACTGATTTCTTCGGGCGTGCGGGCGAGGACGTACCCACCGCCCACACCGCGCTTGGATCGCACAAGGCCAGCGCCCTTGAGGGCGAGAAGAATTTGTTCGAGGTATGGCTGGGGCAAACCCGTGCGCTCAGCGATGTCACGGACCGAGGTTGGTCCGCCATCGTCTGAGTGCAGCGCAAGGGACAGCAACGCCCTGCTTGCGTAGTCGCCTCGAGTCGAAACCTTCACGCCCGGCATCGTAGGGGGAAGCGGCCGAGTCGGGGACATGGGTGCTCCGGCACTACCGTGACCGCCGGAGGGCCACCGTGGATTCCCGAACTTCGACAACCGTTGCATCGCCCGATGGGCTCGTCGTTCCCGATTATGGCGGGGCGTGTATTTCCAACATCGTGCCGGCGTTGCTCGACCCGTCGAACCCTTGGCCCACATGGATTCCTGAGGTCGCAGCGGATGCCGATCAGGTTGTCTTGCTCGTTCTCGATGGCATCGGCTGGAACCAACTCCGTGATCGCCAGCATCTGGCGCCCACCCTCTCGACGATGGTCGGAGGACCGATCACGAGCGTTGCGCCCTCGACCACCGCAACTGCGCTCACATCGATTAGCACCGGCGTCGCTCCAGGTCTCCACGGAATCATGGGGTACCGAATGGCGATCGGACGCGATGTTCTCAACGTGTTGCGTTGGTCTGCGAACGGTCGCGACGCGCGAAACGCGATTCCGCCCGAGGAGATTCAAACCCTCGATGCGTTCGAGGGTCAGCGTCCGCCTGTGATCACTCGTTCGGAATTTCGCGACTCCGGATTCACTCGTGCCCATCTCGACAAAACTCGTTTGACCGGATGGCGAGTCTCTTCAACGCTCGTCGCGGAAATTGCCGCAGCTGTGCAACGGAACGAACCGTTCGTGTACGCGTATTACGACGGCATCGACAAAATCGCGCATGAGTTCGGCCTCGGAGTGCACTACGACGCAGAGTTTGCGTTCGTCGATCGCCTCGTCGCCGATGTCCTGGCCGTACTCCCGCCTGGAGCGGTATTGGTTGTCACTTCTGATCACGGACAGGTCGACGTCGGTGACGATGTCGTGACTCCCGATTCTGCAGTGATGGCGCATGTCGATCTGCAGTCAGGTGAAGGCCGATTCCGGTGGCTTCACGCTCGTCCCGGCCATGCGCGTGCGCTCTATGACGATGCGGTCGCGCATCATTCGGATCGATCGTGGGTCGTGACAGTTGATCAAGTGATCGACGAAGGTTGGTTCGGCGACACGGTGACCGACGCGTCTCGCGCTCGACTTGGCGATGTCGCACTCGTGGCCCGAGAAGCGCTGGCATTCGCGGATCCCGCCGATAGCGGCGCATTTCCTTTGCGCGCGCGGCACGGATCACTTACGGCCGATGAAATGTATGTGCCGCTTTTGGTTGGAACTCATTGAGTCCTCGGCGAGACTGCTGCTATGACTGATCCCATGACTGGCGGAGCCGAGCGCGGTGAACTGATTCTTCCTTCCGACGACAACGCAACGGAAGAAGAACAGCACGAGATGGTGTCCGAACCCGCGAAGGTGATGCGCGTTGGTTCGATGATCAAACAACTGCTCGATGAAGTTCGACAGACCGAACTCGACGAACCGTCACGAGTTCGTCTGCGGGCCATTTACGACACCTCGATCGAGGAACTCGGCTCGGCACTCTCTCCCGACCTTCGTGACGAACTCCAGCGACTGGCATTTCCCTTCGCCGAAGAAGGAACGCCGACCGATATCGAATTGCGTGTTGCCCAAGCACAGCTTGTGGGCTGGCTCGAAGGTCTTTTCCATGGCATTCAGGCCACATTGTTCGCCCAGCAAATGGCCGCTCGTCAGCAGCTCGAAAATATGCGGGGCCAATTGCCGCCCGGGGCTGGTCGCCCAGGTTCGGAGTTTCCCGAACCTGAGGACCGTCCCGGTACGTACCTCTAACGCTTCAGGTCTTGCTCAGCGGCCCGACACCAATTCGGCCTTGACCTTGCTGAGTTGGAAACCGGTAATCAGGAACAACAGGCCGAGAAGTACGAGTGCGATGCCGAGCACGACACCGAGCACATTCTTCGTTGCGGTCGGCCACACCATGATCACAACGCCAACGGCGATGGTGATGAGGGCTTCAAGAAGCAGCTTGCCGCGGCCCATGTCTTTGGGCAGCAGGAACGAAACAACGAGTGCGATGAGGCCGGTCACGACAAAGTCGAGGCCAATAAGCCAGACGACGGCGGTGATGGTTGCGGTTGACCAGAAGATCAACGCAAGGCCGATACCGAGGTTGATGAGGCCACGGATGAGCAGTAATCCCCAGTAGGTGCCTTTGCGGTGCGTCGTGATTGCCTCGGCAGCCTGACCAAATCCGGACACCACGAACAAAATGCCGAGGATGACCGCCACGACGTGAACGGTGCGGTTCGGCCAGGCCAAGAGCACGATGCCGGCGACGAGGCTGATGAGGCCGATGGAATAGGACAGGATTCGAGAGCCTCGTAGGAGGTCCATCGTGGATCGATCGTCAGCTGCAGCAGTCATGGAGACCTCCGGGTTGGAATGGTGTCGAAAGATTGACGAAAGGCTAGGACCGCTCTTTCTCGGGGCTGGGGATCCCCGGAGCGAGAGCGGAGGACTGACGCTACGATCGCCGGGCATCACATCGGTGTAATTCGCCGAGTTGCGGACCCAATCGAACCACGAGCCAACGGAGCCCTTAGCGGTGCCCGATTCCTTTACCCATCTGCATTTACACACCGAGTTCTCGATGCTCGATGGTGCGGCGCGAGTTGGTGAAGTGGTGGCGGCCGCAGCGGCCGATGGTCAACCTGCAGTGGGAATTACTGACCACGGCAACATGTACGGGGTCCTCGACTTCTACAAGGCCGCCAAGGATGTCGGCGTCAAGCCGATCATCGGCTCCGAGCTCTACCAGGCCTACGACAGTCGTACCGAGCGGCCAACGCGACGCGGCCGGATGGACGACTCCGGCGGCGAGGCCGAGGGTGGACGCAAGGCGTACTACCACCTCACGGCCTTGGCCGAGAATGCAACGGGCTACAAGAACCTGATTCAACTCTCGAGTCGCGCGTTCCTCGAGGGCTACTACATGAAGCCCAAGGTCGACTGGGAACTTCTCGAAGAACACCACGACGGTCTTATCGTGACGAGCGGTTGTCTCGGCGGCCAGGTCTTGCAGGCGCTCATGAATGGCGACGAGCGCGGCGCGCTCGAAAAAGCAGCGCGGCTTCAAGACATTTTCGGTCGCGACAATTTCTTCGTCGAGATTCAAGATCACGGCATCCCTGAACAGAAGACCACGAATCCTCAGTTGTTCGATATTGCGCGTGCGATCAAGGCGCCCCTTGTTGCAACGAACGACAGTCACTATGTGCACCAGCACGACGCGGTGTCGCACGACGCGTTGTTATGCGTGCAAACCGGATCGCTTATGAGCGATCCCGATCGATTCAAGTTCCACGGCGATCAGCACTATCTCAAGACCGCGGCAGAGATGCGTTGGTTGTTCGACGAGGTTCCTGAAGCATGCGACAACACGCTCTGGATTGCTGAACGTTGCAATGTCGATATCGAATTCGGCAATCCGCAGCTTCCAAACTTCCCCTTGCCCGAAGGATTCGCCGACGACGCGGAATACCTTCGTTTCCTCACCTTTGAAGGGGCCAAGGAACGATGGGGGCAACAAGTTCCCGATCACATCGTTGAACGTTTGGTCTACGAACTTCAGGTCATTGCCGATATGGGGTTCTCGTCGTATTTCCTCATCGTTTGGGATCTCATCAAGCACGCCCGCGACAACAACATTCGCGTTGGACCTGGCCGCGGTTCTGCTGCTGGTTGTGCGGTGGCCTACACGTTGCGCATCACCGATCTCGATCCCATCGAATACGACCTGCTGTTCGAACGTTTCCTCAATCCAAGCCGTATTTCCATGCCCGATATCGATATGGATTTCGACTCTCGGTATCGAGACGAAATGATTCGGTACGCCGCCGAAAAGTACGGCCGCGATCACGTCGCGCAGATCGTCACATTCTCAACGATCAAAGCTCGAGCCGCGGTTCGAGATGCCGCTCGCGTGCTCGGGTATCCGTATGCAGTGGGCGACAAGGTCGCGAAGTTGATGCCGCCGCTGGTGATGGGTCGCGACAC
>Ga0075471_10002806_pt1 | contig 11366 bp, 8 predicted proteins | sample DEB19_08_DNA_2_FD_74787 | JGI IMG/M metagenome (GOLD analysis project Ga0075471, IMG submission 74787) | Aqueous microbial communities from the Delaware River and Bay under freshwater to marine salinity gradient to study organic matter... | ecosystem: Environmental > Aquatic > Marine > Coastal ... | reverse complement strand
TCTGCGTCTCCAATTTTCCGACAGCGACGCTCGACGTGCCAATCGAACGTTCACTGTCGAACGAGGCGCTGCTGTTCGAGGCCTTCGAAGGGCGGGTGCCGCCGAAGGGCACCCGCGTGGAACTGCTTCTCTCCGCGGCGCGATGACCACCGCGGCCCGGCCCTACGAGACGTGGCACAGGGCGAGGATGTCCGCCGCCGGGTGCACGTAGCCGGTGTAGAACGGTCCGAATTCGGCGTAGCGGGCGCTCGCCTCGTCGAACCTCATGGTGTAGACGATCTCCTTGAGGAACTCCGGCCGGCGGGCCCAGAGGGTCACGCCCCACTCCCAATCGTCGAGCCCCACGCTGACGGTAATGAGTTGGGTCACGCGGCCGCCGAACGTCATGCCCGTCCTTCCGTGCTCTGCCATCAGCCGGCTGCGCTCCGCGAATGGCAGTGAAAACCAGTTCTCACCGACCTTGCGTTTCTTATTCATCGGATAGAAGCAGGCGTTGGGCCACGGCGGCAGTTCCGGCTCGAGCCGCGCGCGGCGCATGGCGTCCTCGCGAGCCGCGTAGCCCTGCACCTTCGCCTTCCAGGTCGGGCTGTCCTTCGTCTCTCCCTCCTGCACCAGTCTCTCGCCATACTGCTCGACCGTCGGGACGTACTCGCTCACCTCGGTCAGCCCCACGAACGACCAGGCCGGCACGATGGCTCGCCCCAGGGGCCCGGCCAGCAGCCGCTGGTGGACGGCCTCGACCCGCAGCGGAGACGGATCCATGGCCATGACGCCGATGTCGGCTTTGTGTCCTGGCACCAGCCACGTCTGCAGCCGGGTCGGTGCCTCGGCCCCGGCGGGATCGAGCGCTTCCGCGAACAGTCGCGTCCCCTCAGCCCGCTCCGCCGCGGAGAGCGTCGCGAGCCGCGGCCTGTCGAATCGGTAAAAAAGATGGCTCACGTGCCAGCCGGTCGCCGGCGACATCGAGACATCGCCGGGCGAGTGCTGGGGAGAGGCGGGGTGTCCCGCCGACGTCGGCCGTCCGGAAACGGCCCCCTGGGGAGCGGTCGGCTGCATTGCGAGAGGCGTTTCCTGTACGAGATGGGAAGGCCGCGTCGAAACGCGAAAGCATGGATTGTACGCTGCGAGCCCGGCCACGCACAGCGGTGCGGACCGGCACCGGCGCCGACCAGTCCGCAACCCTGTGCGTTTCCGCGGCGACTGCGATACGATACGAGAGGGTGAGCCGGATCCGTCGTCATCTGACGGCCCCGGGTCCGCACACGTCGCAACGCGCACCTCGCTCGGCCGCGCACAACCACAGGGACTAGTCGCATGGGACAGGTCATCGTCGATCCGCAGGAACTGCGTCGTTTTGCGGCGCGGCTGCGCGTCTTCAGCACGGAAGTCTTGGCGCAGATGCAGGCTGTGCAGCGGCAGCTCGCGGCGCTCAGCGCCACCTGGCGGGATCAGGAGCAGCAGAAGTTCGCCGAGGAGTTCGAGCAGCAGTTGGGCACGTTCAGCCGCTTCGTCGAAGCGACAGGCGACTACGTTCCCTACCTGATTCGCAAGGCCGAGCGGGTCGAGGAATACCAGCAGCAACGCTGATCCGCCGCCGCGTCTGCCACTCCCCGGGTTTTCGTCCATCCCGCCCTCTTCGTCTCACAGCCATGTCCACGCAGGCCGATGTCAAATCGATCGACACGATCGCCTTCGTCAAGACGGCGTTGACCTCCTTTGCGCAGGAGACCAGCCAGGGCGTCACCGAGGTGGAGATGCAGGCGCAGCGGATGGTCGATTGGATCTGCCACGATCAGGCCGCCTATTGGAAGACCGAAGTCCGCCGCGCCGCCGATCAGGTCAACCAGGCCATGAAGGATCTGCAGCACTGCCGCACCTACAAGAAAGTGGGAAACAACGAACCCGCCTGCGCCGAGGAGAAGAAAGCGCTCGAGAAGGCGAAGAAGCGGCTGGCGCGGGCCGAGCAGAAGCAGGAGGCGGTGCGTCGGTGGACGCCCGTCGTTCGGCAGGAGCTTCAGGAAGCCGGCGTGCGACTCACCCGCTTCCGTGAAGTCATCGACCTCGACTGCCCGAGGGCGATGGCCCGCCTGGAAAGGATGCTGCGTTCGCTCGACGAATACACCAATGCGACGTCCCCCGCGACGGCCCGGGGAGCCGACTCCTCCGCCGGCTCGGTGGCCCGCAGCCTCGACGAGAAGGCATCGCCAGCGGCCGCTGCCCCGCCGCCCGTGGATGAAGCCCCTGGAGGCCGCACATGAACTCCGGCGGCCAACTCACGAGCGGCGCCGCGAAGTTGGCGCTCGCGTTGAAACACCTGACGGTCAAGTGGGATTCGGCCCGCGAGTCCTGGGACGACGCCACGAGCCGGGCGTTTCACGAGGAGCATATCGAGCCTCTTCGGCCGAAGGTCAAAGAGACGTTGGAAGCGGTCGGCCGGCTCGCGGAACTCCTCGCCCGAGCCGCTCGCGATGTCAGCGACACCGAGGATTCCTGACCGAACCGCCGCTGGTTCCCGCGCCCGCTGCGGACGGTGCGGATTCGGGCACTTCGTCACCCCTGCAACCGGATGCACGTCTTGAGCCACACCGCCTACGACCGCGACTTGCTCCGCCGCCAGATCGACCGCCTGCGCCGCGCCGCAGCGGAACGGGAGACCCTCGAGCGGGACATCGTCGCCGATCATGACCGGGAGACCAGCACCGCTCGGGCCGAGGCGGACGCTGCCATCACGGCCGCCCGAGCCGCGCATGAGCGCGACACCGGACTGGCGAGGCAGCAGCACCAGGCGACCGTTTCCAAGGCCGAGGCACTGGCTGCAAAGGAGCGTGCCGAACTCGCGGACAAGCGGAAGGAGCGTACCGCCGCGATCACACGCTCGTGGAAAAACGACGACGAGAAGCTGCGAGACGACATCCAATACAACGAGATCCAGTCCAAGGAACTCGCCAAAGAGGCCCGCGCCAAACCTGGAAAGCTGTTGCGTCGATCGGAGAAGGAGTTCGCCGCCATCGCGACGCAGCTCGACGAGGCCGATGCCCGAACGCTGTCGTTTCTCGCCGCCCATGGCATCGCACGGGGAGCGGGTGAGGCCGCTCCCGGGCAGGCTCCGGCCGATGACGCCGGACAGCTTCCGGCGGGCTCCGAACTCCTCGCGCATCTGGAGACCCTGCGGACGGCGGTGAACGATCAGGCTCACAAGCTGATCGGCCTGCCGGCCGTGGCCAAGGCGTTTTCGGGGGGAATGAAGGCGGCCGTGGTGACGGTGCCGATGCTCACGGGGATCCTGGCGGCCATCGCGGGCTTCCAGCTGTCACCCGGCACGATCGACACCGCTCTGCCCGTGAAGGCCGCGATCGCCGGCGGGGCACTGCTCCTGGTCGCCGGCAGCGGCGCGGGCCTGGGGTGGTGGCTGCTCCGCCGCCTGCGTCGAAACGCGTTGGCCCAAGCCACCGCCAAGCGTCACGAACTGGCCGCGTCGATCGCGCAGACGAGGCAATGCCTCGCCGCGTCCGCGGACTACGTGCGCAAACGGCATGACGCCCACATGGCCAAGCTCGAGCAGACGCTTGCCGAGGAGGCGCGGGTGGCGCGGGAGCAAGCCGCCGCAAAACTCCTTGCCCTGGCAGCAAAGCGCGACGCCTCGCTCGCGGAACTCGAGACGAAGTGCGACGGCTACGCGGCTGAAATCGAGCGCAAGCGGTCGCAGGCCTGCGATGCCGCTGACAAGAAGTATCCTCCGCTGATCGCGGACCTCGACCGCAGATGTCGGGAACAGGTGGAACAGTGCGGGAGCGACCGCGATCAGCGCTGTGCGGCCGCCGACGCGCGACGCGACGAGCGCTGGGCACGGATGGTCGAGGAGTGGCGCACGGCGCGCACCGAGACTGCGGCGGTGTACGAGGAGGCCAACAGTCTCGACATCGAGGCATTCCGCAACTGGCAAGACCTCGCCCGCGACGACGTGCCGCTGCCGACGAATCCGCCGCCCGGCCTACGATTCGGCCACCTGTCGCTCTCCCTGGAGAAGATACCGGGCGGAATCTCGAAGCACCCCGACCTCAACGCCTTCGGACCATCCGACTGGACGCAGCCGGCCATCATGCCCTGCCCCGTGGAAGCATCGCTGCTCATCAAGACGACCACCGACCAGAAGGAAACAGCGTCCGAGATGATGCAGGCGCTGATGCTGCGCATCGCGAGCGGCGTGCCGGCCGGCCAGACTCGTTTCACGATCATCGATCCGCTCGGCCTGGGGAAGCAGTTCGCCGGCTTCATGCACCTTGCCGACTACGACGAACTCCTTGTCACGAGCCGCATCTGGACGGAGCCCCAGCTCATCGAGCAGAAACTCGCCGACATCACCGAGCAGATCGAGATGGTGATCCAGAAGTATCTCCGCAATGAGTACGAGTCGATCGGGGCCTACAACACCGTCGCCAACGAAGAAGGCGGCGTGCCCGAGCCCTACCGGTTCGTCGTCGTGGCCAACTTCCCCGCCAATTTCACGGAGACCAGCGCCCGCCGACTGGCGAGCATCGCAGCCTCCGGCGCCCGCTGCGGCGTCTTCACGATCGTCTCGATCGACGGCACGCAAACGATGCCGGCGAACTTTTCGGTCGACGACATCGAGAAGCACTCCACGACGCTCGTCCTTAAGAACGGCGTCTACACCTGGAACGATCCGGAGTTCAGAAAATGGCCTCTGTCCGTCGAGCAGCCGCCGACCGACGAGGTCTTCACGCGGATCATCCAGCGGGTCGGCAAGGCGGCACAGGCCGCCAAGCGGGTCGAAGTGCCCTTCGACCGCGTGGCGCCCGAGGAAGGGAACTGGTGGCATGGCAGCACGGCAAACGAGGTGGTCGCGCCCCTCGGCCCGACGGGCGCCAAGAAGATCCAGAGCCTCAGGCTCGGCAAGGGGACGAGCCAGCACTGCCTGATCGCAGGCAAGACCGGCTCGGGCAAGTCGACGCTGATGCACGCGATGATCACCAGCCTCGCGCTGCAGTACAGCCCGAACGAGATCCAGTTCTATCTCATCGACTTCAAAAAGGGCGTCGAGTTCAAGCTCTACGATCACTACAAGCTGCCGCACGCCCGTGTGATCGCGATCGAGAGTGAGCGCGAGTTCGGCCTGTCCGTCATGGAGCAACTCGACCGGGAGCTGAAGCGCCGCGGCGACCTGTTTCGTGAGCTTTCCGTTCAGAACGTGGCCGGCTTCCGCGAGACGGGTCATCCGGATCCCATGCCACGGATCTTGCTCATCATCGACGAGTTCCAGGAGATCTTCGTCGAGGACGACAAGATCGCGCAGGATGCGGCGCTCATCCTCGACCGCCTCGTGCGGCAGGGGCGTGCCTTCGGCATGCACGTGCTGCTGGGCTCGCAGACGCTCGGCGGATCCTACAGCCTACCGCGTGCCACGATGGGCCAGATGGCCATCCGCATCGCCCTGCAGTGCAATGAGGCCGACTCCAGCCTGATCTTGTCAGAGGACAACACGGCCGCCCGGCTCCTGACCCGGCCCGGTGAGGCGATCTACAACGACGCCAACGGCATGATCGAGGGCAACAACAACTTCCAGGTCGTCTTCCTTACGGACGAGCGCCGGGAGTGGTTCCTGGGAAAGCTGCGAGAGCTGGCCGACCGGCGGACCGACATTCCGGCACTGCCCCGGATCGTCTTCGACGGCAACGAGGCGGCGCACCCTGCGGGCAATCGGCTGCTCTCCGAACTGCTCCAGTCCGGCACCGTGGGGGGCAAGCCGCCGGTGGCGCCGCTCGCATGGCTCGGCGACGCCATCGCCATCAAGGATCCGACGGCCGCGATCTTCCGACGACAGGGCGGCGCCAACCTGCTCGTCGTCGGCCAGCGAGAGGATCTGGGTGTCAGCCTGCTGGCGATGGCGATAATGAGTCTGGCGGTCGGGCATGACCCGCATCCCGGCGGTGGCGTCGGCCGGGCCGCACGCTTCGTCGTGCTCGAGCCGGCGATCGCCCAGGAGAAACCCGACATCATGCTCGCGCGGCTGACCTCGTCGCTGCCGCACGAGGTCGAGATGGTCAATCCCCTCGGGGTAGGCGATGCCGTCGGCCGTCTCGCCGACGAGGTGAAGCGCCGGATCGAGCAGCAGGTGCTCGATGGCGAGGCCGTCTTCCTCATCATCAGGGACCTGGCCCGGTTCCGCGAGTTGCGCCGCAATGAGAGCGACTTCGGCTTCTCGATGAGCGGCGATGCCAAGGCGACACCCGCGCACAATCTCGTGACGCTGCTCAAGGACGGCCCCCCTGTCGGCGTGCACGTGCTCGTGTGGTGCGACTCCCTCACGAACCTGCAGCGGACGTTCGAGCGGGCGACGCTGAAGGAGTTCGAACTGCGTGTGATCTTCCAGATGAGCGGTGCAGATTCGAGCCAGCTCGTCGACAGCCCCGCGGCCGTGAAGCTCGGCCCGCAGCGGGCGCTGTTCGTGCACGAGGAGACCGGCACGCTGGAGAAGTTCCGTCCCTACGCTTTTCCGGGGGACGAGTGGCTCGCCAAGGTCGCGGCGGCCCTCGCGGCACGGCCGCAGGGCACGCCGGTCGATCGTCCCGTCGCGAAGGTTTCCGTATCATCGAAGCCTGCGGCCACTGCCGGAGAATTCGGCCTCACGGGCGGCTTCGGCGCCGACGAGTTCAACTTCACGAAGTTTCTCGACGATCCTCCGGCCAGCGGCCCCGACGCCGGCGCGTGACTGCACGAGGCCAGAGCGGGATGCGACATCCTCACATGAGGAGACTGTGCCGTCCCCGAGCCGGTGCCAAAGCCAAGTCGGCGGGAGCTCGACGAGCGTGTGGCCGCCGCGGCCACAGCGAGGAGACTTCTGCCGTCCCGTAGCCGGTGCTACACGGAGGCGGGATGCGCTCTAGGTTCTGCCTGAACACTCGGCCGGAGTGGCCGCGTCGCGGATTTTCGAGCGGATCGAGGCGGCTGATGCAAGACGTATCAAGGCGATACGGCGGGCGAAGCCAACGACGAGCCGCTCGCAACAACCAACAAGACCGCCGAGCAGAGTTTTCAGACAGCACCTAGCGCTCGTGCGGCCGCCTTCCGACCGTCACGTTGATCGTCTGCCGTGCACCATCCCTGACGATCTCCATCGGCAGGGTCGCGCCCACCGGGGAGCGCAACAACAGGAGAACCAGTGCCGCGGGCTCCGTGACGGGCTCTCCGTCGAAGCTCACCACCACGTCGCCCTGCCTGACTCCCGCCCGGGCGGCTGGCGACCGTGGATCGACGGCGGCGACGCTGACGGCCCCGGCGGATCGATTCCCGGGCGGAAGCGGCAATTCCCGCACCTCCATGCCGAGGTAGCCGCGCTCCACGTGACCGCTCGTGCGGATCTCCTCGCACACCCGCCGCGCACGGTTGCTCGGAATGGCGAATCCGATGCCTCGGAAACCCTTTCCCACAATCGCTGTCGTGATGCCGATCACGTGGCCGTGAACATCGACGAGCGGGCCTCCGGAGTTCCCAGGGTTGATCGAAGCGTCGGTCTGCAGAAACTCCTGGAAGGGGTTTTCGACGACGCCACGCCGGCCCACAGCACTGACGATGCCGTAGGTGATCGTCCGGTCCAGCCCGAATGGATTGCCGATGGCCCAGGCCATCTCGCCCACCTCGACGCTGTCGCTGTCGGCCCACTCGGCCGTGGGCAGGCCCTTTGCGTCGATCCGCAGCACGGCCAGATCGCTTCCGGCGTCGGCCCCCACCAGGTCTGCCTTGAACCGCCGGCCGTCAGCGAGAGCGACGTCGATCTCGTCGCTCTGCGCCACCACGTGGTAGTTGGTGACGATCACGCCCGCGGAATCGACGATCACGCCCGAGCCGACGGACTCGTCCGTCGTGCCAGCGGGCGTTTCGCCGCGCAGGGCACCGATCTCGTCCGGCTGCGAATGCGCGGCCCGCTTGCCCGTGACATTCACGACTGCCGGCCCGATGACCCGCGCGAGCGTCGTGAACAGCTTTCCCACCGACCGTAATTCGGCACCGGCCGCCGCGTCGCGGATCGCCGCCAACTCCGCCCGGGTCTTCGCGTAGTGCAGCCGTCCCGCGAACGACGGCCAGACGATCAACCCCACGAGCGCCACCAACCCCGTGAACAGGACGAGCGTCCGCGCATTCGTTCCGCGGGTCTCGGGTGGCGATTGCCTTGACATCGTCACGACCGCCTCCCTTCAGCGCACAACCGCACACGGACCAGGTCGATGGCGAACTTCGCGGCTCGTGCCCCCGCGAGACCGGCACCTCCGGCCAGCAGATGCTCGCGACACTCGACCCGTCCGCCGTCGGCCAGCGCGATGTCGATGACGTCGCGCCCCTGATCGTCGGTCCGCTTCGGACCGATCGCCAGGCACAGAGAGGCCCCCTGCTCGGCCCGGCCTCGTTCGGCCGCCACGGCGACACCGCCGTCGAGTGACTCCGTCGTCACCTTGCCTCCGACGTACGCCGGCGGCATGCCGTCAGCCACACGCGCCTGGGCTTGGGCGAGCATACCGGCGACTCGTCCGGCCGATCCCACCTCGACCGTCGCGAGTGTCGATCCGGCTGCGGCCAACGACCGCACCACCACGTCCTCCAGTTCGTCGTCCTCGACGCCGTAGACGAGGTCCCCCAACGACCGTCGTATCGTTTCCTCGGTCGGCGCGATCTTCGCCAGGCACTCTCCCTCGTCTCGACCCCTCGCCACGATGCGCAGTGTGATCGTAGCCTCATGGGCGGTGATGCCCACGAGCGGATCCCGACCGCGGCGGATCAAGTCCGGCAGCATCGCCTCGATCGCGCTCTCGCCGGCGCCGAAGCATTTGATGCGCCGATGCAGGATCGTGCCGGCGTCGGGCAGCATCGCCAACAGGCTCGCGGCCACCGAATCCGCCCACATGCGCCGCATCTCGCCGGGCACGCCGGGCAGCGCGATGATCCGCGTCACGCCTCGGCCCGCCTGTGCAAGGTCGAGGTCGATGCCCGGGGCCGTGCCGTCCGGATTGGGGATGATTCTGCTGCCCCGTGGAAACATCGCCTGCCGACGGTTGCTCTCCGGCATCGACACCCCGCGCCGGGCGAACCGGGACTCGACGGCGGCCAGGGCTTCCGGCGACAGCGCCAGCGGCTCGCCTGCCAGGGCCGCCAGCACATCCCGGGTGAGGTCGTCTGCCGTGGGTCCCAGGCCCCCCGTGGCCACGACGAGGTCGCAGCGGTCGGCTGCGATGCGAAATGCCTCGACCCCGTCGTCGAGCGTGTCGCACACGGTCGTGTGGAAGGCCACCGGAATGCCGAGCATCCCCAGTTCGATAGACAACCACTGGCTGTTCGTGTCGAGCCGCTGCCCCGTCGTGAGCTCGTCGCCGATGGCGATCACTTCCGCACGCATCCCTCTTCTATACCCTGCCTGCCGGCCAGTGCACAGGCCCGGGCTGGCCGGCCGTCGTCCGGCCTGGAAGAATAGCCGCATGAGGCTCGGCGTTCTTGGTATCGACCCGCGCATCGCCCAGGTGCTGACGCGCGCCATCGCCCGCGGCGACTCGATCGCCATCGCGTGCGATCTCCACGCGGATGATCCCGCGGCGACAGCCATCGCTGCCGACGTGCCTCGCGACGAATCCTGGGAGCCTCTTCTCGACCCCGGCACGTGCGACGCCATCCTGGTAGGCGGCAACCACTGGAATGACCGCCGCGCCGACGGGGTTCGCGCGCTGGTGCAGGCCGGTCGCACGCTTTTGCTTTCGCATCCGCTCGTGCTGTCGATGCTTTGGGCGTACGAGCTCGACATGATCCGTGCCGATTCGGGTGCCCGCCTGATTCCGCTCCTCCCGGAGCGGCTCCACCCCTTCATCGCCCGACTCAAGGCGCGGATCGAGGCGGGCCTCGCGGGCGCCGCGGTAGCGGGCCCCATCGAGACGATCACTTTCGAGCGTCGGCTCGCCGACCGCTCACGGACGGCGGTTCTCGCGACGCTCGCCCGTGACGCCGATCTGGTGCGGGTGCTCGCCGGCGACCCGTCGCGACTCTCCACGCTCGGCGGAGGTGACACCGAGAGCACGTGGGGAACGCTGGCCGTCGGCTTCAGCGGACCGGCACAACTGCCTGTGCGCTGGCAGGCGGGTCGCGGTGATCCACCTGGCCTGCGCATCGCGCTGATCCACGCCGCAGGCTCGTGCTCGGTCGACATTCCCGACGATCCGCGGATGCCCTGGACGTGGACGGACGGCCGCGACGAGACCGCTTTGTTCGACTTCGGCGGCCTGATGCTCGATCGACTCGCCGGTGCGATGCCCCCCTCGGTCATCCCGCCCGCGGCATGGCCCGACGCGGCCCGCGCTGTGGAACTCGCCGAGACGGTGCCCCGCAGCCTCGCCCGAGGCCGCGCGATTGACCTCCATCAGGAGGAGTTTTCGGAAATTGGCACGTTCCGCGGCACGATGGCCTCACTCGGCTGCGGGCTCGTGCTCGCAGCGCTCCTGCTCTTGCTCCTGGCGACACTGGTGGGGGGCGTCGCTCGGGCGGCCGGCTGGCCGCTCGGGGAACGGCTCGCCGCCGCCTGGCCGCAGATCGTTCTCGTCTCCCTCTGCATCTTTCTGGCGCTCCAATTCCTGCCGCTGCTGGTGGACGCCGGGAAACCGTCCGGCAGATCGCGTGAATAGAAATTCGTGAGTTTTTTTCCCGACTCCGTCACGGTCGACGTGGCGGGCGGGGGCGGGGCCATCGAGCCGGCAGTTGGAGAAGCTGTGCCGCCCCGCCCTTGGCCGATCAACCGGGGAGACGTTCCATCCGATCCTGGCAGGGTGGGGCGAATTCGCCCCGCCTCCGCCCGCACGGGCCGCGCGACGGACCAGGTGGTCCGCACCGGCGATGCGGCGGATGGCGAAGCGGTGTATTCGGAGCTGGTTCTTCATGCGCTGTCCGTGGGCCCTTCTTCCGACCGTGGCGCTCCTGGTCACGGCGTCGGCGCTGCCCACGGCCGCCGGTGAGGCGCGTCGCACGGCCATCGTGCGGGCCGTAGAGTCGACTCGCGACAGCGTCGTCAATATCCACGGCCACAAACTCGTGCCCAATCCGGACGAGGACTCCGGGGGTGAACTCCGCCGCGTGAACGGCATGGGCACCGGCGTGGTCATCGACGCCCGCGGCTATGTCGTGACCAACTACCATGTGGTGGAAGGCGTGCGACGGATCGAGGTGACGCTGGCTTCGGGGAAGACGACGTCAGCCGCGCTGGTCTCACACGATCCGCGCACCGACCTGGCCGTAATAAAAGTCGACAACGACGCGCCGCTGCCGCCGATCACGATCGGCACGTCGTCCGATCTGATGATCGGCGAGACGGTGCTGGCCCT
>Ga0075471_10002804_pt1 | contig 11368 bp, 8 predicted proteins | sample DEB19_08_DNA_2_FD_74787 | JGI IMG/M metagenome (GOLD analysis project Ga0075471, IMG submission 74787) | Aqueous microbial communities from the Delaware River and Bay under freshwater to marine salinity gradient to study organic matter... | ecosystem: Environmental > Aquatic > Marine > Coastal ... | reverse complement strand
CCCACGGCGTAGATGTCGGGATCGCTCGTGACGTTGGCCTCGTCGATCGCGATGCCGCCCGTCGGGCCGAGGGCGATGCCTGCCATCTCGGCGAGCCGGACGTCGGGGCGGACCCCGATCGAGCCGATCACCAACTCGCCGGGCAGGCGCCGGCCGTCGGCGAGCACGACCTCCCGTTCGGTGATCTCGGTGACGGCGACGCCGGTCTCGACGCGCACGCCGTTGCGCACGAGCTCCGCGGCGACGAGGACCGCGAGCTCGGGGTCGAGCGGCGTCAGCACCTGGTCGGCCGCCTCGACCACGGTCACCGGGATGCCGGCGTGCGCCAGGTTCTCGGCGGTCTCGAGCCCGATGAACCCGGCACCGATGACCACGGCGTCGGCCGGGCGGTCGCCCACCATCCCGGCGAGCCGCGTGGCGTCCTCGACCGTCCGGAGCACCCGCACCCGGTCGAAGCCCGGGATGGGCGGACGGACCGGAAGGGCGCCGGGACTCAGGACCAACTTGTCGTAGGGCACGACCCGCTCGGTGTCGTCGGTGGTGTCGCGCACCGTGACCGTGTGACCGGGCGCGTCGACCGCGACCACCTCGGAGTTCACGTGGACGTCGAGGCGGAACCGCTCGAACAGGCGCTCGGGGGTCTGGAGCAGGAGGTCCTCCTCCTCCTCGATGACCCCGCCCACGAAGTACGGCAGGCCGCAATTGGCGTACGAGACGTGGCCCGACTTCTCGAGCACGGTGATCTCGCCGGCGGCGTCGAGCCGGCGGAGCCGGGTGGCGGTCGACATCCCGCCGGCCACCCCACCCACGATGACGATGCGTCGTCCCATGCCGTCCTCCTCGCCCGGCGGTGGCCGGGGTGCGATCTGATACCCCCAAGGGTATACCATGCGTGTCGCGACCGGACCCGTCCCGCCGAGGAGGACCCACCGTGCAGATCGATCCCGACGTCGTCGCCGACCTCCAGCGCCGCCTGCGGCGCATCGAGGGCCAGGTCCGGGGCATCCAGGGCATGCTCGCCGAGGAGCGCGAGTGCCGCGACGTGGTCACCCAGATCGCTGCGGTCACCAAGGCGATGGAGCAGGTCGGCTTCAAGCTCCTCGCCTCCGGCCTCACCCAGTGCCTCCAGGACCCCGACCGGGCCGAGGCCGAGGGCTACCCCGTCGCCGAGGTCGAGCGGCTCTTCCTCAAGCTCGCGTGAGCCCGGCGAGGAGCTCGCGGTAGGCGGCGAACGGCGGTCGGTCGAGCCCCGTCACCTTGCCGGCGTCGTCCCACCGGCGAAGGGCGACCGCACCGTCCGCACCGGCGAGCGCCGTGAACCCCGCCACCTCGGTGTCGTCCATCGGTCCGCCCTGCACGACCAGGCTGCGCCGTGAGCCCGCGGAGAGCCCGGCGGCGTAGGCGGGATCGACGGCGCAGAGGTAGCGCTTCGCCTCCACGTGCATCCGGACGGGCTCGGTGACCGCCGGTCCGAACCAGGTCGCCAGGTGGCGGGCACCCCGATCCTCGTGGCGCCGGTCGACCCCGGCGACGAACCCGCCGTCGTCGGCCAGGTCGAGCAGGTGTCCGACGTCGTGGAGCAGCGCCGCCGCGACCAATGCGTCCGGCGCGCCGGCCCGGCGCGCCAGCGCCGCGCACTGCACCGCGTGGTCCGTCTGGGTCACGACCTCGTCGTAGGTCTCGCTCCCCCACCGCTCGTAGAGGTCGATCAGTTCGTCGATGCCGCTCATCGTGCGAGCTCACCCTCGAAGTCACCGATCAGCGACACCCGGGATCCGAGCGCGCCCGACGCGGCGAGCTCGGCGCGCTTGCGCTCGTAGTAGTCGTCGCGGAGGTCACCTTCGCGCGCCGCGTTGTACGTGGGGTAGAGCGCCCGACGGGGCCGGTCGGAGCGGTTGGGTCCGCTCCGGTGCGGCGTACGCGAGTGGAACCAGAGAGTCCCGCCGGCCGGCACCGCCGCGACCTCCCACGTCATCGACGCGACCACGTCGGCGGCGACGCAGCCGCGTTCGTCCTGGGGCCAGATCCGGTCGTGGGCACCGCTCACGACCTCGAGACAGCCGTTGTCGGCGGTGGCGTCGTCGATGGCCACCATGCACGACACGTGGACGTCGACGAACCGGTAGGCCGGCGCGTCCTGGTGCGGTGAATATCCGGCACCCCCGACCAGCTTGTAGTTCAACTTCTCCTTGTAGAGCACCGCCGGCTCGCCGAGCAGGGCGCCGGCGGTGTCGGGCATCGCTCCGACCGTCAGGAACGCGCGGAGCCCGTCGTGCACGTCGACGAAGTGCTCGCTCCGACAGCGCAGGGGCCCGTGGTCCGACACCTCGTCGTAGTGGAGCACCCCGGTCGCCGGGTCGAGCGCGGTGACCTCGTCGGCCCAGGCCTGCAGGACGGCCGCCGGGGGCCCGGCGGCATCCGTCGTGCACACCCAGCCCGCACCCCGGAAGTGCGCCACCGCAGCCGGGTCGGCGACCTCGAAGACCTCGATTCCCACCCGGCGAATGTACGCCGCGGCGCCGTCGTTCAGGGCTCGGCGCCCACTCCGAGCGGGGAGAGCGTCGCGACGGACCGGCGGGTGGGCCCCGACTCCATCCAGAGGCGTCCGAAGTCGGTGTCGAGGACGCGGAACCGTCGGGCCGGGGTGATCACGGTGAGCCGACCGTCCCGGTTGCCCACCGCCCACCGCACCTCCGACGCCGCATCGACGCCGGGGTCCCGGACCCCGCCGAGGGCGGTGTCACCGAGGCGCGCCCCCACGACCAACCACGCCGGGCCGTCGGGCGCCACCTCCGAGTGCAGAGCAGACGCATCGCCCGGGTCACGGACGGGCCGGGCGGAAACCAGCCAGCGAACGGTGTAGGACCGGCCGGCCGTCGACGCCTCGTCGAGCACCACCTGGTCCAAGCGGTCGCCGACCTGGAAGTAGGCCCGCACGACCGGAGCCCCCGTGTCGTTGAACACCCGCTGGTCGACCGTGAAGGCGCCGGCGGTGGTGGTCCGGAGCCGCTCGACGTTGCTGACGGACCGGATCCCCCCACGTTCTCGCCGGTAGCGGTCGAACAGCCGGAACGGCGTCCGGTCGGTGGTCGCCGCCAGGTCGACCAGGTCGGGAGCGCGATCCACCGCGTAGAGACGATCGCCGACCAGCTCGGGTCCGTTGCCGGCGAACGGCAGTCCGGCCAGCAGGTAGGGCTCACCGCCGGCGGGGACGAACACCAGGCTGTGCGGCACCCCGAACCGGTCGAGGGCCCGCCAGGCCGACGCGTAGGAGTCGGCGGCGAACCCCCGGTTGACCCGCAGCCGGTCGACCGTGGTGGGGACCGTGATCGCCACGAGCGCGATCCCGGCCACGGCCGCCACCCAGCGGCGACGGTCCCACACCTCCACGAGACCGATCGCTCCCAGCACCACCACGGGCGCCAGCATCGGGAGGTAGTACTGCGGCCCGATCAGGGGTGCGCCGTTGCCCATGAGGGTCAGGCCCCAGTAGGAGGCGTACCCCACGGTGCAGGTCACGACCAGGCCCAGCAGCGCCCAGGTCGTGCCCTGCCGTCGGGCGAGCCAGACGCCCCACAGCGCCGCCGCGACCCCGAGAAAGCCGCCCGCCACCCACACCTGGGCGCCGGTGAAGTTCGCGCCGACGGCGTGCAGTGCGTCGCGCCGCGTGTACCGGAACGTCGCGGCGCCGGTCATGATCGAGCGGGTCCCGAACCCGAACCGGTTCTGCGGATCGGCAGCCTCGATCGGGAACCGCAACGGATCGCCGCTCAGCGCCGCGTTGTAGGCGAGCATCGCCACGACCGGCGCCGCCACTCCGACGCCGAGCGCCGCGAGCCGTCGGGCGATCCTGCGGATCGGCTCGACACCCCCGCGCCACGCGCTCGCCAGCACCAGGACGCCGATTGGCAATCCCCACACCAACGCATCGAACGGACGGGTCGCGAAGATCAGCCCGAGCGCGAGCCCGGCCAGCACGAAGGGTCGGCGAGCGCCCGTCCGGCACCCGCGCACCGCCGCAGCAGCGAAGACCAGCCCCAGGCAGAGCGTCCAGAGGTAGCTGACGAAGATGCCACTCTGGACCGCGAACATCGGTGCCCCGGCCGTGAGCCACGCTGCGACCCGCGCGACGTCGCGCCGCTGCGTCGCCTCCCAGGCGAGCCAGGTGGCGGCCGCAACGGTGGCTGCGGCGACGACCACGAGGGCGGGGACGAAGCCGCCGGTCAGAGTCCGGGAGATCGCCAGGACGAGCGGCCACCCCGGCGGGAACTCGATCAGCAACTTGCCACCGCGCACCCCGGTCAGCCACGGCTGGAAGAAGGGCAGGTCGCGGTAGACGGGCAACCACAGCCGACCCTGGAGGAGCGCCCGGGCCTGCAGCAGGTAGACGGGTTCGTCGCGGTCGGAGGAGAAGTGGGGGAACGCGTACGACCGCACGAACGCCGCCGACACGCCACCGAGCACGACGGCGGCAGCGACGATCGGGTCGATCCGCCTCAGGGCAGCCCGGGCGGCGCCCTTCACCGTGCGGTGACGGTCTCGGTGTCACGCCCCGACCGCAGGACCCGTCCGGGTCGGGCGTCGAGCGCCCGGCCGTCGCGCACGGTCTCGACCCCGTTGACGAAGACCCGGTGCACCCCGACCGCACCGGCGGTCATGCGCACCGCACCGCCCGGCAGGTCGTGCACCAGGCGGGCCGACTCGGACCCCACGGTCGTCGGGTCGAAGAGCACCAGATCGGCGTGGACCCCCTCGGCGATCCGCCCCCGATCCCGCAGCCCGAACATCCGGGCCGGTCGGTCGCTCAGGTGGTGCACGGCCTGCTCGACCGGCATCGACCGCCGACCCCGGAGGCAGTCGGCCAGGAACTGGGTCGGGTACGGGGCGCCGCACATCCGATCCAGGTGCGCCCCGGCGTCGGACCCGGCGAGCAGCACGTCGGGATGTGCCCAGACGCGCTCCCGGAGCCGCCAGTGGGCGTCGTCGTCACCGGCCGGCGGCGGCCACAGGACGGTGCGAAGGTCGTCGGCCAGGACGACGTCGATGAGGGTGTCGAACGGGTCGGCGCCCCGTTCGGCGGCGATCTCCCCGACCGTTCGACCCGCACAACCGGCGTTGCCCGGTGCGAACGTCTCGCCGATGCGGTAGCCGGCGAAGTCTCCGAGCACCCGGAACATCCCGGCGTCCTCGTGGTTGGCCGCCGCCTCCAGACGGCGCCGGACCGCCGGGTCGCGCAGGGCCGCGCTCCGCTCGGCGGGCTCGAGTGCCATCGTCTCACGCCAGCCCGGGATGAGGAAGAGCGCGCAGTAGTTGGCGAAACTCATCGTCATCGGCACGAGGGTCGGCATGCACAGCGCCACGATCCGACCGCCGACCGAGCGGGCCCGGTCGGAGAGCGCGAGCTGCCGGTCGATCCGCTCGGGAAACGCCGCGTCGACGACGAGCAGGTTCCAGTTGAGGATGCGGTCGGCGGTGGCCGAGAGCCGCGGGAGCAGGTCGAGCTCGGCCTCGGACCAGCCGGTGCTGCCGCCGTCGAAGATGCCGGCCAGGGCGGTGCCGGGGAACCGGCCGACCACCGCGGCCAGGGCCAGGAGCTCGTCGGCGTCGGCACCTTTGGCCGGGATCGGCGCCCCGTCTGCGTCCTGATGGGCCGTCGAGCCGTCGACCGACAGGCCCAGCGCCCCGGCCGCCAGGGCCTCGGCCAGCGCGGCCTCGAGCTGCGGCAGCGTGGTGGCGTCGGCGGCGGTGACGTTGGCGCCCGGACCGAGCACGAATCGCCGCAGGGCCGACTGGCCGGCGAAGAACCCGGCGTTGACGGCGATCCGCCCTTCGAGGGCGTCGAGGTACTCCCCAAAGGTCGTCCACGACCACGGGACTCCCGCCTCGAGCGCACCGAGCGGCATCCCCTCGACCCGACCCATCATCCGCCGGGTGAACTCGGCGTCGGAGGCGTGGAGCGGCGCGAGGGCGAACGAGCAGTTCCCGCCGACGACGCTGGTGACACCGTGGAGGTTCGACGGCGACGCCGCCGGGTCCCAGAACAGCTGGGCGTCGTAATGGGTGTGCGGGTCGACGAACCCCGGCGCCAGCATCAGGCCGTCGGCCTCGATCCGCTCGCAGACCTCGTCTGCGCATCGGCCCACGGAGACGACCCGACCGCCGCGGACCGTCACGTCGGCGGTCCGACCCGGCGCGCCGGTTCCGTCGACGACCGTCGCACCCGCGATCACGAAATCGGGTCGGGGGTCGACGCCGTCCGTCATCGGTGGACCTTCACCACCTCGATCTTCGGGTCCTCCGCCCGCAGGAGCTTCCCGGCGTTGCGCTGACCCTTGACGTAGCGGTCGAGGAAGCCGATCACCCAACGGTCGATGATGCGGTGGGCCCGGTCGGCGTCGAGGAACCGTTCGGTGCAGGCCTGGTCGTCGCGAGACTTGATGGCCTCCCGAATCGCCGGTGCCAGATCGGGACGCGCGTCGACGAGTTCGGAGTAGTAACAGACGTCGGTGTACGACTGGTGCCCCACGTCCTTCAGGTCGACCCGGATCAGCGGATCCGCGCCGAGGCGCTTCCACGCGCGCACGGTCTCGGTCGCGATGGGTGTCGTGTCGTCGAGCGTGCCGCTCAGCAGGAGGGTCGGGACCTCGATCCGTCGGAGCTCGGCGTCCGTCACCGGTTCCACGTACGTCCCCAGCCCCACCACGGCACGCAGACCTTCGGGAACGGCGGCACCGTCCCGTCCGGCCGCCGTCATCAACACCCCGGCTCCCCCGGCGCTGTGTCCGATCAGGCCGACGCGATCGGCGTCCACGGCACCGGCGAACGGGCTCGTGGGGTCGGCCGACGCGGCGGTGATCGCCGCGATCTCGGCGCGGATGTCGACCGGGCGGAGCCGGACGATCTCCTCCCGGGTCTTGGTGGTGCCGGTGAAGTCGTCGAGCGCCGTGTTGCCGAGGTGGTCGGCGGCCACCACGACGTACCCGCGGGCGGCGAGCGCCTCGGTGATGAACGCCGAGATGAAGCGCTGGCCACCCGAGCCGTGGGAGTAGACCACGAGCGGGAACGGGCCACCCGACGCCACGGGCGGCGCGTCGAACGCGACCGACGACGAGTACGACGCTCCCGGAATGGCGTACACGGTCTTCGCCCCGGTGGTCGCCGGATCGGCGGGGTACCACACGTCGACGGGCACCGTCCGGCCCGGTTCGGTGGTCACGACGATCGTGCGCCGCCCCACGGCGTACTTCGGCGTCCCGGGCCCGACGTCACCCGGAGCAGCGGGCTCGCCGGGCAGAGTCTGTCCGACGACCCGGGCACCGGCTGCCCCGCCACCCCCCACGACAGCGATCCCGGCGGAGAGCACGAGGACCAGAACGGCGATGAGTTTGGCGGGTCGGCGATGCACGACGCGGACGCTATCAAGCCCCGGCGGGGCGACGAGCGGACCGGGAACCCGGCCCGTGGCCTCGGTCGTTCTTCAGTCCGACGGGTCCCCCGCCGATGACAGGAGCGTGATGGACGCCGACCCCACCGATCAGCATTCCGGCACCGAGGCCGGGTCGGCGCCCGAGCGTCGGTTGGGTCGCCGGAGCCTGCTCACCGGGGTGGGAGCCCTGGCCGTGGCCGCCGTCCGTCCGCCCCGGGTGACGCTGCCCACCACCACCACCACCACCACTGCGGGGCCGACCACCACCACGTCGGCACCCGCCTCGACCACGACAAGTGCGCCGGCTCCGACGACCACGACCCGGCCGCCCGCCCCGACGACCACGTCGACCACCCCGGCGAGCACCACCACGACGTCGACCCTGGCGCGAGGCGACGCCGCCCTCGCCCTCCACGTCGCCCGCCGCTGCTCGTACGGCCCGACCCCCGACCTCCTCGCCGAGATCCGGGCCGTCGGCCCCACTGCCTGGATCGACGGTCAGTTGGCGTGGACCGCCATCGACGACTCGGCCGCCGACGCGATCGTGACCGCCTGGCCCCGGGTGGGTCAGACGGCCGACCAGATCGCCGCCGGACCCCAACCCGGGGCCGTGCGCAGCGACCTCGCCGCCGCCACGGCGGCCCGAGCGGTCTTCGGCCGCCGTCAACTCCACGAGGTGCTGGTCGACTTCTGGTGGAACCACTTCAACGTCGACGTCACCAACAACGCGGCCGGTCCGCACTGCCCGGCCCACGACCGCGACGTCGTCCGACCCCTGGCGACCGGACGGTTCGCCGACCTCCTGGTGGCGGTGGCCAAGTCCCCCGCCATGCTGATCTACCTCGACCAGGCCCTGTCGCGCGTCGACCACGGCCGCCTGCCGATCGAGAACTACGCCCGCGAGATGCTGGAACTACACACCGTCGGGGTCGACGGCGGCTACGACGAGACCGACGTCAAGGAGGTCGCCTGGCTCCTGTCGGGTTGGAGTCTGACCAACCGCACGGGCACCTTCCTGTTCCGCCCCGAGTGGCACGCCATCGGACCGCTCGGCACCGGGGGCGACGTGCTGGGCTGGCGCCCGGCCGGTCTCGACGGTGTTCCGGCCGGCGAGTCGCTCCTCGTGCATCTCGCCCACCACCCCCGGACCGCCGCTCGCCTGGCGCACAAGTTGGCGGTCCGCTTCGTCGGCGAGCACGTGCGCCCCACCGACGCCGTGGTCACCGACGCCGCCCGCGTCTACCTGGCGAACGACACCGCGATCGCACCGACCGTCCGGTCGATCCTCACGTCGACCGCCTTCGGCGAGTCCGCCGGTCGGCGGGTCCGGCGTCCGCTCGAGTACTACGCCGCGACGCTGCGCGCCCTCCGCCTGCAGTGGGACCCCGCCCGGGCCGGTGACTTCGCCGCGTTCACGATGAGCCAGTTGGGCCAGCTCGACCAGATCCCCCACGCGTGGCCGACTCCCGACGGGTACCCCGATCGCGACGGCGCCTGGACCGGTGCCGGCTCGCTCGTCACCCGCTGGAACCTGGCCACCCGCGCCGGCAACGGCTTCGGCCTCCCGGCCCCGACGTTCGACCCCGCCCGCATCCTCGGCAGCCCAGCCCCCACCACCCTGGGTGACGCGCTCGACCGCATCGCCGTCTCGGTCCTGGGCGAGCCGCTCGACCGCACCGCCCGGTCGGCGATCCTGACCGCGATCGGCCTGACCGCCACGACCCGGTGGAACCCGGCGTGGTCGCGCTCGGCCATCGCGCTCGTCCTGCAGTCCCCCCAGCACCAGGTCCGGTGAGCGCGATGTCCGACGACCTCGACCTTCCCCTCGTCGTCCCGCTCACCCGGCCCGTCGGACGGCGGGGCTTCCTGACCGCCGCCGGCCTCGGCGCCGGTGCCCTCGCCGCCACTGCAGTCCTGCGGCCCTCGCTCCTCGCTGCGCCCGCCGGAGCCGCGACCTCGAGCAGCGGCAACGTGCTCGTGTACGTCTTCCTCCGGGGTGCCGCTGACGGCCTGTCGTTCCTGGCACCACTCGGCGACCCGACGCTGGCGGCGGCGCGACCGGGCGTGGCGATTCCCGATGCCGCCGCACTCCCCGTCGACCCCCACTTCGGGCTCCATCCGGCGATGACCCGCATCGCGGCGCTCCACGCATCGGGAAGGGCGGCGTTCGTTCCGGCGGCGGGCTCGCCCAACCCGGACCGCTCGCACTTCTTCGCCCAGGCGATGATGGAGCGCGGGAGCGCCACCGACCCGTCGCTCACGACCGGCTGGCTGGGCCGCTACCTGCAGGCGACCGCCCGGTCGGGCGAGGATCTCCTGCGCGGTCTCGGGGTCGCCGACGGCGTGCCGTTGTCGCTCCGGGGGTCGACGGCCGTCGCGGCGCCGCGGCTCCAGAGCCTGTCGCTCGATCCCGCTGGCGGTGGGGTCACGGCCGCCCAGGTGCAGAGCGCGCTGACCGCCATGTACCCGGCCGCGTCCAACGACGCTCTCCGCTCCGGGGCCACCGCGGCACTCGGCGTCGTGCGCGAGCTCGCGCCGATCGCCGCTTCGTCGGCGCCTCCCGCCGCCTGGACGGGCGGATTCGGACCGGCCGTCTGGCCGGTGGCCAAGTTGATCGCCGACGGGTTCCCGGTCGAGATCGCCACGATCGACCTCGGCGGCTGGGACGAGCACGACGCCATGGGCAGCCCGACCGATCCCTACGCCAACCAGACCCGGCTCGTCGCCGGGCTCGACTCGGTGCTCGGCATGTTCTTCGACCAGATCGGCGCGGCGGCGGCGCGCACCACCGTGATCGTCACGACCGAGTTCGGCCGCCGAATCGCCCTCAACGGGTCGGGCGGGACCGACCACGGGCGGGGTATGGTCATGATGGCCCTCGGCGCCGGGGTGAGCCCCGGTGTGCACGGCGCGTGGCCCGGTCTCGTCGACACCGACGCCGGCGACGTGCGGGTGGTCAACGACTCCCGGTCGGTGTGCGCCGAGGTCCTCTCCCGGCGTCTACGCCCGGTCGACCTCACCACCGTCTTCCCCGGCTTCGACGCCCGCCCCGCCACCTGGCTGGGCGTCACGACCGCCTGAGGCGCCCCTCGGGCGACGCTTCGCCCGACGATCCGCCCGTCACGGGTGGGCGGTGCGCAGGATCCGGGTCTTGCCGAAGATCGTTCCGAAGAGCAGCCGGCCGTCGTCGTCGATCGTCACGCCGGCGCCGAGCGTGTTGAACTGCGATCCGCCGAGGACGTAGTGGAACGCCGGGACTCCGGTGGCCCAGTCGACCGCCTCCACGGTCCAGCGCCGCTCACGGGCGCCGCAGGTGTAGACGAGCCCCGAACCTTCGGCGACGAACGGCACCGAATTCGGCGAGGAGACCTCACGGCAGACCCAGGATTCCGCAAAGGTGCGAGACTGCGGGTCCCAGGCGAACTTGTGCAGCCCGTGGGGGGTGTAGGCCGGGTCGTGGCCGAGGAAGAACGCCATCAGACGGGAGCCGCGCTCCCCGAGGCCCTCGGGCACCGACGGGGGCTCGTTGTTCACGGTCATTGCTCCGTACCCGCTGACCGTGATCGACTGCTCGGTCTGGAGCTCCCGGAGGTTCGGGTCACCGAGGTCCGCCCGACCCAGGCCGGCGATCCGGCGTGACGGTGCCCCCGGAAGCTGCTCCCAGTCGTCGGGAATGGCGTCCCGCCAGAAGAGCGTGACGTTGACCACGTCGTCACCGTCACCGATCACCACGAACCGGTCGTCGTCGGGACCGAACCCCATCAACGACGGCGTGGTGCCCGAACCCCACCCCCGGCCGTTGCGGTACTGCGCGGTCCACGCCCCGTCGACCTCGTCCACCGACAGGCGCTCACCCGTCCAGACGACCTTGTGGGTGTGGTCGAGTGAACTGACGTAGATGCCACCGTCCTCGTCGACGCAGAGGCTCGTCCGCACCCAGCC
>Ga0075471_10002798_pt1 | contig 11381 bp, 10 predicted proteins | sample DEB19_08_DNA_2_FD_74787 | JGI IMG/M metagenome (GOLD analysis project Ga0075471, IMG submission 74787) | Aqueous microbial communities from the Delaware River and Bay under freshwater to marine salinity gradient to study organic matter... | ecosystem: Environmental > Aquatic > Marine > Coastal ... | reverse complement strand
AGGCTGTTCGCGAGGTGCTTCACCGCGACCTCGAACTGCCGGGCGTCCACCGGCTCGGGATTGAGTTGGACTTTGCGCTGCATGAGCGGAGTTCAGCCGAGGCTGCCGAGAATTCCCTCCAGCACTTGCTTGCCCGTGTGGCCGGCGGCGGATGCCTCGTAGCTCACGCGGATGCGGTGCAGCACCACATCCTCGGCGAGGTCGAACAAATCCTCCGGCGTCACGAAGTCGCGACCATGGATGACGGCGCGGGCGCGCGAGGCGTTGACCAAGGCGAGGCCGGCGCGCGGACTGCAACCGAAGTCCAGCAGCTTGGAATCGCGCGTGCGGCGGACCAGCTCCACACAATGCTTCACGATGACTTCGCTGACGTGGACGGCCTGGACCGCTTCCATCGCGGTGACGAGGTCGGCCACGGAGGCGCCGGGGTTGTCCTCAATCATGTCGAAGGCCGAGCGCGGCACCGCGCCGCCGTCCTCAAGCCGCAAGCCCATGCCGAGCTGGCGCTGGAGAATCATCTGCTCGTCCTCGCGCCCCGGATAGCTGAGCCGGTGCAGGAGCATGAAGCGGTCGAGCTGCGCCTCGGGCAGCTCGAAGGTGCCGGACTGCTCGACCGGGTTCTGCGTGGCGATGACCAGGAACGGCGTGGGCAGCTTCAGGTTCTGGCCGCCGATGGTGACTTTGCGCTCCTGCATGGCCTCGAGCATCGCGCCCTGCACCTTGGGCGCGGCGCGGTTGATTTCGTCGGCGAGGAGAAGGTTGGTGAAAACCGGGCCGCGATGGATGCGGAACTCGCCGCTTTTCTGGTCGATGATTTCCGAGCCGATGATGTCGGACGGCAGCATGTCCACGGTGAACTGCACGCGCTTGAAGTCGAGGTGGATGGCCTTGGCGACAGCGTTGACGAGGAGCGTCTTGGCGAGGCCGGGCAGGCCTTGCAGAAGCAGGTGGCCGCCGGTGAGCAGCGCAATCATCACTCGCTCAACGACGACATCCTGGCCGACAACGATTTTGCCGACGCGCTCACGGACACCGGCGACGAAGTGCTCGGCGGTCTTGGCGGCAGCGGTGGTGGTGGGAATGGTGGTTTGCATTAAGAGTGGTTTGGTCGGTCAGCGATGAGTGGTGGTTTAGCGAGCAGCCTTCGCCGTGCGGGACCATTCGAGGAGCTTGGCTTTGAGCAGTTGCTTGGACGGGAGGTAGAGCTGGTATTCCTTGGCGTGGATGTTCGCGTCCTTAGGCAAGGTGAGCTTTACCACGGCGTCCTTCTTTTCCTTGCAGAGGAGCAGGCCCACGGTGGGGGTTTCGTCCGGGAGCTTTTCGTGGCGGTCGTAGTGGTTCACATACATCTGCATCTGCCCAAGGTCCTGGTGCGTGAGCTTGTCGAGCTTCAGGTCAATGACGACGTAGCAGCGCAGGAGGCGGTTGTAGAAGACGAGGTCGAGGAAGTAGTGGTCGCCATCGAAGGTGAAGCGCTTCTGCCGCGCCTCGAAGAGAAAGCCCTTGCCGAGTTCGAGGAGGAACTTTTCGAGGTGGTTCAGAATGGCGGATTCAAGCTCGGACTCGGAATAGCCGGCCCGCTCGGCGAGGCCGAGGAATTCAAGCACGAGCGGCTCTTTGAAGAGGTCTTCCGGCTTCGTGATGAGCTGGCCCTCACGGGCGAGGCGTTTGATGCCCGCCTTGTCGCGGCTGAGGGCAAGGCGCTCGTAGAGGCAGGAGGCTTTCTGGCGGCGGAGTTCAGAGAGCGACCAGCCTTCGTTGGTGGCCTCGATTTCGTAGAAGCTGCGCTCGTCGGAGTCTTTGATGGAAAGGAGTTCGACGTAGTGGGACCAACTGAGGGTGAAGGGATTGCGGAATTGCCCAGAAGGCTTCTGGGCAATCTCAAGCTGGACCAATTCACCAGACAGTGTCTGGTGTTTCTGGCGGGGAGCCAATTTAACAGACGGTGTCTGGTGAATTCGGGGGCCAAGCTCGAGGAAGAATTGGCGCATGAGCTGGAGATTGCTCACAGAAAATCCCCGCCCAAACTCTTCCGTGAGGCGGACCGACAGTTCGCGGAGAACCTCCTTCCCATACTCCGCCCGTTTCTCCCCCTTCTGCTCATGCTCCACGATGCGGCGGCCAATCTCGAAATTGGTCAGCACCTGAAAAGTGTCCACCACGGAGGCCACGCCGCGACGGGCGGAGTGGATGAGATCGCGCACCTCGGCAATGAGCGGGGCGAGACCGTCCGGCCTGGCTTTGGCGACGACGCGTCGCTTGCTGGTAACTTTCTTTTTCATCGGGTGAAAGCTTGCGTGCGGTGTGATGCTTAACACGCCGCGCGCAGCCACTTTTCCACCACCCCGCGCAGGTCTGCCTCGGTCATCTTGCTGCCGCTGCCGCCGAAGCAGGTTTGCTGCACGCGCTGGAGGTCCTGCTGAAGTTCCTGCTGCTGCATCTCGCCCAGCTTGACCAGCGGGCTGGTGCGCAGGCGGCGGAGCAGCGCGACCACTGCGAAGCCGTCCACGTCGGCGGGCATCTTGAACACGTCGCGAGCGCGCAGCGGGCCTTCACTATCGCCGGCGCTGCGCTTCATCATCGCGTAGAGCAAGCCGCCCAGGACCAGCGCGATGGCCGCACCGATGCCGGGCCACAGGTAAGGATTGCGCGGCTGCTTGAGCACCACACCGCCGGCTGCGGCAGCCGCCGTGCGCCCGAGCCGCACCGACGGCTGAGGGAGCGTGGTCAGGTCCATGTCCTTGTAGGTCTGATATACCGCTGCGACTTCCTTCGCTTTGGGCAGCGGGAACTGAAACTCCGTCGCACCTTCCGCCGCGCGAATCGGGTCGCCGTTCAGCGCGAGTGTCCAGAGCCGCTCGGAACGCGGGCCGACTTGATCGCCCCAGGTGTTCAGCTCCTTCACCTGCAAGCCGGAGTGCGGATTGATCTGCTTCACGCCCACGTTCTGCTTGAGCGCGGCGAGGTCGAGCAACTGGTCGAGATCGGGCAGCAACCCGCTGGCGGTGGCCTTGATCTCCAACGTGAGCGCGCCGTTGATCGGGAACTGCCGGGTGTCGAGAGTCTGGGTGATCTCGACCTGTCGCGCCGGCCGCGCGGGAGCGGCGGCGGAGACTTTGATGACCGTCTCCGCCGACGAGGCGGGGATCGTGACCGGACCGGTCAGGTCAATGAACTTCAGCTCCAGCTCGACCGGCGGAATCTTGTCCACGCTCGCGTCCTTGGCCCGCACGAGGACGTAGGCGAGGACGGTCTCCTCCCAGCCGGGCTGCGCGGTGGGGCGGGGCTTCACCTCCGGCGTGGCGAAGAGGATCGACTTCACGTCGAAGAACGGCGAGAGCGTCTCGGTGAGGCCCAGCTCGAACTCGTCGCGCGGTCCCTGCGCCTCGCGCATTTTTCGCACAAGCAGGGATTTCCGCTGCTTCTGCCGGCTCGCACCGCCCGGCACAGCAGCCGGATCATTGCTGAGATACTGACCGAACTGCGCGACGCGGCCCATCGCCTCCGTGTGAACCACGCTGACGATGATGCCGAAATCCTGGTCGCGCCCGATGGTGTTCGGCCCATCCACGCGCGTCTGGAGCCGGACCTCGCTCAAGAGCTCGTCGAAATACGCCACCTTCTTCTGCGCGCCGAGCGTGAAGGGATCGTCCTTGGCGATCACCAGCGTGCCGGCCAGATAGCGGTATTTCAAGTCCTCGTGCAACGGGTCGCGCTCGTCGGCGAGACGGGCGTTCACCGTCTTGGCAAACTGGCTCATGTGCGCCGCCGCGGCTTTCCCCGGCAGCGCGAGGATTTGCTCGCGAATCTTCGCCAGGGCCGCGCGGTTCAACGTCTTGGAGAGGTTGATCTGACCACCGGAGCCGATGCCAATCAGACCGTGAAACCAGCCGAGATACGCCTCGATGGAATACTCGGCCGTCCCGAGTTTGAGCATCTCCTTCGCGTAAGCCTCGGTGCCGCGCAGGAAGTAATCCTGCGCCATCAAGTTCTTCTCCTTGTAGCCGGTCAGGCGCTTGCGCGCGTCGCCGGTGACCAGCTCCTGGAAATACTCGAAGTCGCCCCAGTCCGTGAGCAGCGTGCCGCCGAGCGTGAGCGCGCGGGACACCTCGGTGTGCCCGGCGAGCCACGAGTCAATCATCCGCAACGACCCGGCGTAACCAGTGCGGACCATCTCCAGCGTCTGCGTCTCGTTGCGGCGGGTGAGGCCGGCGCGTTGCACGTCCATCTTGCGCCAGCGGTCGGTGAGGTTGCTGTGCATCCGCGAGAGGATGAGGAAAAAGAGCTGCTCGTCCATGGTCTGGAGCGGGCCGAACACCTTCTCGATGTGGCTCTCGCGATAAGCCTCCGCGTTGCTGTAGGCGAGGTCGAAGGCGCTGACCACCTTCTGATAATCCTTCGGCGCGATGCCCGCCTGCCGGAACAAGGCCATCATCCGCGCGAGGCTCTCGATGTTCTTCTCCATCATGATGGGCGTGACGGGAATCCGCGCGTCGTCGGGCAGTAGGAATTTCTTGCGCAGCGCCTCGGGCAGCGTCGGGTTGTGCGCCTGCGCCCAGAGGTTCAGGAAATCCTCGGCGAGCGCCACGCCCGCCTCGGGGTTGCGCTTGCCAATCTCCACGATGCGGTCGGCAGCCTGGTCGAAGTTCGAGCTGGCGAGAATGACTTTGGAGAGGCTCACGTCCAGCCGCTCGCGGAGGCTGGCGGGCAGCGCCGCCGCCCATTTGCCCGCCGGGGCATTGGCGAGCAGGTCTTCGGGCGCGACGGGCTTGGGCCGCGACGAGGAGGTGAAGGATTTCTGCGCGAACGTGTTGTCCGCCTCGCTCATCCAAAACTCAGCCATCAACTGGACGAGTTGGTTCCACGGCTTCGTGTTGAGGTCCACGCTCTCGGCGAGCAGCGTGGCGACGGTGGTCTGGGCCTTGAGGTTTTCGGTGCGCAAGGCCACTTCCCCGCGCGCCTCATTCTGCAACTTGCGCTGGAGGCCGCTGACCAGCCGCACGGCGCTTTCCGGGCTGGACTTCACCAGCTCGACAAACACCGGCGCGAGCGTGCCGGGCTGGATTTGCATCATCACCTTCGCGAGCGCGGTGCCGGCCTTGGATTTTTCCCAGTCGTTGACGCGGGGCATCGCCAGCAGACGCAGGTTTTCGTCCCAGATTTTCTGCACCTGCCCGCGTTGGGCGGCTTCGGTCTCCTGCTGCGACGCGAGGAAGGCGGCCAGTTCGTTGCGCACGCCTTCGTCCGCGATTTGCTCCAACTGCCCGGACGGCGGGAGGTAAACGCGGGCAAGTTCCTTGAAGCCGCCGGCCAGCAGGACGCGCCCGGTGAGCAGGCGCTTCGCCGGGTCGGTGCCGCCCAGCTTGTCGGTGCCCTTCCGCAGTTTATCCGAGAGCCAGTAGGTTTCGCTCGGCTGCACGGCGAGACCGAGTAGTTGCCCAAGCTTGCGCAAGTTCTCTGCGGTGAAGTCGCCGGGCACGGCGTCAGCCAGACCGAGCACGTCATCGAGCCGCATGTTGGGTTTCTGCTTCTCGGTGAGGTCGGCGAGCATTTTGTCGAAAATCTTGCGAGCCAAATCCGGCGGCAGCAGCGCCAGCTCGGCGCGGATTTTCGCCCAGTCGCCCATGCGGTAGTAGGCGAAGAAGCGGCTGTCCGCAGTGAGCGTGGCGAGGTCCGCTGTGCCGGTGCGTTCGAGCGCGTAGAAGACGTCGTTGATGTCGCGCGAGAACTTGTGGGTGAGGATGGACTCGTATTGTTTGAGGACTTTGGGGTCGAGCGGCGCGGCGGCGGGTTGTTGCGCTTGCGTCAGCGGGAGCAACGAGAAGACGCACGCGACGGTGGCCAAGACAAAGCGGAAGGGAAAAGATTTCATTGGGCTGAGGATGCGAGTGGCAGCAGGAAAGAACGGACAAAGCGTCAGGAACCGGGGGTGATGAGCTTCTCGAACTCTTGGAAGCCCGCGCGGCCATCGGTCTTGGGGCCAGCCTTGGGACCAGGACCGGGAGCGCCCAGCAGCGCCGCCGCGGCCGCTTTGCCTTTGGCAACCTTCTCGGGGCCGCCGCCCTTGATGGCGAGCGCAGCTTCGAGGTTCTGCAATTTGGCGGCGTTGATGCCCGTCACGCCCGTCACCGGGCGGACGGCTCCGGTGCCCACCGTGCCGACGGCGACGTTCACCGCCGTTCCCACGATGGGTGGAGGCACGGGCCGAGCCGTCGGCGGCGGGGGCGGGGGCGGGGGAGGCGGTGCGACCGGCTTCGGCACCGGCGGAGGCGGCAGCACCACAGTGCGACCGTCCGCTTTCACGCCGTTGACGATGTTGACGCCGTCCACCTTGTTCACGCCCTGTGCGGTGTTCTTCGGGACGGCCACGTTGCCAGGCTCGATGTTCTTAATCTTCGCCGCAGCCTCTTCCTTCACGCCCTTGATGCCTTCGACAGCAGCGGGGGCAGACGGACGTTTCTCCTGTGCAACCGCAAGGCAGCCAAGGCACAGCCAGACCGGAATCGCCCGGTGAACAGAGAGTTTTTTCATGGGGTTCTTCGTTGCAGCGTCTTCTCAAATTCAGCTTCCACGCGCTGCTCGTATTGGGCGAGCGCGCCGGGTTCCTGATGCTCCGCAAGGTAGCGGAAAATCTGCCGTGTCCGCTCGGCGAACGGCCGCCACTCATCCTCCGCCGCGCCGTTCGTCTTGAGCAGATAGGTCGCGTAGTAGTGCGCCTTGCCCAGCATCTCGCGGACGGCGCGCGTGGTCTTGGCGTCGTCACCGTGCGTCTGCGCGGACTCTTGCAGCAGCTCGGTCAGGTCGGTGATGGCCCCGGCGACATCCAGCATCTCCAGCCGCGCCTTGGCCTTGGCGAGGCGGATTTGGTGCCGCACCACCGGGCGCTCCCCGGTGGGCAGTTCCTTCATGACGGCGTCGTATTCCTCGACGACCAGCTCCCAGTTCGGCTCCTTCGCGCGCTCCAGCTCGCGGATGCTGGCGATGTGGATGCGCGCCTTCTCGCGGGCCATCTGGGTCTGGCCCTGATTGAAATGGTAGTAGAGCACGGCCACCGGGAAGAGCAGCCAGAGCAGCGTGAAGAACTTTCTCATCGCGCGCTCAACGCCCCTTCCTTCGCCCGCGGTTCATCCGCCCCGTCCCGCTCGGGCCGGCCCACCTTCCAGTCGCTGCCGAAGAATTCCAGCGCGACCGGAATCAAGGCCAGCACCGCCGCGCCCACGACCATCGCCAGCACGGCCCATTCCGCCAAGGTCAGGCCGCGCTGCGCCAGCGGTGCCGTCACTACCAAGTCGCCGAGTGCGGAGGTCGGCAGGTGCTTTTCGTTCACATCCACGTAAGTGCCCATCAAGGCCGAGGCCACGGTGCGCAAGGTGTCGCCTTCCTGACGCGATTGATGGCCGTCAATGAACGTGCCCTTGTGCGGATTGCCCACGCCAAGGACGAAGACTTCCTTCACCGACCTCGGTCGCGGCGTGATGGGCACCAAGTTCACGGAATCGCCGTCGGTGAAGATGATGAGCCGCGTGCTGCCTTCGGGAAAATCGCCCACCAGCTTGACCGCCGCGTTGACCGCTTGGCCGAGGTCCGTCTGGCCCAGCGGCATCGCATAGGTGAGCGGCAGGCCGTTGAAGACATTGCGCACCAGCTCCGGGTCGCGCGCCTCCATCACCACCGGCAGCGACTCGGTGTAAAAGCCAATCACGCCAAAGCGCAGGTTCCCGCTTACGCGCTGGAGAATACCTTCCACCACCTCCCGCATGCGCGCCTGCCGCGTTTGCTTCCCGTCCGGCCCCGCGTCTGTGAGATACATACTCGGCGAAAGGTCCGCCACGAAGACCAGCCGCGTGGCCGTCTTGCTGTCGCCGTCCTTACCTTTGCCCTCGGCAGCAGCGAGCTTCAGCATCAGCAGCGTCGCCAGCCCCCACGTGAACGCCGCGAGACAGAGCGGCCGCAGCCACGGCACCGCACGCGTCCAGCCATGCGGCACGCCCGTCGGCCCGAACGCCAGCCGCCCGACCGCACGAATGCGCCGCACATGCAGCCATTCAGCCAGCGCCGCGAGGAGCAGAACACCCAGCGCGGAGAAGAGAGGCGTCATCTAGGAAACGGTGAAAAGCGAAGCGGCTTGCTGCATGGCTGCGGCTCAGTCCAGCAGGCGTTCCATGTAAACGACGTCGAGCCAGCGGTCGAACTTGTAACCAACTTGCTTGAAGAGCCCAACTTGGACGAACCCATAGCGGGCGTGCAGACGGATGCTCGCCTCGTTGGTCGCGTCAATGGCGGCGATGATTGCCCGCAGGCCCTTTGCCCGTGCGGCGTCAATCAAGGGGGCTAGGAGCAGTTTGCCGAGCCCTTGCCCGCGTGAGTCGGCCGCGACGTAAACCGAGTTCTCCGAGGTGAACCGATAGCCCATGCGGTCGTGGTAGCGGTTCAACGCGCTCCAGCCGACGATGCGCCCGGTCCCGTCTTCCGCGACAAACATCGCGTAACCGCCGCGCTCATGGTCATCGAACCACGCCTGCCGATGCTCCAGCGTGCGCGGCTCGTAGTCGTAAGTCGCCGTGGTGGTGAGCACGGCGTCGTTGTAGATCGCGAGGATGCCCGGACAGTCAGCGCGGGTGGCGGGGCGGAAGGTCATGCGGGCTTACTGGGCTTTCTCCGGGGCCGGCTCAGCGGTGGCCTCGGGCTCGGTTTCTTCCTCGGGCTCCGGCTCGTTGGCCTCGACGAATTGCAACGCAGCGCTGATGAGGCCGGCGAAGAGACCGCCGCTCAGGAGCGTGTTGCGGAAGAAGGTCCACGTCTCCGGCCAGCCGCTGGTTCCGCTGGTCAGCGCGCGGAGCCATTCGGCGAAGGTCTTGGCATAGGCGGGATTGGCCAGCCAGGCGGCCGTGTTGGTGATCAGGTAGAAAATCACCGCCCCCAGCAGGCCGCCGCCGACATGCTTGAGCACGGAGGCCGGGGCAGCGAAGGAGCGGCCCAGCAAATAGATACCCGCGTAGGCCAGGTAGTTGATCGCCTGATAATCGCTGAAAAGATGCGTGTCGTAATAGAACACGTTCAAACCGAGGTCCGTCGCCACCATCGTCCCAAAGACGGTCCACCACGGCAGCCGGTGCGGGAAGGCTCCGGCGCAAAACACCAAGCCATAGGCCAGGCTGAAGTTCAGCGGCATCACCCCCGGCCAGCGGGTCAGCACAAAGGCCACCAGCAGCAGTCCGGGCAAAATCGCAGTCCGTTTCACGTTGGCGGATGATACGACGGAGAATTGGGGTTCAAAGTGCAAAGTGCGGCCGGGATTAGTGCTGGCTAGTGCCGGGCGGTGCTTCAAAACTCGGCCGGTGGAAAAACTGTTCGACATCATCCATGAGGACGCCGACCTGCTGGCCATCAACAAGCCCGCCGGACTGGTCTGCCATCCCACCAAAGGCGACGTTTACTCCAGCCTCATCAGCCGGGTGCGGCTGCATCTGGGGGAAGGTGCCCCGGCCCACTTGGTCAACCGCCTCGACCGCGAGACCAGTGGCGTAATCTTGATCGCCAAGAGTCCGGAGGCCGATGCCGCGCTCAAGAAGCTCTTCGCCCTGCGGCGGGTGGCAAAGGAATACCTGGGCATTGCCCACGGCCATTTTTCGACGGAGGCAGTGACCTGCGAGGCCCCGCTGGGCAAGGACGAGCAGGCCATCATCGCCATCAAGGACTGCGTGCGTCAGGACGGGGCGGTTTCAAAAACCGAGTTTGCCGTGGAGCAGCGCTTCACGCGCCTCGAGGGCAATTTCACGTTGCTGCGCATCCGCCCGCACAGCGGTCGTAAACATCAGATCCGAATCCATCTCCAGCATCTGGGGCACCCACTGGTCGGCGACAAGCTCTACGGCGGCGACGAGCGCCTCTACCTCGACTTCGTGCTGCGCCAGCTCACCGTCGAGCAACGCGCGCGGCTCATCCTGCCCTGCCAAGCCCTGCACGCGGCGGTGCTGCGCTTCCGCTGGCGCGACCGCGATTGGGAATTCCGCGCCGAGCCGGAAGCGTGGTTCACGGACTTCGTGGCGGGCAAGCCCTGCACGCCGGACTGGGCGGAGAAATATCTTTGATCTGCCCGGCTCCTCCGTCTTTGCGTTGGCCTGGGTTTCTCCCCTAGAGTTTCCCCGTGCAGACAATTCCCAACGAGATGCAGGCCGTGGTTTATCGCGGCGTCAACGACCTCCGCGTCGAGACCGTGCCGGTGCCCCGCATCGGAGCCAACGAGCTGTTGGTGAAGGTGGCCGTGTGCGGCGTGTGCCCCACCGACATTAAAAAAATCCAGCACGGCACCGTCCCTGCGCCCCGCGTGTTCGGGCATGAGACGGCCGGGACCATCGTGAAGCTCGGCGTGCGCGTGCGCGGCTTCCGCCTCGGCGACCGCGTGGCGTTGCACCATCACATTCCGTGTCTGACCTGCCACGCGTGCCGGCATCGCGCGTTTGCCCAGTGCCTGCAATACAAGCGCACCGGGATCACCGCCGGGTTCGAGCCGGCCGGAGGCGGCTACGCGGAATATGTTCGCGTGATGTCCTGCTGCCTGCCCGGGGTGGTGAAAATCCCGGCGCGCAACTCCTTCCTCGAAGGCGCCATGCTGGAGCCGGTGAACACGGTCTTGAAGGGCGTCAACCGCCTGGCCGTGCAGCCCGGCGACTGCGTGCTGGTGGCGGGGCAAGGACCGATTGGCCTGCTCTTCACCCAACTGCTGGCGTTGCGCGGGCTCAAGGTGATCGCCACGGACCTGCTGGACACGCGCCTCAAGCTCGCGCGACGCCACGGCGCGACGCGGGCTGTGCGCCCGGACGCGGCGGACTTGGCCGCCTTGGTGCAGAAACTTTCGCGGGGCCGAGGCCTGGATGCGGCGGTCATTGCCGTGCCGGTGGATTCCGCCGTGCAGCAGGCCCTGACACTGGTCCGTGGGGGCGGCCAGGTGCTGCTCTTCGCCCACACCAAGCGCGGCGCGGTGTGCCCGGTGGATTTTTCCGCTGTCTGCGTGGATGAGAAGGATCTGCTCGGCAGCTACTCGGCGGACGTGACGCTGCAACCGGAGGTGGCCAAGCTGGTCTTTTCCCGGCGGCTGGATGTGCGCGGCCTCATCACGCACCGCTTTCCGCTGGCGCAAACGGCCGACGCCGTGGCCTTGGCGGCCCGCCCGGAACCGGATTCCCTGAAGATCGTGGTGGACCAAACGGCCAGGTGAGCCGGGAGGGACGACGACACGGCCTGCGAGACGCGGGCGCTAAGTAGCGCCGCAACGTCCTCGCTTGCCCGCAGATCGATCGGGGCGCATTCACGCACTGCCCCCGATTAGGCCGCCAGCCAGAGTTCATCCCAGTGGTGGTTGTGCCGTGCTTCAGTCAACG
>Ga0075471_10002797_pt1 | contig 11382 bp, 7 predicted proteins | sample DEB19_08_DNA_2_FD_74787 | JGI IMG/M metagenome (GOLD analysis project Ga0075471, IMG submission 74787) | Aqueous microbial communities from the Delaware River and Bay under freshwater to marine salinity gradient to study organic matter... | ecosystem: Environmental > Aquatic > Marine > Coastal ... | reverse complement strand
CTTTTTGGAGCAGCGTGACGATCGGGCGGATGGATTGGCCCATGCGCGTGCGTCTGCTGGATGACCAGGAGTCAGTGCTGGCCGAGCAGGAACTGTCAGCCAGCGAATTGGGGCAAGCTCTACCTCCGACGCAACCCTGGGTCGTGGCACTTGGCAGTTCATTAGGAGTCGAAGCCACTAGTCAAACGCTGGCGGGCAATCCCTTGCCATCGTTTTCCACTACCGTCGTGCAACACTCGCGAGATTTCCCCAGCCACTGGCGCGGTTTGTCGGGTTGCGACATCTTGATAATTGCCACCACCGGCGCGGAGCCTGTGGTGGCGGACCTTACCCGAGCGCAATGGCAAGCCGCACAAGACTGGCTACTCCGCGGGGGTGCGGCTGTGATCTCGCTGGGGGCGTACGCTGAGAGACTTGCTGTTGAAGATCCGTTGCGCGACCTGTTACCGGGAGCGATCGTAGAGCGACTGAACAATATCAGTACGTCACCGCTGGAAGCCAGCACCGCAACCAATGTGCAATTGGGACCGGTCGTCGCAACGCGGTTGAGCCAAGTGCGAGGACAAGTCGAACTGGCCATGCTGGATCGCGCGGGCAAGCGGTTTCCGTGGTGGATCCGCTACACGCTGGGCAAAGGTGTCATTCATTTCCTGGGTAGCGATCTGGATGAACCGGTGCTCAGCCAGTGGAAGGATCGGAAGTTAGTGTGGAACAAATTACTGGCCAGCCTGTGGACGCGCGAGCCCATGAATGATGGGGCCACCAGTGAAACGGGCTCCGCGGGTGCGAACAATCTTGGCTACGATGACATGATCGGCCAACTGCGCGCCACGCTCGACTATTTCCCGGCGGCGCGCATCTTTGGCTTTACTGAGATCGCGCTCGTCATTTCGCTGATCTTGCTCATCATTGGCCCGCTGGATTACTGGCTATGCGTCAGGTGGCTGCGGCGCCCCGAATGGAGTTGGTACTTTGTCAGCCTAGTCGTGATGGGCTCGTCGGTGGCTCTGATCTGGATCGAGCGGATATCGCGGCCGTTGCCTCTGCTGGTCAATAGCGCCGAAATCATCGACTATCTACCGCAGCGGCAACTCGCCGTGGTGGATGCCTGGACGCACGTCTACTCCAGTCGAGCTCGAACCATTGACGCGAAAGTGGAAACCACGCAAGCGGGCCAGGACTTGCGCGTTGATTGGCAAGGCTTGCCAGGCAAGGGGCTTGGGGGGATGCAATCCAATTTGCTGAGTGATCAAGGCATGCCCGCGTACCGGATCCAGTGTGAAGCCGCGGAGATAAACGGGGTCGGTATTCCGGTGTCGGGTACCAAGTGCATTCAGGCTTCGTGGAGCCACACGCTGCAACCGCAGGGAACAAGTCAGTTGCGGGAACTGCCGGGCATCGACCAAATCGAAGGGATGCTGGTCAATCCCTTGCCCTGCGATATCCTCAACCCAGTTTTGATGTATCACAACTGGGTCTATCAATTGCCCTCGCGATTACGTCCTGGCGAAGAGCTAGCCGTAACCTACCAGATGGTGCCCAAGGATCTCATGCGACGCCTGAATCGTAGGAGAATCATCAATAGCAATGACATCGTGACGCGATGGGAACCCGATGATCGTCAAGCCATCGATCGGCTGTTGGAGATCATGATGTTTTACAAAGCCAGTGGTGGCATCAGTTATACGCATCTGCAACATCGCTTTCAGCCTCGCATCGATATCAGCAACTCGTTGGTGCTGGATCAAGCAGTGCTCTTCGGCAAACTAGCCGAACCCTTCGGACATATCGTGGTCGAACATGCGCCTCAAACCGAGGTGCGTCAGGAACTGAGTAGCACTTGGTGCCGAGTCATTCTGCCGGTGGCGCGAGCCACGGAGTAAGCCTACTGTGATTAAAACGCAAAACCTGACGAAGAAATATGGTGAGATGTATGCGATTCGCGACATCAATCTGGAACTAGAAAAAGGGGACCTGTTCGGCTTCATTGGTCCCAACGGCGCGGGCAAAACGACAACGATGCGCATCGTGGCGACCTTGTTGACACCCACCTGGGGTGAAGCCTACGTGTGTGGCAATTCGATTTATACGCACCCCGAAGAGATTCGTCGCTTGGTGGGCTACATGCCCGACTTCTTCGGTGTCTACGATGATATGACAGTTATCGAGTATCTGGAATTCTTCGCCGCTGCTTACCGCATTCACGGACCAGCGCGACGCAAGCGTTGCGATGAAATGTTGGACATCGTCGATCTGGACTTCAAACGGGATGCCTACGCCAATACCCTGTCGCGCGGCCAGACGCAACGCTTGGGCCTCGCGCGCACATTGCTACACGATCCGGCAGTCCTGCTGCTGGATGAACCCCTGAGCGGATTGGATCCCCGCGCCCGAATCGAAATGCGCAACTTGCTGAAACGCTTGGGGCAAATGGGCAAGACGATCATTGTCAGCAGCCACATCCTGCCGGAGCTCGCCGATATCTGCAACAAAGTCGGCATCATCAATCGGGGTGAAATGAACTTCAACTCCACGATCAGCGACTTGATGAAACAAGTGCGTCCTCAAATCGTCCTGGCCATCGAACTTGCCACCCCAGAACGGACTGACGACGCAGCCCGCATGCTGGAAAGCCATCCGCTGGTGACGATGGTCGACCGCCAACGCGACCAATTGCTGGTCACATTGGGCAGCGAGATCGATGACTATTCGGCCATCGCTACCGACCTGACTCAAGCCGGCTATCGGTTGAAGCATTTTGCCGAGCAGGAACCGAACCTGGAAGCCGCCTTCATGGCCTTCACGAAGGGCTCGGGCGCGAAGATCTGATTGGCTTACCCGTTAGGCTTGGGCCGAGGTACCGATGCCAACAAAAAACGCAGCCATCAACCTGATGCGGTTGCTGGCTGCGTCTTGGACGAATAGGCGTCAATCTGTCAGAGTTCGAGAGAGTAGTCATACCCGGTGAAGTCTGACGCGTCTCACCATCCGCACTCGCAAGTTGGAGTGCTGGACTTAGCGATTGATCTGTCCGGAGGGAGGCAGTTGAGGTAGTGCGATCTGTGCGGCGGGAGTGCCGGCAGCGCCTGCTGGTGCTGCGGGATTCCCCGGTACGGCGACACTGCCTGGTAGCGATGGATTGGTCGGCATTTGGATGCCCGCCGGCAGAGCAGGCTGCCCTGGCAAGCTTGGCACTCCCAGTTGCGTTGGTACTCCCGGTTGGGTTGGCTGAGCCAAGCTATTGGGCAGGGCGGGCTGACCGGGGGCAGGCATCTGCAGGCTCGGCAATTGGGTTCCACCGGCCGCTGGCAAGCCTGGCTGAGCCGCTACGCCGCCGGGAGCTGCCGGAGTACTGGGAGCCGCTGGTTTGTCTCCAGCTTCTTGCAAAGCAGCTTGCAGGCTACTGGCATCTTCGAAGTCGAGCACCAAAGTTTCTTCGGTACCGGCCATCTTGACGGCCAAACCGCTGATGCGCCAGCCTTGAGTCTCTTTGTGAACTTCGCACACGATGTCCAGTTGCAACGGTGGCTGACCGGCTTGAGGACTTGGTTCGGTCCACAAGCACTCGACTAAGGCCACGCTGGTATCGCCGTCGACAAAGCCGACGCGACCGATTTTGTAATTACCCTCGGGAGTTCCCAGAGGCTGGATGACGTAGTCTGTTTTCGTCAGCTCGGCTTGAGCCTGGGCGGTCAGTACGCCGTTGGCAGCGTTTTCATCGCCGCGTCGCAAACTGTCCAGGAACAACGCCACGACTTCGCCAGGCTCGGTACCGGCGCCGCTGGTGATCACGGGTGCAACCCCGCTACCGCCTTGGGCTACGTTACTGGAGTTGCTAGTCGCAGCCGTCTGATTGTTCGCTGTCGAATTCGAACCGGAACCGCCGCAACCCACACAGGCCATCAGCAGCAAGCTTACACAGGTTAATCTTTTCATGTTCTCAAGTCCTAATGAGACGTGACATCCATTCCACGGGGACCGGCACAGTAACGCGAGCCCAGCAGTCAGGTCAATGGAGATTCGTGCAGATCACGGAGAAGCCTCGATGACTTCGACCAGCGAGCGACTGCCGGGAATATCTTGAGGCCACCGCGTCCAAATGATCGTTCGGGCCATCACTTTGGCATGGTACTGTTCGCGCAGCTCGGAGCGTTTTTGAGCCACTAATTCGTCGCGAATCTCGGCCTGCGCTTCTTCGAAAGGCACGGTCCGCGGCTCTTCGCGCTCGAGCACTTCGATGATGTGATACCCCACATCGTCTTCGATCACTTGGCTTAATCGGCCGAGCGGAATAGTGAATATGGCTTTGTTGAGTTCGCTAGACTTGAGCGATCCTTGAGTAGTCCAATCGAACGAGCCTCCGTTGGCGGCGGAGTAACCTTGCGATTTCTCTTTAGCCACGGCTTCAAAGGGCTTGCCACCCAAGAAGATTTCATTGCCCATGCTCTCGATCGCGGCGCGCGTTTCGGATTTAGTCGAAAAGCGATCGAAGCGTGCAGTCAACTGCCGCCAGCGAGCGCGTCCAGCTTTGTGCCACTTGGTCTCGTTGGCTTGATAATTCGCCAGCAACTCCTCGCGCCCGATGACCACCTCTTCCGGAATGGCCTTGTGCTCAGCTTGACTGGCTAGCACGCGTTCGATGAACTGCTGACGCATCAACGCCACCGACATCGACTTTTTACGCAACTCTTGCTCAAGAGCCGCCAAATCATTGACTTTGTAGTTCTTCAGCAGCGTAGGTACTTGCTGTTCGTAAAAGACTTTGTTGGCGCGCGAGAGAACTTTCTGGCGAGTTTCCTTCAGTTCGTCAGGACCACCCGTACCGGCCATATCGCGAAAGAACTCTTGATACAGGGCCTTGATTTCGACGTACTGCTTGAGCGCTTGCCGAGTCAATTGCTGACGCACTTCGGGCTCTTGACTGGCGCTGATCCGCTTGCGGTTCTCCTCGATGATCGGCTCGATCAACGCCCGCAAGTCGCCGGCCAAGATATGCTCGGAACCAACAACACAAATCAGATCGGCATCATGAAGCGTCTCGGTCGGAACCGTCGCCACCATCTGAGCCCCTAGCGCTGAGGCGTTCGGTGGTTTAGCCTGCGGCGCAGGCAAATCGATAAAAGAGGATCCCGTGGCGGAAGCCGGCATGACGGCCGAACTGCCGCTCGCAACCGAAGCGCCCGGCTGAGCACCCGGGAAAGGCATCTGCGCGCAGCACCAACCGGCCCATAGGGCAACGTTCACTCCAACGAGCAAACCGGATGTCTGTTTCACTCTCGCCTCTCCATAAGCCACCGGGCTCAAGCCCCGCTCGCTAGCATTTCCCTGCCCAAGACCTGTCTATCCCCAAAAAACTCTGCGATGTCTCTATTGACGGATTTCGTCCCAAAAATCAAGACGAAAAGCCAGCAGGATGCAGGCTTTACCAAACCCATGCGATCCACCCGTTAGGGGGTGTTTTAAGGGGAGTGGCGACGATAGATTAGTGGAGTCGAAGGTTGGCGGGGGTGGAATACCTTGAGCCGGCCGTGGCAACTTCGCAACCTCTTGAAAGAAAATTCAAACGATGTGTTTGTTGGCCGTCCTCTACCGTTTGGTTCCGGAGAGCCCGATTCTTGTTGCTGCCAATAGAGAGGAGTATTACGACAGGCCTGCCCATTCGCCCTCGATTCAGTCAGGGAAGCCTCGAGTGTTATGTGGTATTGACCAGCGTGCGGGCGGTACCTGGTTAGGAGTCAATCAGCACGGATTGTTTGTGGGCATGTGCATCCGCCGCGCTCCGCTCGATCCGCTGGGTTTGCGCAGTCGCGGCTTGCTGGCTCGCGAAGTGCTTCGAGCTTCATCGGCTCGCAAAGGGGTCGACAAAGCGATGGAAGAGTTGACCAGCAATCGTTACGAACCCTTGAATTTGATTGTGTGCGATGGTGAAAGTGGCTGGGTTGTTCACAGCGACACCGAGCAGGAAGTTTTGCCACTGGAAGATGGCTTGAACATCATCGGCAATCAAGATCTCAACGACCCCACTGACGATCGTGTTCGCTTAGCGCATCGCCTGCTGACCCTGCAAATGCTCGACTCGCCGGTCAAGTTTTTGGCGGTGGCGAGCAAGGTTTTTGCCAGGACGCCGACTCCGGGTGGCCGCGCCAGCATGATTATGCGGGCTCCCGATTATGGCACGGTCAGCAGCACGTTGATTGCTCTGAGTCCCAAACCGCGCGATGCCATTTTCCAGTATGCGGCCGGCGCTCCCGACGAGGCAAAATACGAAGATTATTCACCTCTGTTACGCGACATTCTCAGTCGCGGCCTGCGGGAAGCTCGCAGCAAGTCCAAAGCGAATTAAGCCAATCGCTGGAGAGTTCTTAACGGTGAGCCGCTGGCCTTCGTCAGCGGCTCGTCGCATTTCTGCAGTTGGCGTTCCTGGCCTGAGCCGGCGTGTTCAAGCCGCATGTGGCAAAGAGCGATTCTCGCGGAACTTCCGCCTTAGCCTCGACCGCTGGAGCGTTGGGAATCACCACGAGATGGGGATTCGGTCGAGCTAGTGGAGAGAAAAGAGGCGCCGGTGGGAGTCGAACCCACGTATGGTGGATTTGCAATCCACTGCCTTAGCCACTTGGCTACAGCGCCATACCTGAACTGTTTTCTATCCCTATCGCCACTGGGCGTCAAGGTGATTAGATGGTTTGTATCGGCTAGGGAGTTGGCACAACTTGTGCAAATCTGGGCCACTTGTCTAATAAGAGCGATTTTTCGGGATTCAGAAGTATGGACCGGCGCCCCCGTTTCCATTGGCGCTGGTTCACCTAAACTGGCGCTTACGAGCGTAAGCGGAAACGCCAGTGCGACTAGTTCGGTGGCTGGATCGAAGCGGGACCTGCAAGCCCCGATCGTCGAGTCGCCGAGTTGAAGGCTTGGCGGCTCGGTCCGCAGCCGTGCTCGAAATAAAGTGTCTAATTCAGTACGCGAGATAGAAAAACATGAGTGCAACCTGCGATTTTGGCCTGATCGGCTTGGCGGTGATGGGTGAGAACTTGGCTTTGAACGTCGAAAGCCGGGGTTATCGCATCGCTGTTTTCAATCGCACGGTTGAAAAAGTGGATGAATTGCTGGCGGGCCGGGCGAAGGGCAAGAACTTTGTGGGCTGCCATTCGATCAAGGATTTGGTCGCCTCGCTGAAGCGTCCGCGCAAGGTCATGATGCTGGTCAAAGCAGGACCGGCAGTCGACGATTTCATCGAGCAGTTGCTACCGCACTTGGAAAGTGGCGATGTTATTATCGACGGCGGCAACGAATTCTACGAGAACACCGAGCGTCGTACGAAATACGTTGAGAGCAAGGGGCTCCTGTACGTCGGCACAGGCGTTTCCGGTGGTGAGGAAGGTGCTCTCAAAGGCCCCAGCATGATGCCCGGCGGCTCGGCGGCTGCTTGGCCGCTGGTCAAACCGATCTTTCAAGCGATCGCGGCCAAGGTTGGTCCCAAGGAAGATATTCCGTGCTGCGAATGGGTGGGGCCGCGCGGTGCCGGCCATTACGTCAAAATGGTTCACAACGGGATCGAGTATGGCGATATGCAGTTGATCTGCGAAGCCTATCAATTGCTGCGAGATGTCGCTGGATTATCCAATGACGAACTCTATGAAGTCTTTGCCGAATGGAATCGGGGAGAATTGCAAAGTTATTTGATCGAGATCACCCGCGATATCTTTTCGGCGAAAGATGACCAGCCAGGTGGCAGTGGTCACCTGGTCGATAAGATCCTGGATGTCGCTGGTGCCAAGGGTACCGGGAAGTGGATGAGCCAGTTAGCGTTGGACTTGGGGGTACCCAGTACCCTGGTCACCACCGCCGTTTACGCCCGCGCGCTGTCTGCTGCCAAGGAAGCTCGAGTCCGAGCCAGCCAAGTGCTCACGGGCCCCAAGCCCTCAGACAATCCGACGTTAGCCGCCCCCATTCAAGGCTTGATCGCCGATCGCAAGAACTTCATCGAAGCGGTGCGGCTTGCGCTGTACGCCTCGAAGATCTGCAGTTATGCCCAGGGCTTTGTCCAGTTGCAAGCGGCCAGTGCCGAGCACGATTGGGGTTTGAATTATGGCGACTGCGCTCTGCTGTGGCGTGGTGGCTGCATCATCCGAGCCCAGTTCCTGGATCGCATCAAAGCCGCTTTTGACGAGCAGCCCAATTTGGAAAACTTGCTGCTGTTCCCGTACTTCCAAGAGATTCTCGACAAGAGCCAAGCGGCTTGGCGGCGGGTGCTGATTGCCGCAACTCAGTTGGGTGTACCGGCTCCTGCATTCTCCACCGCTCTGGCGTATTACGACAGCTACCGCCGCGCGAGTTTGCCAGCTAATTTGCTGCAGGCTCAACGCGATTATTTCGGCGCGCACACTTATCAACGCGTCGATCGTCCAGGCACTTTCCACTCGGAGTGGTTGGAGCTTCGCAAACAACCGTCATGATTTGCTGCCCGTATCACGAACCACCCTGCCAGTCTCAAAACTGGCAGGCGAACAGGACAGTGAGGGCGTTTCCAGGCACTCACTGGGGGTGTCAGCTCCAAGGTTGGCACGGTTGCCAACAGGGAATCACTCGACGTCACATCCGCATGGGTTGGAACTAACTATGCCGAATACGATGGTGATCTTTGGTGCGTCGGGCGACTTGACTAGCCGCAAGCTGATCCCCGCGCTCTATCGGCTGTTTGAACGCAAGCGGTTGCCTCCCGAAACTCGCATCCTCGGCGTGGCGCGCAGTCAGTTCACCGATCAGGACTGGCGGAAGCAATTGCGCACGTCCTCGGAAACGTATCTCAAACGTGGCTTCAACGCCGAAGTCTGGGACGAATTCGCAGAGTGGATTCATTACTTGCCGGGCGATGTCAATTCGGCTGAAGATTTTCGTCGGTTGTCGGCGCGGTGTGCTGAACTGGAGAGCGAGCAACCGACGACGCGACTGTACTACCTGGCCACGGCGCCCCAATTGTACGAGGCGGCCATTTCCCAGTTGGGGGCCGCCGGACTGGCTCATAGTCCCACCGCGGCCCGCCGTATCGTCGTTGAGAAACCGATCGGCACCGACCTCAAAACGGCTCAGAGACTGAACTCCTGTTTGGCTCAAGTTTTTAGCGAAGATCAGATCTACCGCATCGATCACTACTTGGGCAAGGAAACCGTCCAGAACATTTTGGTGCTCCGGTTCGGCAATTCGATCTTCGAACCCTTATGGAATCGTAACTTTATCGATCACGTGCAGATCACCGTTGCCGAGGAAGTGGCGGTCGGGCGTCGAGGCGATTACTACGATGGCTCGGGCGTGCTCCGCGATATGTTTCAGAACCATCTTCTGCAATTGATGATGGTCACCGCCATGGAAGGACCTGTCCGTTTCAATGCGCAATTCGTGCGGGACGAAAAGGTCAAAGTCTTGCAGGCTGTGCGTCCGATGCGGGGTGGCGACTTCGCTGACTGCGGTGTGCGCGGGCAATACGCGGGCTACTTGCGCGAGCAGGGAGTCGCGGCCGACAGTCCGACGGAGACGTTTGCCGCACTCAAACTGCACATCGATAACTGGCGTTGGAAAGGTGTGCCTTTCTACTTGCGCAGCGGCAAGGCGATGAGCTGTCGGACGACGCAAATCGTGATTCAATTCCGCGAACCGCCGCACCTGCTCTTCGGTGAAGGTGGCCGCACCCGGCCGCAAGCCAATCGCTTGGTGATTCAAATCCAACCGGCTGAGGGACTACAATTGTTTTTCCAAACAAAAGTCCCCGACGAGGAAATGAAACTCAAGTTAAGCCAACTGGACTTCCGATTTGCCTCGGATGCCGGCGAGATGCCCGATTCTTATCAGCGGTTGCTGCAAGATGCCATCCAAGGCGACGCCAGCCTGTTCGCGCGGAGCGACGAAGTCGAATTGGCTTGGAAGATTATCGATCCGATTATCGCAGCTTGGCGGAGCCCGGCGGCACCACCGATGAACAATTATGAAGTGGGTGGTTGGGGCCCCGAAGCCTCTACGGCTTGGATGCACGCGCAAGGGCGAGAGTGGTTTGACGTTTGTCCGATACTCCACTAGTGAAATAGATGCGTGAATTAAGCGATATCGTAATCACCGGCATGGGTGTCATTACTCCGATCGGCATCGGGTGTGAGGAGTATTGGTCCAGCCTGCAAGTGGGGCGTTGCGGAATCGCGCCGCTGCTGGATCCACCCTCGGCCGACGCGCCCCTCTATGTCGGTGCAGCGCTTAAGAATTTCGATGCCAAACAATACGTAACGCCACGCAAGGCTCTGAAAGTCATGGCGGCCGAATTGCAGACCGCCTACTCGGCCAGTCGCTTGGCTTGGCAAGATGCAGGATTGACCGACGGCTCTATCGATCCCGATCGAGTGGGCGTAGTTTTTGGCGCTGATGTTTTCAGCGGCGAATTGGAAGATCTGGTCGACGCAGTGCGCGCTTGCTCGGAAGATGGGCATATGCAATTCGAGCGCTGGGGTAAGACTTTCCCCAAGACCATCGCACCGCTATGGATGCTCAAAAGCCTGCCTAACATGCCGGCCTGCCATGTCGGTATCGCCGTCGATGCTCGCGGCCCCAACAACACGATCGTGCTCAACGAAGTCAGCGGGTTGCTGGCGTTGCAGGAAGCCGCCATGATCATTCAGCGAGGCAATGCCGATATGATGATCGTCGGCGCCACCAGCAGTCGCACGGCCGCCAGTCGACTGGTCTATCGCCACCCCGCACTCTTCGACACGTCGCCCCACCAGGAAGATCCCTACTGCATGCCCTACGATCGGCGGCGACGCGGCGCTGTGCCAGGTGAGGGTGCCGGAGCGTTGGTGATCGAGAGTCGCGATCATGCGGCGCGCCGCGGCGCGCGCCCGCTGGCGCGTTTGGCCAGTTGGTCCAATCGCTTTCAGCCACCAACGGACAAACTGGGGGGCAGCAGCGCCGCGATCACGGCCGCCGCCCAAGCCGCTTTGACGGAAGCCGGGATCCAACCTAACCAACTGGCGCACGTTTGCAGCCAAGCCTTCTCGCATCCGTCTCTCGATGCGGTGGAGGCCCGGGGATTGCAAGCCGCCATCGGCCAAACTCCCGTCGTGGGGCTATCGAGCTACTTTGGGCAACTGGGTGCCGGTTGTGGTATCGTTGAATTGGTCGGCAGCGTCCTATCGCTCAATCACGGTATCGCCCTACCGACCCTCGGTTTCCATCACAGCGATCCCGCTTGTCCTGTGCGCGTGCTCACGCAACCTGAAACTACCGACGAAAAACGCTACGCCCTTAAACTCAACTTCACTCCCCACGGTCAAGCGGCTGCGGTGGTGATCGAATGCTTGAACTGAGCACCGTTCTCGATCAACCGAGCATCTGTCCTTA
>Ga0075471_10002794_pt1 | contig 11394 bp, 16 predicted proteins | sample DEB19_08_DNA_2_FD_74787 | JGI IMG/M metagenome (GOLD analysis project Ga0075471, IMG submission 74787) | Aqueous microbial communities from the Delaware River and Bay under freshwater to marine salinity gradient to study organic matter... | ecosystem: Environmental > Aquatic > Marine > Coastal ... | reverse complement strand
TGGACACTTGTATGGTTTATTTCTAACACCTTCATGGTGCTTAATTAATTTAATTGCTTCCTTAGACGCTTTCACGTTTCTTTTCCCAAGTTCTTGAACCAAAGTAGAAACCAATAATAGAAGCTACAATGCTCATTTCATCACTAGAGAATATGGTATCCATAGCTTCAGGAGTAAAGCCACCGGTAGATTTAACTGCCCATACAAAACCTGCTACATCTACAAATACTAATAAACCTACGAATGTAAACGCTACAATAGGTCTTACAGAAGCATTTAAAGTCTTAACCCATGGTGCAGCTTCAGATACAAGTTTAGCATCATGTTCGTATAATGCTTCACGTTCTTGTGCGTATGTTTGAGCTTCAACTTCTTGTAGTTTAATTTCTTCAATTTTTTCTTGAGACTTAAAACCTTGTTGAGCCATTAACAATGCTTGTTCATTTTGCATCTTTGCCATTTCACGTTCATGCTTTTGGTCACCTTTTTGTTGAAAGAAACCAAGTAATGATGGTAAACCTGAAGTAGCAAAACCTAAGATACCTGAAATAATACTAAACATCTATAACTCCTTTGGGTCATAACCAAGATTATTGGCTATGCGTTTTTGTAGTTTTAAAAATAAACCTTTGTGGCTTACATACTTTTCTGTTTTAGGTGACTCTAAATAACATATCATGTGTATAATTTCGTGACACAATGTCTTTATGACTGTATCTAAATGACCACACTTAGCTGTGCTAATAGTAATAATATGAGGTTCACCTAATTCAGGTGGTTGATATTCACCACAAATACTATCGTCATGCACTACTACAAAGTCTACTTTACTTGCCGGTGGTAACTTATATTCGTCAAACACAGGGAACTCTATTAAAGCTGAATATAAATTAGCTATATTGTTCTCTGTAATGAATGTCATTTTGATAGTGGGTTCATTGATGCACGTTTAACTGTATTTAGCTTATCATCCATAGCGTTTACAGTAGCTTCTAATTCTTTTCTAAGACCACTTACCATAGCAGAGGTTTCACGAGAATTAGCAATAGCGTCAGATGACTTTTCAGAAGCTTTCATAATAGACTCTGATAATTGGTATTGTCTTTCATTAATAGCTTTAACTTGTATTTCTAAACCATTTAATTTAGACTCTATAGGAGCTAAGTCTAAACTGTCAACAGCTTCAATTGCCGAAACCATCTTGTTGTAGAAAGTTATTCCTGCGTAAGCGCTTCCAGCTAATATCGGCAGAACCAGTAAAAGCATCTTGAGGAGTTGAGAGCTGGAGAAGCTCAAGTTTAAAGTTTTCGTTTTTTCCGAAGTCATTATTAAGTTCCTGGTCAAATTTAAAAGCGTCTGTTAATTCAATTTGTTGTATAATAGGTTTATTAAGTATTTCTAACGAAAGGACTATCCCAAAACCATGTACAAGCTCCTTACCCTTTGGTACGTCAAGTTTAGGACTCTCCTTGCTTTCACTCTTTTGCTCAGTCTTTGGTGTTTCTTTTGGGTTGTCTTCTTTTGTTTTTGGCTCGCTTTTCAATTCCTGTTTTGGTTGTTCAACCTTAAGTTCTGATGGACTTGAAACAGGCTCAGGAGTGCTATTTGTAGGTAGCCCAGCCGGTGTAACTGTAGTTTGAGTATTAATAGGGTTAAGTGGACTACTAGGGCTTACAGGGCTACTTACATTAGTAGGGTTTGTAGCACTTTTAACACAAGTATTAGTTGTTTCTACCCATGCACCCCATACAGGACTACCATAAGGGTCAGGACAAGATGATATTCTAGTTTCTGTAATAGAACCTACATAGTCTGGTTGACAGGCTAGTGTTCTCGTTTCAGTAGTTGTTTGACACGTTGGAGGGTCTTGAGTGCAATTGTTGCTAGTTTCGTACCAAGGACTCCAAGAATTTGACGTGCAAGAATAAGTCCTCGCTTGATTAACGACACCACTATAGTGAGGTAATGGACAAGCAGAGCTTTGAGTTTCGGTAGCATTAACGCATACTGGTTGGCGATAAGGGTCGCAAATTGGGTCATCTGGTCTATAAGAAACGCACCAATAATCCCTAATAGCCACTTCGTTTTCAATACCGTTACAGTAAAGATTTGACATGTAACCTTCTTGAGTTGGTGTATAAGTGCAGTACCAAGCATAGGCATTATTTCCCTTTAGTGTTAGTAGTAGTAATAGGCTCGTCAGGAACAAGCGGTATCGTGTATGTATCGCCATATAATTTCTTGAATATAGAAGGATTACGTTCATACCAACCACGTTTAGCAGCATCACCTATAGAACCGTTTATAGGGCATGGTGAACCACTTTGCATCATGGCTTCAAATACTCTATCATCTTGACAAAGTATAGATACTGCAGCTACTTTAAGACCTAAGTCATTAAGAGTTTTAGCTAACTTAATACGTTCACAATTAACGTCTTTATAGCCAGAGCCACCACTTACGCCAAACAATGTACTAGATACAGAACCACTAACAGGAACAAGGCAAACGTCTTGGCTAAAAGCACTTATAGAAGGACTAATGGCGCTAGGTGGTGGTTGACCTTTATAGTTGATAGTAGTTGTATCTGCTTTAGCATCCATAGCAATTGCTAGTAATGCGCCTAATGTAATACCTAAAAGTAATGCGACTAGGTTTCTTAAAGATGCCATTATTTCATTCCATGAGTGAGTAAATAAACAATGATGAAACCTGCTGTGCCTAATAATATTTGTTCTAAACGCTTAAGTCTTGCATTTATCTGTTCGTAGCGAATAGCACAAATTTCCTCATGCGTATTTAAACGTGAGTCTGTGTCGTTCTTAACCATTACTATTCCTTATTGTGTGCTTTGTAACAAACCAGGAATAACTGCTCCTACTCCTGCTGTAATTGGACTTTGTGTAGCTGATAAAATTCCTTGATATGGAATATTTGCTTTACCTGACTCTACAATAAATTTAGGAACTTTAATTTCACCAGAACCTAATGCTTTACCACCTCTATATATCATACGAGATAATAAACCCTTAAATGCAGCACTTTTATCTGCCATAAACAAAGCAAATTGTTCAGCATTTTGAGTTAATAAAGCAAGACCACCTGGATTTTTATTTAAGTCCATTAATGCACGTCTTTCAGCAACTTCTAATGTATTTAGAAGTCTAGCTTCTTCTGCATTAAGCGTATTAACACCTTCAACTTTATCACCAATACCTTTTCTTAAACCACTAGCAAGTGCTTTTTGTGCTTCAACAGATGCTGCACCTTCTTCACCATATTTACCAGACAATGCTCTATAAGTACCACGTTTAAGTTTTTGAGCTAATTGAACTGACAATTGTTTTGGATGACTTGCTGCAAAATTTTCACCTGTTCTTTCAATTGCTGCTAAATCTGATACAGGGTCTGCTTGCTCACCAAAACGTTGTCTAACTTTCTGTAATGATGCTAATACATCATCTCTAGTAATAGTTGCATTTGAATTAGCAATTTTTTCGTTAATTTGAGTATTAAGGTCATCAATTTTAGTCTTAAGAATATCAACGCCTTTTCTTGTTGGGCTAATACCATATTCTAATAATGTATCTACAGCAGTTTTTGCTTGACCTGACTTTAATTGTTCTAATGTAGGCTTTAATGCACTTTGCATTAACCATTTAGCTGAGTTTTCTGCACCTTTAATAATTTTAGGAGCAATATATTCAGCACCTTTAGTTACTGGTGTTAATGGGTTAGTATATCTTCCTGCAGTACTTAATATTTGACCTGTTTTACCAATTACATTACCTGTTTGTCCTAATTTACCAATTTTTTGTAATGCACTACCACCACCACTTAACACACTAGAACCAAGCATTGCAGAGCTAACTGGTTGCTCAGCTAACATTCTTTTTAGGTTTTCTTCAGTAAACTGATTACCAATAGCTTGTGAAGTAGTTTGTGCTTCTTTAAGTTTTTCAGGGTTAGCATATCTTAATACTGACTCAGGTAAAACATTTGTTAAACCTGCAGAGCCTGCTTTAATAAGACTTTCCATTGTGTCAACAGGATGAATAAATGGCTGAATAACACCTTGTAATGCAGGAACAATATCTTTAGGCACATTTTTTAATGCAGCACCAGGAACTTGACTCCATGTATAACTTTTTGGTGTAGCAGCCTTAATAAGTTTAATTGCATCTTCTGGTGATGTACCTTCAGGAACTTCAAACCTACCAATTCTTCCATCTGGCATTTGAACTTTTGCTATAGGCATATTATTATTCCCAACCTAAAAATTTAGCTACTGCTGGAGCTGGTTCACCTTCTGTTTCTCTTGAGTATTGAGCTCTTGTTCCCTTAGGACCATACATTTGCTTCATATATGCTTTATTATTTTTATCCCATGCAGAGTCAGCACCTCTTAAATGACCATTGGCACTTACATATTCTTCTAAAAATGCTTTTTTAGCTAGAGCATAGTCATATTGTTTTTGATATGCTGCACGAATATTTTTATTTGTACTTCCTTTGTTATCAGGAGAAGGTAAAGCATTTAAATAAAGAGCAATATCTTTATCTGATGTTGAACCAGCACCTTCTATTTTTTGTTTAGGACCAAGATATTGTTGAATTTTTCTCATTTCATTAATATCAGAACCATGAAGAATAGCCCATTCTGGAGTAAATTGTTCAACTAAACCACCTGTAGTTTCTCTTCTATTAATTTCACCAAAACGTTCTAATTGCTGTAAAACATCTTGACCTTTTGTCAATACCTCATTAATTGAGTCAATTCTTTTTCTAGCAGCTTCTGCTTCTCTTGCTTGAAAAGACTCTTGGTTTTTAGGTGACTGGTTTATCCATGGAGCTGTAATACCTTTTGGTGGTTGAACAAGAGTATTAACGCTATCAATAGCACCTGTTTCACGTGCTAATGCACTATAGTCTATATCTGCCATAATTTATCCTTAATTAGTTATTCCAGCTCTACGCTTAAATTCATTTGCTTGTGCTTGAGTTGTAAATTTATGCTCTACGCCATTTGGGTCTACAACGCTAAACATTGCCATGCCACCTTGACCTCTAATTGGAGTACCTGTGGTAGTTTTTACTCCACCGCTAGAACCAGGTAGTGGTTGACCAGTTGTCCATTCGTACATAGCTGCTTTAAATGGGTCAACTGTTTGTTGATATTGTAAAAATGTTCCTTTAAATCCACCTTTTTTAGCTTCTTCATAATTTTTAATATCAGTAGTAGGTCCTAATGCAGAAGCTACTTTATCATATTCACCAGCTTGAGCTAATCCATATAATACTGGGTCATTTTTAACTCTTGGGTCATTCATAATTTTTTGCATTGCTTCTTGTTTTAAAGCAAATTGCTGAAGTTCTCTTTGTGTTTTTAAGTTTTCAATTGCTGTATTATATGTACCTTGAGATGCTTGCATACCACCAAGATAAGCCTTACCTAGATAAGGTAATATAGACCCATAACCTTGGTTTTTAGGTTGTGCTAAGTATGTTGCAACAGCTCCTAACCCACCTTGCACAAGAGCTTGGTTTTGAAGTTTTTGTTGCTCTTCATTGCTTAATAAACCAGGAATTGCTTGTTTTGTTTCTGTTGCAGGTGTTCCACCAAGATAAGGTGGCATTCTTGTACCCCAAATATTAATATCTTTAAATCCTTCTAATATATTACCCATTCCTGATTGAACTGGATTAGTAAGATATGAAAATGAGTTATTGTCAAAAAAAGCCATATTAATAGCCTCCTCTAAAATAGAAGTTAGGATACACTTGTAATTGGTTAGGTGTTATTTGCATTTGTGATGCAACTTTATTATTTTGACCTTGACCTAATGTAGGTGCAACATTATAACTTCCTCTTGAAATTGGAGGAATTGAAGGTTGCATAGTTTGTTGTGCTTGTTGTTGTGGAGTTAATGCTTCTGCAATTTGATTTGTAGCACCTAGTGTATTCATTGGGTTAGCTTTAGCGTAGTCAAACGCATTGCTTGCTGCATCAGAAATTGATGTTCCTAAATTTTGCATTATTGTTGGTGGTGTATAATTTAAACCCATTCCAATATTTTTAGCTGCATTTTGAATTGCTGCAGAACCAGTTACAGATGATGCTCCTGATAATGCTGGATTAGCACTCAATAAAGATGAACCAATTTCTCCAGTTGAACCTATAATTCCACTTGCTCCGCTAGTTCCAGCTCCTGTAGCACCTGCTCCAAACATACCTGCTGCTTGACCAAAACCACCTAAAGCACCTCCTAATGCTGCGCCTTGTAATGGATTTTTTCCCATTGCTGCAGAACCTAATGCTCCAACTCCTGCACCTACTATCATTGGCATTCCCATGTTACTTACCTACCTTTCCTACTACGTAGCATATTGGTTCTAAAATAGCACGATAAATCATGCCATAAGTATCTCTGTTTTTACCTCTTTTTTGTTTCCATATATCAGCAGTACGGTGTCTTGCGATATGCTCTAAAACACCCCTTAAAATGCGTTGTAGGGTATTCTTTTCACCTGCTTTGTAAGCATAGTTTACTAATGGTAAGAATAGTTTATGATAACCTTTTTCGTATGCTGGGTCTAAATCTTTAGATTGTGCTAACCAGATAGCATTACGGAAGCTACCAAAGCCATATTCAGCGTTCATAGCTGTACATACAATCTTGCCACCACCTGATGATTGAGATGTAGAAACTTGACCCATAGGCGCACCATAAGCAGCACCAAGATAAGAAGCAAGTTTTTGATATGGTAAATTTTGTTCGTAGTTGTAACGGTCAATATCAGCTTGTAATGCTGTTTGTTGATAACCTTCAGCAGTTTTACCTACGTTAGCTAATTGTTGAATATCAGCATAATCAGCAGCAGCCATTTGTGGTGCATTAAGTGCAGCTTGGTTTTGTAAAGCACGTTCTGCTGCGTAATTGCTATAACTCAGTTCACCGTATTTGTTAGCTAATGTGTTAGATAATGTTTGAGCTGCTCTGTTTTGAATGTCAGCAGATACACCTGAGCCATAACGACCTGCCATAGATGCTGTACCTTGTGCAGCTTTAATAGCGTCATTATATGCTTGTGTAGCTTGTTGTGTAGGACCTGCTAATGCTTGTGTTAAGTATGGGTTGCCAGCAGATAAATATTGTCCGCTAACAGTACCTAATTGTTGTGCTTGACTAGCTTGTGTTAATGGACTACCTGCTAGTGCTCTATTTGTAGCTGCTTGTAATGATGCAGTAGTTTGTGCAGATGGTGCAATATATGTTTGACCAGGGAAATAAGAAGGACCAGGAGTTTGATAAAGACCTTTAGCTTCTTGTAAACCGTATTCTACGAATGGTCTTACGGTAGGGTCTAATTCAGATGATGTTTTAGAAGTTTGACTTCCTCCTCCTGAACCACCGCCACCATAGAATGTAAATGACTGTACTAATTCTTGTACCCAATTGTGTAACTTAAACATATTATTTCCTTAAAGTGTATATTCCCATGTTTGAGGTTTAAAACCCATTTGTCTTGCTCTACGTTCCCATCCTTTTCTTTGTGAATTGAATGTAACTTTAGACTTACCGCCTTGTTTCGCTATTGCTTGAATTTCTTGAAATGCTTGATAAAATAGTGTTTGGTCATTAATAGTAGACCAAGAAGCCCATACATGAAGTGCGTCTCCTAATGGTTGAAGTACTACAAAACCTACTGCTTTATTGTTTATAATGCCTACAAATAGCATTGACCTATTTTCATAACAGTCACAATAAACATCTTCTACTATCCAAGATGTATGACCACGTTGTCTTACTAATTCAAGACCATGTTTTACATAGTCCCAATGTTGACGTAAATTATCTTTAGGTATATAGTGTAATATCATCCTATAATTATATCACGCTACAACTAAATATCTGTACGTCTTTGTAGTTAATGTGTTAGCAGGATGCGTAATTACAGCTTGTCCTTTAGTAGTAGAACTTATCCATACACCACCAAATAAACCTGAAGAATAACCGTCACCAGATATATATGTCATAGTAACAATAACACTAGGTATATTAGGTCTAGTAGGTGAAGTTAAACCTGTAAATGCTGCAATAGTTACGCTAGTATTTGATGTTCTCCATACAATTTCTATGTAGTCATTTGCTGCTAATGTAGCAAAATAATTAAGTGCAGCAATAACTTTATAAGGGTCACTAGCTGACTTTCTAGGTGCTAAACCAAAACTACTGTTAGAACCAGGTATATCTGTACCATTTTTTCTAAACCATACGTCTACTTCTTCTGTAGCATTAGAAAGACTAGATAGTTGAAGACTAAACTGTATGTTATATATACCAGAATACTTTACTTTTAAATGTGAACTACTTAATAACTCAATACCTTCTTGAAAGTCTGTAACATTTAAGTCAATAGGATATGCAACAGTAGTATTTGCTGCTGTATGTGTAGTAGTATTTTGCCATGCACCATAAGGTAATGCAGTATTAGCTGCATCTGCTGCTGTAGCAGTTGTTGCCATAAGTAAAACAACAGAGTTATAACCTATACGTTCATCATAAATAGTGGTTGATGTTGCACCACCAGAGTTTAAAGTAATTTCACCTGTATTATTAGACTTACCTTCTACAAGGTTATTTACTACTTCTGATACTTCTCTTGGCGTTCCACCTTGCCAATTAAGTTTACGATACATGTCACGTATTGACATTATCTACCACCGCTTTGTGTATAGTCTACGTCTATAGAAATAGCATGTGTCCATGTTCCTGTAGGTGTTACTCTAATTCTGTGATAGCGACCATAAGAACGTAATGGGCATGTGCCATCAGAGTTTTGTGTAACTGTAGAACTGTAATTAACAGTTCCGTTTAATTGTTTACGAGATGCTATAGCCATACTACAAGCACCATTATCTATTTGCGCCCTTGCATTAGTCACTATAGAGTTATATCCAAATTCCATTTCACCTACAGTAATGTTTGCTGTTGAGTTAGAACCTGTAAATGTGACAATTTTAGCTCCGTCTGCACCACCAAATAAGAATTTACCGCCTGACCAAATACGACTATCTAATGAAGCAGGTAATGAGTCTATAGTTCCATAAGCATCTAAACCTTCTAATGCAATAGTGGATGAAGCTAGTGATACAATGTATTCAGAAGTAGTGTCAGCAGAAGACCATTTCTTAACTAACCAATTGTAGATAAGAAGTGAACGACCACCATTAGTATTAGGATAATTCCATACTACAATGTTACGTATAGGGTCAATAGCAGCACTAATAGTGTCTTGTTGTGCAATAGCCATGTTTTCGTAGAAGTATTCATCTATCTTGTCATTACCAATGTTATATACATTAGTACCATCACAAGAATAGAAACCGTCATCAGCTAAGAAGTAAGTATTAGGTCCATATTGTGTGATAGAACCTGGTGTATTACAACCTAAATTGCGTGAAATAGCGTCAAATTGGAAGAATAATGGTGAACCAATATACGACATACGGTAAATAGCACGTTCTAATAATACGATACCAAACTCTCCTCCGGTGACCCCAACTATATTACCCCCCTCGGCGAGTATCTGATAGTCAGATTGTGAAGCACCACCACTTGTCCAGTCGGTTTCATCATTAATATCTGACCATTGTAATTTATTAGCTGTTCCACTAATATTAGCTGCAACCACGAAGTCACGAACTACTGTAATGTATTTAGCTACAGGTGCGTCAGCAGATACATCTGCAAAAACACTAGAACTACCAACTGTCCATGCTTGTATTTTAGCGTTATTATTAGATGCTAATACAGTATTACCAAATTGTGTAAAGCTCCAACGGTCTGAACCAGCATAACCACCTGACTTGCTTACATCAGATAAACCAGCAGTAGCTGAATTAAACTTAAATAGTTTAGTAGCACCACCTGCAAATAATTGTGTTTCAAGTTCAAATTTAGCAGCAGTTACGTTGTTTAAGTTTTCACTTGCAGCAGTAGAATAGTCTGCTGATAATGGAAATGGACCATAACCTATCGTTAAAGGATAGACGTTATTAGCCTCTAGTAATGCTCCAGTAGTAGTAGGTTGGTCTGGTAACCACTCTGTAAATTGTATTCTTTGGGTTGCCATTCATGGTCCTTATTCAATAATATTTTTATATCAATAATTTTAAGTTAAGTGTTTACAGGTATTTTTGAGATAAATTTACATATACTATAACGAGAAGAACCAATTGCATTATCATCACAAGTAAGTTTTGAAACTCCGTGCATTTGATGACTAGGAAAAATAATAAGAGAATTAGAGTGTAATTTAGGTGTGTAATTATTACTTTTAAAGCACAAGTTTCCACCTTGAAATTGCTGAGGTTCTTTCCATAGCGTCAAAACTACAGACATAACAGAAAAGTCTACATGATGTTCGTATTCGCTGTTATTTTTATAGTAACTTACAAAAGTAAGGTCTGTGTTAGAGTCCATGACAAAATTATAAAGATTTTTATCTTCTATCAAATCACTTAATCTAAATATTTTAGTAAAATGATTAAGAATTGAACTCTTACTTCTATCTTCAACGTAATGTTGGTCTAATATAATACCTAATTTATTGGTACTTAATGGGTCGCCTGTAAACTCTTTTGTTGTAAATGAATTTTTTTTATGAAAACTATCTAATTCGTTCCATATATCAATAAGCTCTAAGTCAGTAAAAAACTTATGAATGATGTAATGCAGGAAAGGCTTATGTAACGTTATAATTTCCATTATTTATATCAAGTTTATTGCTCTATACAGATAATTCCAGTTCCGTTTATATCAAATGTTTTACTAGTATTTACAATTCTTGCGTATTGCATAGGTTGTAATTGTACATTATTGCATGTAATAGTTCCATCAACACATACAATAAAAGTTTCTTTATCTGAAGAACCAATTGTTTCCGTAACAATACCTTTAACTAATCTAGCATTATATCTTTTATTTGTAGGGATAGGATTAATACCTAACCATTTTGCACCATTATTTCCTGCTACATATTTAATTGGTGCATTAGCATACTGAGAAACATCTACCAAAGTACCTTCAGTTAATTCAGTTGTTTGACTAGCTTCTGAGCCAGCTAATGCAGAACCACTATATAAGTATATCCAATTATTAAAAAATCCATCTGTAGTATTTGAACATACTAAATTTTCATTAGCTGTCATTGTACCATGACAAATTGAAAACCCTCTGCATCCAATACTATCTTGAGTTATCATACTGCAACCTCGTTAGAGTATGTTGGTTCATTTTGAGAAGTAATATCAGCTACATTATATTCAAAAACTTGACCTACAAGAGCTTTATATACTTCTTTTTTAGCAGGATTATCTTTAAATTCTTC
>Ga0075471_10002793_pt1 | contig 11398 bp, 2 predicted proteins | sample DEB19_08_DNA_2_FD_74787 | JGI IMG/M metagenome (GOLD analysis project Ga0075471, IMG submission 74787) | Aqueous microbial communities from the Delaware River and Bay under freshwater to marine salinity gradient to study organic matter... | ecosystem: Environmental > Aquatic > Marine > Coastal ... | reverse complement strand
CTTTTTTAGATTTGACTTTTCTTCTAGGAGGTTGAGGGTTAGAATATTCCCGACTTCGCAATTAAATTCAATTTCTTCATATTCTATACTAAAACAAAGTGTGCAAATCGATTTCAATGAAACTTCTACATTAAAGGACATTCAGGATTTTTTTAACCAAGCAATCCCATTGATATCCATAGGTGGAATCGTATATACTCTAAATCAGTTGTTTACCACAATATGTTCAGATATAGATAAGAAAGCAGCGGACATAATTCTTAATACTGATGTGGAGCCATCTTTTGCTCCAGATTATTCAGAAGCGGGAGCGGTGGTTCCCCCATTTGATCCCAACTCTACGGAGACATCTCTAGTTTCATATTATATAAATTACTATGGAGGCGCTAGAGTGTATGCGGTCGATGATGTAGAGGTCGCAACTTATACCGATTCATTTCAACTGGGGTCTTTTGCGCAGGAGACAATAGGAATAGGTGGCGAATATAATCTTAATATAGCTGGAACTGCTTATTCTACGGAGATAGGATTTGCCAAATCAAATCGAAGATATAGATTCTCAATATCATCAGTCGATGCAATTGGTAATTCTTCATCTTTGCTGCAGTTCTACGCCGATTCTCCACTTAATTTTGAGTTGGATACTCCTGCAGATCCTGCAGTTCTTACAGCAGAGATACGAGGAGGATCTGTATTTCTAATATGGAGTCCATCGGTTACTGAAGCAAAAAATTATATAATATATAGAAAAGTATTCAATCAAAATTTTGAAGAAATAGCCACCATAAGTGGAAGAGAAAATACTTTCATTGATGTCGGTGCTGAAGTCGATGTTAATATGGTGTATGTTGTTAAGGTAATCGACTTATGGGGTAATATGACCCAAGAGCCAGACAGTAACAATTATTCTAAAATGACTTATGCTAATGCAAGAATCGTTGGATCCGATTTTAATACTCAGCCAGTGGTCATTTCTGCATCTAAGTCTGGATTTAATTCAATTTTATCATGGACTCCATCTGATGAAGATTGCGATGGATATGAGATATGGGTAAGGAGACCAAACGAAGCCTATGAGATTGTTGCCACAGTTCCTAGCTCTCAGCTTTCATATACCCATTCTAATGCACTTATAAAGGAAGGATTATGGTCATATTCTATAAGACCAGTTAGAGGGGAGATGGAGATAAATGTATCTTCCTCTTCTTCTGTGCCTGTTGATTCTTTTGTGATAGCCGAGATCGGATTCGATCAATCTGCAAATATGGTTATAACAAACAGATCTCGTTCGCTAGGAAACGGAAGTGATATAGTAAAAGAAGCCATATCTCCTAGAATAGACGGTCACAGGCATCTATATCTTCCAGATGGTCAAGACCGTAGAGTTGATTTGGAGGATTATTTTGAATTATCTGGATTTATTTCTCTTAGAGATGGAATCAGATTCACTCATGTAAAGGATCATCAGCCAATACCAGATGGAGCGGTTCTTACAGTATACATAAATGGAATTCCATATGGGGGTCAGTTCTTATATAGTAATACAACCAGAACCATTACATTCTCTTCTTCAATTTTAAAACCATCTGGTCCTTTTGATCTTATAGAATCAATGGTTTTGCGTGTTTCTAATGTATCTGAAATTGATAATCAACTTGAGCAACAGCAACTTCTAGGGCTTTTCGGAGAGCAGATGTCATCTGGAGTCATCGTAAGCGACTATATTCCAGAGAGCGCTCACTCGGGAAGAAGAAACGAGAGATGCATGCCATTAGTGTCTTCATGTTCCTCGCTTGATGGATTTAAATTTATAGTCTACGAAAATGAATTTGATAAGTGGAGATTCTATCTTCCAGGATCTGATAGTGCAGCGGGATCATATGTAGAGATTGGTTATGGAGATGATCCTCCAGTAGGTTTTGAGAATCTTCAAAGAGCAGGATTTCCATTAGGTGAAGAAAGGCATATCGTTGTTTATGACGGATGTGAGCTTTATCCAGATGATTCTTTATTGTTGGCAACATCGATAGGTCTAATTAACGTAAAAAACATATCTACATCGCTAAGCTGGGATACTTTCATTCCGTGCAATCCTCCCAACGACATGGGGATGCCGCATAAAATATGTGTTTCTGCTGATAGATCTTCTATTGTTGTTCTCTATCCAAGATCTGTAGATATACTTAGATATGTACAAAGTGGAGACTCTCCTGATGACCCTCGCAATCTTGTCGTAGTATCTAACGCAATTGGAATAGACTATAACATAAAGTTTATTAGAGATGCCTGCTCTACTAATGAAGATGTTTTTTTGGTGAGCGACATAGGGCCTATGCGAATTTCTTTAAACGGAGAGTCTATACCCAGCATTTCTTTAATGTCTATTCCTGATCCAGATGACACAGAAAGTTATGCTTGCGTGGTTGATTTTAATTCAAATCCAGGCGTATCGAAATTATATATATCCACAAAAAGAGGGGTTTTCTCTACTGTAGATTACGGGAATACATGGAATTTTGTAGTTGGATCAGACTCAATAGTAAGATCCATGAAGTTGCATGGAAATATGCTGTATATGCTTTCTGATGACGGATTGGTAAGATACTCTTTTGCAAATCAATCAAGTGACAAAATACTTTCTATGGCAAATGATAGATTCAGAAGAATGGAGATATTTTCTGATAGAATAATTATAATAGGTAACTCTGGTTGTCTTGTAAGTGATGTCCGTTACTCCATACTATTTTCTACTGACATTCCATTTTTAAAACTAAAAGGAATTCCTAAGTTTGGTCGTAAGCATAGGGCATCTCGAAGTCTATTTAAGTATAGAGATTCTATATGTATAGCTGGAGACGAATTTATAACTAAAGGAAGTAACCTCAACAGAGTGAACAGTATAGTTGACTTTTCATTGAACATGCTTCCTGAACATAGGGCGAAGATACCGACAGTCTTTATAGATGGACATTATCATGAATGCGGTTCATATCTTCAGTATTCTCCCAATAGATATGCTCAAGAGTGCGTTTATTTTGATGATCAGATAGAAGGAGAAAAAAATGTAGAACTGGCGCGGCAGTATACTGTGCTACGCGCAGAGAATGAAGGGTGGGCATGGAGAGATTTCGCTGCTCCAGTTGTGGTAAAAATAAACAACGAAAGAATAAATGAAGGCAGCAGGGCGGAAAAGCCTGTAGATGAATTACTGACATTGGTGGAAAGCTCAAGAAGTTTTTCAGACTTATTTGCTAATAGCATAAAAGCTAATGAGTATTACTCTGACCTTACATCTGTTGTTGCAGAAATGACCAATAATGACATAGAACTTTCAGATTCTCCTCAGGCTGTCGGCGTTCATAGATTCACAAGGGCAAATGTAAGAAAGTATGTATTATATATCAACAGCCTAAATTCTCAGATTTATTCAGATCAAGCAATGAGCTTGCTTGGAACTAGGCAATCTCTTCAGTTAAAATCTCCCGAATTTAAAACTAATTTAATAGCAAATTTTATAGGCAGTGGTGTTAGTAAAAATAGGCTCGACTCTATGGGGATTGTGTATTCAAATTACGGTCCAGAAACTTGCGTAGGTAATTTAGGAACCTATGACCCAGAAGATAGTGTCATGCTTCTGGGTGAAGCTCCGCTTACCTCTCCTCCCGATGGAAGCGATAATCCTATATACAGTGATCCTAATGGGGAGTTCAATAGGCCAGATCTGCCAAGTGCTTCTAGTTCAGTTATTATATCTGGTTTCTTCTCTAGACCATGCACGGGTAATAACGAATGTCCGCCACCTGGAATACTGCTTCCACCAAGCGCTGCGGGGTCTTTGGGGGGATTTGGATCGTCCAATAGCAGTTCATCTAGTTCTGTGAATCCTCCTGGTGGCGGTGGCGGTTTAGGAGCATGATATGGAAAGTATAAATACTATATATGCTAATAAGGTCAGCTTGCTCACGGAGTGGATGTCAGACATAAATTTAATGTATTTTTCATACAAGATAAAATCGTCAATTCCACAATCAGTTCTGCAGAGATGGAACAGCATTTCTCTTCAATACAAACAGCAGGTTATAGACGCCTTGTTTACCGTAAAGATATCTCCATTTTATGGATGCTCATCTAAGTACAAAACTTCTGCTCCTCCATGTGTGCGCAGAAGGGTAAATAATAAAAGCGGCTATGTTGACTGCGCTGATGGGATAATATCTGATATAGAGGCATCGTGCAGGCAGTCTAAGGCTCCAGATTACTGTAGAAAAATATTCCTTCCTTATGTGGAAAGCAATTCTTTTTGTTCCGATATAAAAAGAAAGTCTCTTGATGAATTTGTAGAGTGGATCTTTCGCATATCTTCTTCTAATTATCCTGTATATTCTGACGTCCTTCAAGCTAGATACATGGCTGATTCATCAGCAAAAACAAATAGGTGGAAGTAATGAGCGAGTCTTCGGAAGGCATAGTAAAAAATAGGTTGTTTAAAAAAACTCCTACTGTATCTTTGAGATCTTCTGAGGAGTCAATCAAAGTAGTAATATTGAATTCTAAGGGGTTTGAATTTAACGGAAAAAAGAACTCAGATATTAATATAAAGTGCAGTAGAAATGATGTAATAAAAATAATACATCAAGACAACACTTCTGAATGTCATCTAGGAATGCCTAAATTTGAGGGGAGCTCTTATGTGCTTGTTTCAACTTCGGCTCCCTCTCCTGGTTCAACAAACTATGGCTTTACAGATCGCGTATTGATAGTCGATGGATTTGAGTCGCCCAATATCGCAGTAGGAATAGATTCTGAAGCTATTTTTGTTTGTTTAGATCATGACATAGAGATATCGATTATGTCTATTGATGGATCTGCAATACCGCTTGCAGAGGTTGCTAGTCCAGAATTTGCTCACTCAGCACGATGTTGGTCGTTTAAGCCATACGGACTGCAAATTGGTAATGTTTTAAGATATGGAATAAATGGTAAAAACAATAGCGGTGGATCGTTACTTATATGTGAATCTAGTGAAAAATATTCAATTCCTTGGTGGAAGATAAATTCAGCAATACCTATGGAAAATGGATGGCGCATAGGCATAGGCAAAAATATAACATTTACTTCATCGACTAGATCTGATTCAAATATGAGGGTGCCATCGGAATCTGGAAGCGTTTTGAGCGTGAATGGCTTTGAGCAGCCAAGGCTTCTTGCTTCTTGTGGCGATATTGCTTCTGTGCATGGATTTGATAATGATTCTAAACTTGGATTTCCCATAATTTCTCAGAATATGTCTAACAGTTTGAATTTAAGCAGCTCTGCGGTTGATGTCGCATTTTCTTGCGGTAATTCCTATCTCGATCCGTATGAACCATATGCAGGCAATTACCACAATTTTTCTGGAAAACAACTTCAATATTATTCTGAAAAAGATAAAGCATGCGGTGAATTTATCTTCGTAAAAGAAGGGGGATGGGACATAGCAGACTTAATTCATATCAGATCATCCTCATCGGGGTATTCTGAAAAAATACAAATGGCAGAAACTGGAAGCTTTGTCATAGCTGCTTCTGAATTTGGCATGTCTGGATTCTTTTTTCATGTGCAAGTAGGAGAAAAAAGCACGATTAGTCCAGTTAGGGAAGACATATTTTCAAGCGACATTTTAGGCAGACTCTCAGAAAAAAATATAAATGTGTATGCCAAATCAGAAAGTGTAAAGTCAGATGTAAAAAAGTTTAAGACTGTGACATTGCCCAATTCTATTGTAGAATCTAAGAATGTCAACACCGCATACCGAGATGCGGTTAATTTTTTAGAAAATGCAGTTCATTCTAATAGGATGATTGCAAACGACATTCTTTTAATAAATTTTGAGACAGATATAAAAGCAAGCATATTTTCAATAATAAATAAATCAATAAATGATGTATGCGGTATTTATAAAGTAAAGCCTGTATTCAATCACGACATAAAACCAATAAATGTAAAAAACTTAATAGCAGCCGCAAGTGGTGTTTTCTATATAGATGCTTCTTCTTCTATGGTTTCATCATATTCAGTCGCAGAGATGAAGAATAATTATATTTTGCTGTCAGCTTCTGATTCAGACATATCTAACAAAATAAAAGAAATTTTAACCTTAGGAGTAAAAGAAATATTGATAGATGGATCTGCCACTATGTTCTCCAAGAGTGTTTTTGACATTAACTCTTTTATAACTCCCAGTGCTGGCAAATCGGCTAAGTATCATTGCTCGCGCGTTACTCCTAAAACTGAGAAATGTTCCATCCTAGAGCTGTCTAAAAAAATAGGCAATGAATATGTATATGATCCCATCTATGATACTCAGTATGCGCCTGTGGAAATATTTTCCAAGGTAAATGATATGAGCATGAAGGGGAGTTCTACAATATTTTTAATGCCTAACGGGAGATGGAAATTTCCCCAAGCCAAGTTGTCCAATTGGAGATATGACGAAGATATTTTAAAGTCTATTGCTGATGCTACTACAAAAATAAAAGACGATTATGATGTATCTATAGGAATAGTTGTTTTTGTTAAATCGGCACAAGAAAACATAAAAGAATTAATTGATTTATGTTCAAAGCTATTTGTTGTAAAAGTTATGCTGCTAGATGCTATATATTTGGATGACGCAGAATTGGTGGATATGATTAAAAGATTTTCATCAAATAATATTGAAATATATTTAGAGGGGCATCCTAGATTTTCTTTAGATGGAATACTTTCATATGGCTATTGTTCAGCTAAATGGGTGTGGTCTGTGTCTAATAGAGGAAAGATGCCTGACTATCTCGTAGGCTTGGTAGAGGCTATATAATGGCAATTTTCGGTCCTTCAAATCTAGAAATAATCATTCCAGTTCAGACTGGTAGCGCTGTCAGATTTTCTAGAAATACCTTGATTAGTTATTCTCAAGATGGGACCATATTTTATGCATTAGTAAAAATGCATGATCCAACTGGAGGCTTACTCATAGTCCGACCTATACCTAATTCTTTAGGAAATATGCTTCCAGAAATAGGTATAAAAAGTGATGCTGTATTTACTTCTTCTGGCAATAATTCTTTAAATGTAAGAGGTCCATTTTTTTCATCATCTGGTTCCCTTTACTCTCAATGTCGTCCAACTGGATATTCCGATGCAAGACATGAACTTTATAACTCCTATACGGGCGCTGCATTTGAACCATTATCTGTAAATAAGTCAGTTTTTAAAAATAGTATATTTGATTCAAGCCAAAATAACATATACTGGCAAGATCTTGTAGTTGTATCGCAAAGGCTTGCCAATAATTCTCCAGGATTTCCTGTAAGGCATGGCGCTCAGATTGAATCATTAAGACAGCAAGTTCTTGGAATTATGATCACACCAAGAATATGCATGATGTCTTTTACTAGATCTCAAGCTCCAGTCTATTGGTTAAGTGGACTTGTAAATGCTTATTCCATTAGGCCTAATTCTGATGCTTCTCTTCCTGATGTAAAAAATCAATTAGGTGCTTCAACTCGGAATGTTGGAGACTTAATTTTTCTTCAATATGGATATTCTGCTTCTGTATTTCCTCAAGAAGCATCTAAGTTGCAATTCGTATATTTAAATAGTCCTATCAATTCTGATTTTTCTCCTGGAATGCTCGATATTTCGGGAAGAACACTTGAATTGCTGGACTCTCTTCCGCTGCTTATGATAGACGGAATGTTTAGAACTAGCGCTACTCGAATTGACAGGCAGTCTTCCGACATCAATCAATACGATTCCTATGGAGTAAATGACATACGCAAGATGGTTCCGAAAGGAATCAGGTTTGATGATTATTCTTCTTTCGCCTTTCCTTCTGATGATGGAAATCTCCTTGTTCTTCCTTCTTTTAAAGACGGCAATCCAAAGTTGCTGTGCGCGGGATTGTTAGATTCTCCATACTCTGTAAACAGTGGCGTTGCTGGAAACGGATCTGGATCATTCAGTCCATCAGGAAATTCAAAATTTGGAGTACAATCAACTTCTGTTTTTGATTCTGGATTAAAATGGAATGCGAAGATACTCGGTCAAAAAATGCTTCAGCGTATTCCTGGAGACAGTCAAAACAGAAGATGGATGGATTTGGTAGTCGAATATTTCGAGGGTCCAGGAAATAAAGCTTCTGTTTTTCAGCTGGATGATTCTTTCTCCAGTATAAGGTCGGAGCTTATTCCAGATCCTTGTGTAATAAGAGTGTTTGGATCTAGTTCATCATCTAGTTCATCATCTAGTTCTTCATCTAGTTCATCATCTAGTTCATCATCTAGTTCTTCATCTAGTTCTTCATCTAGTTCTTCATCTAGTTCTTCATCTAGTTCATCTTCCTCTAAATCAAGTAGCTCTTCTTCCAGTTCAAGTTCATCATCAAGCTCTTCTTCCAGTTCAAGCAGTTCTTCTTCATCTAGTTCTAGTAGCACAGACCCATGCGTTCTTGTTTCTGTAAATAACACCCATGTTCCAGCTCTAACTATTCCACAGCCTTCAGTCAGTCAAAACGCATGTATCAATACCACAGCTAGTCAACTTATATCGGAAATAGATTTTGGAATATCTACTACGATATGTAGTGTTGAGATAGACGTAAACATTTCTCACACATCTATAGGTGATTTGCGCATGTATGTAGTTGCCCCGTGGGGCGACCAAATAATGCTTATAGATAGACCTGGATCTATAAATAATAGCGCTTCCTATGGAGCTAATTTTGTTTCATCAAATACATACAAATTTACAGATGGGGCTACTACAAATATATGGGCCTATTGTCAGTCGCAACTTCCTAATAATAATCCAAATGTTCCTGCTGGATCCTATAGGGCAACATCTGGAATGTGTGCTTTTACTTTTGGAAATCCAAATAGTCCGCCAATAATTAATATAAATTCTATAGTTGTTGGAAAAAATCCACAGACCAGTCCCGGCAATAGGTGGCGTCTAGTTATAGAGGATCATGCCACGGGTGCAGCTGGTGTTGGTTCATTGTCTTCTTGGACATTGAACTTAAGAATATCTCCAAATTCATCAAGCAGTTCTTCATCTTCATCTTCATCTTCATCTTCATCTTCATCTTCATCTTCATCAAGTAGTAGTTCTGGTATTTCTTCATCTTCTAGTAGTTCTAGTAGTTCTAGTAGTTCTAGTGGTTCTAGTAGTTCTAGTAGTTCTAGTAGTTCTAGTAGTTCTAGTAGTTCTAGTAGTTCTAGCAGTAGTAGTTCTGGTAGTTCTAGCAGCAGTAGTTCTAGTAGTTCTAGCAGTAGTAGTTCTAGTAGTTCTAGCAGTAGTAGTTCTAGTAGTTCTAGTAGTTCTAGTAGTTCTAGTAGTTCTAGTAGTTCTAGTAGTTCTAGCAGCAGTAGTTCTAGCAGACCTCCTTGCCTTCCTGCTACTTTCATTCGCAGCATTAGTCCACCAATTGCAATACCAGAAGCTGCGGTAGGAGATTTGTTTCAAAATCCATGCATAAATGCGGATAGAGGATATTTTTTAGACACATTGAATGTCAATAAGTTTGGCAATATTTGTTCTTTAGAATTTTTTATAGATATAAAACATGACTCAATAAGTGATCTTAGAATATTTTTGGAAACTCCATGGAACAGCGAGATAATGATACTCGATAGACCTGGAAAGATTACATCTTTCTCTAATGGCTTTACTCATAATTTAGGCAATTCATCTGGAGGAACTGCGACTTATTTCTTTGCGGATTCTGGAGGCAATGTTTCTCAAGCAAACATGAGTTTGAATGGATGGTGTGTATCAAATCCCGATAATTCAGGAAATGTAATTATCCCAAGCGGATCTAATAACAAATGGAAAGCCAACTTAGGTTTATGTGGTTTTCCAGGCGCAAATACAAATAATCCAATATTCTTTTCTATCACTCCTGAAGTCGATGGGAAGCAAATGATTGGAGATTGGGTTTTACATGTAGAAGATCATAGAAACAGCATAAGCGGAGTAGTTTCTGGATGGGGTCTTAATTTAACTGCTTTTAATATATCTTCATCTTCTTCTTCATCTTCTTCTAGCGCATATGCGTGTATTGCTCCAAAATGGTTTGATTTTATAGGATATGAAGGAACTGCTTCTGAAGTAAGCAAGTATCCAAATAGCAATTTTGTAACAAATTGCAGTTCTTATGATACATTAAGAATATCTTATGAAGCTAGATCTGTTGATGGATCTGCTACAAATAACATAATATCTTTGCATGTAAAACAATCTCAGAATCAAATAAACAATGTATACGATCATAGCAGTGGGTCAGTGCCTCCGTATAATGGATGGTTTGTAATAAGTAGTGGTAGTACTATAGGTTTTGTTAATGCTTTTGCAGTTGATGCCAATGGCAATCCAGTTGGTTATAGGTACCTAGGATTTGCGATAAATCAAAATAGTACTATAGTAGAAGATGGATTTTTAGATGTTATTATAGAAAAGGTTACTGCTTTCCATTTCGATACTAGTGGAACATACATAATAGATCAGCTTGAATACATAGATTCTTTTGTGATTTCTATACAAAATGTCGCATTTTCTTCCAGCAGCAGTTCTTCCTCTGGAGGTGAGCCTCCATTAAGGAGGGGCTGGTATTTTGAATCAACTGATTCGCAAACGGGAGATATTGCAAATACTTTCGGAGTTCTTGGTGCTGTACAGCCTTTTGGCGGTTCAGTATGTGACACTTATGGTCTAGATTTTTCTCCTAGTAATGAAGCTGTTTCCGTAGGATACGTTGATTCAATTACGGGGATAGTAAGGCTCGACAGTCGCAGTAGTATAGGAAAATATGATGATGTCACTATAGATATTCATTACGAAAATTTATATAAGTCTGGAATAGTTGAGCATTTTGCGGTGGAAGATACTTTTGAAGGGGTCAATTCTGGAACTCCTTCTTCTTTTGGTCAGGTGCAGCATCTAAACTTGATGGTCAATTCTGATTCTATTGAAACTAATGTTGGAACAAAAACTCCAGAACATAATTCTAATAAATTGTTAAAAGCTGGAGATATTTACTGGCTAGACAGCGAGAAGTCATCTATATGTTATGACGAGATAATCGATAATGGAGAATCGTCTATGGAGATAGACAAGATATCCACATTGTCTGTATTAGACAATGGAGAAATTTTTGTTGGTGGAACCTTGTCTAAAATAGCATTTGTTAAGAATATAAGCAATAATTATCTTAGCAGCACACTAGACATATCAAATTATGGCATGCCTTTGAGCTCTAAGTTCGTCGCAGGCAAACTAGTAATAATCACTAATACTCATTATATAAAGATAGGAACATCTGGAATAATTGAGGAAATTTCAGCTCATGAAAACATTAATGGAAAAATATTATCTGCTT
>Ga0075471_10002791_pt1 | contig 11400 bp, 11 predicted proteins | sample DEB19_08_DNA_2_FD_74787 | JGI IMG/M metagenome (GOLD analysis project Ga0075471, IMG submission 74787) | Aqueous microbial communities from the Delaware River and Bay under freshwater to marine salinity gradient to study organic matter... | ecosystem: Environmental > Aquatic > Marine > Coastal ... | reverse complement strand
GGCCTCGACACCGTCGAGGCGAACCTCGAGCTCGGCTTCAAGGACGACCCGCGGGACTACGGCATCAGCGCCCAGATCCTCCGCGACCTCGGGTTGCGCCGCATCCGGCTGCTCACGAACAACGTGCGCAAGATCGAGGGGCTCTCCCGCTACGGGGTCGAGGTCGCCGAACGCGTTTCGATCGAGGCCGAGCCGCACGCGGGCAACATCGGCTACCTGCGAACCAAGCAGGAGAAGCTCGGCCACATGCTCTCGACGCTCGAGTCAGGCCGGGACAAGGGGGAGGGCGATGGCGCGTGAGCTCCAGGGGGATCCGCGGGGAGCGGGTCGCCGCGTGGCGGTGGTCGTGTCCCGCTTCAACCGCGCGGTCACCGGCGCGCTGCTCGACGGCGCCGTCGAGGCGCTCGAGGCGCACGGCGTGGCCGAGGACGACGTCGACGTCGTGCACGTGCCCGGCGCCTTCGAGATCACGGTCGCGGCCGAGCACTGCGCCGCGTCGGGTCGCTACTCGGCGATCGTCTGCCTGGGCGCGGTGATCCGCGGCGAGACGCCGCACTTCGAGTTCGTCGCGCGCGAGGTGAGCCGCGGCGTGAACGAGGTCGCGACGCGGCACAGGATCCCCGTCGCGTTCGGCGTGCTGACCACGGACAATCTCGAACAGGCGCTCGCCCGCGCCGGCAGCGGCCACGGCAACAAGGGGTACGAGGCCGTGGTCACGGCGCTCGAGATGGCCGACCTGGTCGACCGGCTCGCCCGGGGCTGATTCCGCCGTGTCCCGCACCACCGCCTCGCGCCGTCGGGCACGCGTGCTCGCCGTCCAGGCGCTCTACCAGGTCGACCTGGCGGGCGTGGCTCCCGCACAGGCGGTGCGCACGGCGGCGCGTCTCGTCGAGTCTGCGGGCGGAGACGCCGCGGTCACGCTCCCGGACGTGGACGGCGGGAGTCCGCCCGAGATCGACTACGCACTCCGGCTCGCGCGTTCGGCCTGGGGGCGGCGGGCGGAGGTCGACGCGCTGATCGGCGGCACGAGCACCCACTGGAAGGTGTCGCGTCTCGGCCGCGTCGAGACCGAGGTGCTGCGGGTCGCGACCGCCGAGATGCTCGAGTCCCCCGAGATCCCGGTCGCGGTCGTGATCGACGAGGCGATCGAGGTCGCGCGCTCGTTCGCGGGCGACGAGGCCGCGCGCTTCGTGAACGGCGTGCTCGACGCGATCGCGCGGTCGCTCGTGGCGCAGGGGCGGATCGTCGCACCGCGGCGGGCCCCCGCGACCGACGCGGCGACGCCTGCGCCGGAGAGGGCAGCCGCGTCCGCGCCAGGGAGCGAGGACCCCGGTTCGGCCGCGGCGACGGTTCCCGCCGCGGCCGTGGCGGAGGTTGCGGCCGGGCGCGCGGACGTGGAATCCCCGGCTGCGGGGACGAGCGGGCGCGAGCCCGGGAGGGAGACGAGCGTGACCGACGGAGCGGGCAGGCGGGAGGACGGCGGGCCGGGGCACGGGGGGCCGCGCTTCGACCCGGCGATCGAGCCCCGCTGGCGCGAGTACTGGGCCCGCGAGCGGATCTTCGAGGCGGGCCGTCGCCCGAACGCACCGCGCCGCTACATCCTCGAGATGTTCCCCTACCCGAGCGGCGACCTCCACATCGGCCACGGCAAGAACTACTTCATCGGCGACAGCCTGACGCGCTACTGGGTGCTGCGCGGCTTCGACGTCCTCCACCCCTTCGGCTGGGACGCGTTCGGGCTGCCCGCCGAGAACGCCGCGATCAAGACGGGGGTCCCGCCGCGCACCTGGACGATGCGCAACATCGCCGAGTCCAGGCGCTCCCTCGAGGCGGCCGGGATCATGTACGACTGGTCGCGCGAGGTCACGACCTGCGAGCCGGACTACTACCGCTGGACGCAGTGGCTGTTCCTGCTGCTGTACCGGCGCGGTCTCGCCTACCGCGCGCGCGCGACGGTGAACTGGGATCCGGTCGACCAGACGGTGCTCGCCAACGAGCAGGTCGACGCCTCGGGCCGCAGCTGGCGCAGCGGTGCGATCGTCGAGAAGCGCGAGCTCGACCAGTGGTTCTTCCGCATCACGGCCTACGCCGACCGCCTGCTCTCCGACCTCGACGAGCTCGAGGCCTGGCCGGAGAAGGTGAAGGCGATGCAGCGCAACTGGATCGGCCGGAGCGAGGGCGCCGAGGTCGAGTTCCAGGTCGAGGGGCGGGACGAGCGGATCACGGTGTTCACGACCCGCCCGGACACGCTGTTCGGCGCGACCTTCCTCGTGCTCGCGCCCGAGCACCCGCTGGTCGCGAGCCTGGTCGCGCCCGAGGCGCGCGCGAAGGTCGAGGAGTACGTCGCGCAGGCCCGCCGCCGCAGCGAGATCGACCGCCAGGCGACCGATCGCGAGAAGACCGGCGTCGCGATCGGCGCGCGCGCGGTGAACCCGGTGAACGGCGAGGCCGTGCCGATCTGGATCGCCGACTACGTGCTCATGGGCTACGGCAGCGGCGCGATCATGGCGGTTCCCGCCCACGACGAGCGCGACTTCGCGTTCGCGCGCGCGTTCGGCCTGCCGATCCGCACGGTGATCGTGCCCGAGGGCGCTCCTGCACCGGCGGGCGAGCCGTCGGAGGCCTCGCCCGACGACGGGTTCATGGTCGCCTCGGGCGACCTCGACGGGCGTCCCAACCGCGAGGCGGGTCGCGCGATCGTCGCCCGGCTGGAGGAGCGGGGCCTCGGTCGCCCCAAGGTCACCTTCCGCCTGCGCGACTGGCTGGTGAGCCGCCAGCGCTACTGGGGCACGCCGATCCCGATGCTCCACCGCGCCGACGGGACCGTGGTTCCGGTCGCTGAGGCGGACCTGCCGGTGCGACTCCCCGAGATCGACGACTACCTGCCGCGCGGGCGCTCGCCGCTCGCCTCGAGCGAGTCCTTCGTCGCGGCCCGCGACCCGGAGACCGGGGAGTCCGTGCGTCGCGACACCGACACGATGGACACCTTCGTCGACTCGTCGTGGTACTTCCTGCGCTATGCCGACGCGCGCAACGAGCGCGAGATCTGGTCGCCCGAGGCGATCCGACGCTGGATGCCGGTCGACCAGTACATCGGCGGCGTCGAGCACGCGATCCTGCACCTCCTCTACTCGCGCTTCGTCACGAAGGTGCTCTTCGACGAGGGCCTGGTGCCCGACGACGAGCCCTTCCGCCAGCTGTTCACCCAGGGGATGGTGCAGCGGCGGGTGACGACCCCGCTCGAGCGGGCGGCCGACGGCCGCCTCGCGGCCCCGCCCGAGCTCGTGAAGTCGATCGGCGTGCCCGAAGGGCCGCTGCCCGACGCGGAGATGCGCGCCGCGCTGCGCGAGCGCAGCTGGGACCTGGTGGAGCGCGGCGGCCAGGCGCTCGCCCAGAGCGGCCCGGTGACGATGAGCAAGAGCGCGGGCAACGGAGTGCCCATGGGGCCGTTCGTGCGGGAGCACGGCTCGGACGTGGCGCGCATCACGATCCTGTTCGCGGGACCGCCCGAGAGCAACATGGAGTGGACCGACGAGGCGGTGGGCGGCGCCGAGCGCTTCCTGAACCGGGTCGCCGCGCTCTTCGGTCGCGACCGGGAGGCGATCGCGTCCGCACTGCGCGGCCTCTCGACGGCGGAGCGCGACGCGCTCGTGGCCGCGTCCGCCGCGCTCGACGAGCCGGACCGCTCGCTGCGTCGACGGGTGCACGCGGCGGTGCGCAAGGTGACGGCGGACACGGAGGCGTTCGGCTTCAACACCGCGATCGCCGGCCTGATGGAGCTGCTGAACGAGACGCAGCGCTGCCGATCGGCGATGGCGTCGCCGAGTCGCGCCTACGCGGGCGTCGCCTGGATCTTCTGCCGGCTGCTGGCACCCTTTGCCCCGCACTTCGCCGAGGAGATGCACCGCTGGTTCGGCGGCGAGGGCTCCGTGTACGACGCCGGCTGGCCGTCGTGGGAGGAGGCCGCGCTCGCCGAGGACTCGTTCGAGATCGTCGTGCAGGTGAACGGCAAGGTTCGCGACCGCCTCACCGTGCCCCGCGCCGCGGGCGAGGACGAGCTGCGGGCGGCGGCGCTCGGCTCGGACAAGGTCCGCGAGATCGTCGGGGACTCCCCGGTGAAGAAGGTCGTGGTCGTGCCCGGGCGGCTCGTGAACCTGGTGCTCTGATGCGACGGGCGCGGGCGGGCGGGACGATGGCGGCGGCGCTGCTCGCGGGGATTCTCTCGGGCTGCGGTTACCACTTTCCCGGCGAGGGGAGCGGGCTTCCCGGCGGCGGCAAGCGCGTCGTCGTGACGCGCTTCGAGAACCGCACGCATTCTCCCGGCGTCGAGAACGACGTGATGGAGGGGCTCCTGCTCGAGTTCGCGCGTCGCGGCCAGTTCCAGGTCGTCCGCGACCAGGCGGAGGCGGATCTCGTCCTCGAGGGCGCGGTCACCTCGCTCGAGACCCGTCCCGTCGCCTTCTCGAAGAGCGACGAGACGCTCCAGTACGAAACCATCATGACGGTCTCGGCGTCGCTCCGCGATCCGCGCTCGAACACGATCGTGTGGCGGGTGTCGTCGCTTCGGGAGACCGACTCCTACGGTGCCGTGTCGCAGACGGTGGTCGCGAGTTCGTCGGCCTTCCTCTCGCAGTCGAACCTGAACGCGAACGACCTGAACCAGCTCACCGACGTGCAGCTCTCGGAGTCGCAGCGGCGCGAGGCGCTCGACCGCGTCGTCGAGAACGTGTCGCGAGACCTCTACAACGCGGTCGTGGAGGACTTCTGAGCCCACGTGCCGCGGGCACGGGCCCCGGTGGCGGGAGCCGGAAGTCGGCGCCGCGAGCCGCCGCTGGAGTCGGCCGAGCCGCCGGCGCGGGCGGCGAGGGCCGGGCGGCGGCCGTCGGGTCACGGGTCGTGCTGCTCGTCGGCGACCCGCTGCTGGTCGGGGAGCGGCTCGACGCGATCCAAGCGGAGACGGTCGGTCGCGTGCCGGGCTTCGGGGCGCTGGAGGTGCTGCAGGGCGACCGGGCGACCGTCGAGGATCTCGCCACGGCGATCGGCACCGTGGCCCCGGGCGGTCGCCGCCTGGTCGTGCTCCGCCATGCCGAGAAGCTTCGCGAGGAGCCGCAGCGCGGGTTGGTGGACCTGCTCGGCTCGGTGCCGCCGGGGACGCAGGTCGCGATTCTCGCCGAGAACCCGGATCTCCGGCGATCGCTCTTCGCCTCGCTGCGCGAGCGCACCGAGAAGCTGGAGATCGGCTCGTCGCGGGATCCCGGCGGCACGCGCCGCGAACTGCTGGCGCTGGTCTCGCGCCGGGCCAAGGCGCTCGGCCTGAAGCTTTCTTCGGAGGCGGCGGAAGCGATCGCGGATCACGTCGGCAACGAGCCGGGCCGGATCGTCCGCGAGCTCGAGAAGCTCGCGCTGCGATGGGGGGACGCACCGGTCGGCCCTCGCGAGGCCCTCGACGGGATCGGCGGCGACCGTGCGCTCGCGGCCTTCGCGATGGAGGGCGCGCTGCGCGAGCGACGGATCGGACGCGCGATCGTCGAGATGCGCTCGCTCTTCGCCCAGGGCGAGCGCCCCGAGATGGTGGTGGGCGCGCTCGCGGGCGAGGTGCGCTCGCTGCTGCGGGCACGCGCGCTGCTCGACTCGGGACTCGACGAGGAGTCTGCGAAGCGAGCGTTCGGGGGCGGGCGCGGCTGGTTCGTCGTGCCGCGGGCCCGCAACTGGCGACGGTCGGAACTGGAAGCGGCGATGGGCTCCCTGTCCCGCATCGACGTCGCGTCGAAGACGGGCGCGCCGGCCGTCGAGGCGAGGATCGAGCGCTGGCTGGTCGGGCTCGCGCGCGCGTCGACCGCGCGCTGAGGCGCTCAGGCCCGGGCGGCCTTGGCAGCCTGGCGGGCGAGGCGGGATTTGCGGCGGGCGGCGTTGTTGCGGTGGATCACGCCCTTCGAGGCCGCCTTGTCGAGATCCCGCGTGGCCGTCGCGACGGCGGCGGGCGCGCTCGCGTCGCCCGACTCGATCGCCGTCCGGGCCCGCTTCACGACGGTGCGGACGCGGCTGCGGACGACGCGGTTGCGCTCGGCGCGCTTGACGGACTGGCGGTGCCTCTTCTCGGCGGACGGATGGTTGGCCATGCTTCCCTCGATTCGAAAGACGCTGCCTAACGGTCGGCGGCGCCCGGGTCAACGCGCGGGGCAGTCGCCACCTCCCCGTGGCCGCGGGCTGCCGGGCCCATCCTCGGCGTCAGGCGCCCCGGGTGGCGGCCTTGGCCCGTTGCCAGAGGCGGTCGAGCGCATCCGCGTCGAGCCGGGCGAGGTCGTCCCCGGCGTGGCGGGCGGACGCCTCGGCATGCCGGAAGCGACGCTCGAACCGGTCGACCGCGGCGGCGAGGGCCGCTTCGGGCTCGACGTCGCTCTTGCGGGCGAGATTCGCCACCGCGAGGAGGAGGTCGCCGACCTCGTGCTCGATCGCGGCCGGGTCGCCCGTCGCGAGGGCCGCCGCGAGTTCCGCGCGCTCCTCGTCGATCTTGGCCGCCACGGCGTTGCGGTCCGGCCAGTCGAAGCCGACCCTCGCGGCCTTCTCCGAGACCCGCTCGGCGCGCTGGAGGGAGGGCAGGGCGCGCGGCACGCCGTCGATCGCGGACGCGCCCGGCCCGCGCTCCTCGGCCTTGATGCGCTCCCAGTTGCGGAGCACCTCTCCCGCGCCGGAGACCGCGGTCTCGCCGAAGACGTGAGGGTGGCGACGCTCCATCTTCTCGCAGATCGCGCGGCAGACGTCGGCCGCGTCGAAGGCCCCGTGCTCGCTCGCCATCTGCGCGTGGAAGACCACTTGCAGCAGGAGGTCGCCGAGCTCGGCGCACAGCTCGCGGGGGTCGTCCCGGTCGATCGCCTCGGCGACCTCGTAGGCCTCCTCGATCACGTACTTGCGGATCGAGCGGTGGTCCTGCTCCCGGTCCCAGGGGCAGCCGCCGGGCGCGCGCAGGCGCGCCATGATCTCGAGCAGCCGGTCGAACTCCCGCATGCTTCCCCCACGCCCCGGGCGACCGGCCGGCCGCGAAGGCCGTTGCCGCGCCCGTGGGCATCGTCTACCTAGCGATCGATGGCCGAGGTCACCATCTACACGACCGGCACCTGCCCCTACTGCTTCGCGGCGAAGTCCCTGCTGGCGAAGAAGGGCGTCCGCTACGAGGAGATCGACGTGACCGGCGACGACGCCGAGCGGGCGCGTCTGGTCGAGCGCACGGGGCGCCGCACCGTCCCTCAGGTCTTCATCGACGGCGCCTCGATCGGCGGCTACGACGAGTTGGCCGAGCTCGACCGCGGGGGCCAGCTCGACGTGCTCCTGGCCCGCGGGTGACGGCGCTCTACCCGCTGGTGCGCCGGGTCCTGTTCCGGCTCGACGCCGAGCGGGCGCACCGGGGGGCCGTCGCGGCCTCGCGCATCGCGGGCGAGCTGCTCGCGCTGCTTTCGATCGACGCTCGTCCGCCCACCTCGCCCCGGCTCGCCCGCCGCCTGCTCGGGCTCGACTTCCCGAACCCGATCGGGCTCGCGGCGGGATTCGACAAGGACGGAGTCGCGCCGCACCTCTGGCCGGTACTGGGCTTCGGCTTCGCCGAGCTCGGCACGGTGACGGCGCTGCCGCAGCCGGGCAACCCGCCGCCGCGCATGTTCCGGCTGGCCGAGGACCGGGCGCTCGTCAACCGGCTCGGCTTCAATGGCGCGGGATCCGAGGTCGTCGCCCGCCACCTGGCGCAACGCCTGCGACGGCGTCCCTCGATCCCGATCGGGATCAACGTGGGCTGCTCGAAGGTGTCGATGGGCGACCCGGCGCGCGAGGAGGACGACTACGCCACCTCGGTGCGACGGCTGGCACCCTTCGCCGACTACCTCGCGGTGAACGTGAGCTCTCCGAACACGCCCGGGCTGCGCGGTCTCCAGGATCCCGGGCGCCTCGGGCGGCTCGTCTCCGTGGTCCGCGAGGACCTGGCCCGCGCGGGACACCCCGCGATTCCCGTGCTGGTGAAACTCGCGCCCGACCTGCCCGACGGGGCGGTGGGCGAGGCCTGCGGCTCGGCCCGCGAGGCCGGGGCCGCCGGCTTCATCGCGGGCAACACGACGCTTGGGCGGCCGGGGTGTGCGAGCCCGCTGCGGGAGGAGGCCGGCGGACTCTCGGGCGCCCCCCTGCGGGCGAGGGCGACCGAGCTCGTGGCCCTGGTGCGGCGGGCGGTCGGCCCGGGAGTTCCGATCGTCGGGGTCGGCGGGGTGATGACGGTCGCCGACGTGATCGAGAAGATGGAGGCGGGGGCCGACCTGGTCGCCCTCTACACCGGGCTCGTCTTCGAAGGGCCGCTGCTCGCGCGGCGGCTCGCCCGCGAACTCGACGCGGAGATGTCGCGCCGCGCGATCCCGTCGGCCGCATTCTCCTGAACCGGTGGCAGGGCACCTCCCGGGCTCGTCCATGGAGGGCTCGCCTTGCGCGGGTACGCGTCGGTGTTACCTAGCGCGCCGGCAGGCCCGCGGCCGGGTCCCTGCAGCGGAGAGCCCCACATGATCCCTCGGAGACCGACGAAACGTGGGGCGCGGAGCGCTGGGCACCCGACCCTGCGACGTCACGGCCTCGCGGCCGTCGCCTTCGCGCTCGGTCTCGTGGTCCTGCCGGGCCTCGCGTCCGCACAGGCGCGGCACGCGACCAGGGCGCCTGCGCCTGCGGCGAACCTCGAACCGCAGGTCGCCGCCCTCGCGGCGGAGATCCGGGGCGCGCGCGAGGATCTCGCCGCGATCCGGGTGGAGATGGGCGGGCTCACGTCGCGTCTCGACGAGGGCAACGCGACGGGCGGCGCCGTGAAGGGCATCGCCGAGCCGATGCGCGAGGAGGTCCGGGGGCTCTACGTCGAGACCAGCAACGTGCGCAGCGAGATCGCCCGGCTCGCGGAGACGTATGCTGCGAACACCGAGGCGCTCGCGAAGGGTCGCTACGTCCTGACTCTCCTGCTGGTCGCGACGGTCGCGCTCCAGTTGATCATTCTCGCGGTGCTGATGCGCCGTTGAGCGGCGTGGGCGCGGGCGTCTCCGTCGGGGTGAGGCTGCTCTCGATCAACTGGAAGAGCCGCAGCGAGGTCGTCAGGTTCCCGAGCAGCACGACCGGCGTTCCGGCGGGTGCGCTTCGGAGCGGGCCGAGCAGGCGTTTCGGACCGATCAGGCGGATGCGGGGAGCACCGGGTCCCATGGGCATGAGGATGCCGACTCCCTCCTCGGGGTACGGCGTGAACCGCCGAGCCGCGGTGACGGCGAGGGGTACCGGGGTCTTGTCCACGAGGAGGAAGGTTCCGATCAGCGCCGCGGGCAGGTCGCGCGCGCCGAGCACTCCCTCGAGCCTCACCACGTCGGCCCGCGTCGCACCGCGCGCGTGGGTGGTCGCCGCCGTCGAGGCGAGCAGCACGGCCACGGCGAGGGCGCCCGCGAACGCGGGGGGTCGACAGGCGGCTCCGCGCGCCGTTCGGCCATGCATGGAGCGTCGGCCTAGCCGCGCCGGGGCCCGGTGGCAATCGGCCGGGAGTCCGGCCGAGCCGGGGCCTTGATCTCGATCGTCATCCCTGCCCTCGACGAGGAGACGGCCCTCGAACGATGCCTCGAGTCGACCCGCGACCCGCGGGTGGCGGAGGTCGTGGTCGTCGACGGGGGCAGCGGCGACCGGACGACGGAGATCGCGGCCCGGCTCGCCGACCGGGTGCTGCTCGCCGCGCGGGGGCGAGCCTCGCAGATGAACGCGGGGGCCGCCGCGACGACGGGAGCGATCCTGCTCTTCCTTCACGCCGACACGCGCCTTCCGGGGGGCTTCGGCGACGCGGTCGAGCGAGCGGTCGCGGGGGGCGCGGTCGGTGGCCGTTTCGACGTTCGGGTGCGCGGCCGTCACCCGGGGTTTCCTTTGCTCTCGGCCGCGATCAACGCGCGTTCGCGCTGGAGCGGGATCGCGACCGGCGACCAGGCGATCTTCGCGACGCGCGAGGCTTTCGCCGAAGCCGGCGGGTTCGAGCCCGTCCCGCTGATGGAGGACGTCCGCTTCTCGGCGGCGCTGAAGCGAATCGGGCCGGTCGCGGCCCTGCACGAACGGGTCTCGACTTCGGGCCGTCGATGGGAGGAGCACGGCTTCGTCCGCACGGTGCTTCTCATGTGGCGGCTTCGCCTGCTGCATGCGCTCGGGGTCGCGCCCGCGCGCCTCGCCGCGAGCTACCTGCGACGCTAGGCCTCCGGCGCGCGGCGCGGTCCGGAGGCGTCGAGATCGGCATCGTCGGCGCCGCCGAGCGCCTCGCCGACGTCCTCGTCCCCGAGGCGAATCTCCTCGGCCTGGGTCTTGCCGGTCCGCGCGTTGGTCGCGACCACGTAGGTCACGGCGAGTCCCTCGCACACCCGGCCGGCGCCGTCGGTCGGCACGTGGCTCACGTGGAAGAAGATCGATCGTCCGCCGTCGGCGGGCGCGATGAAGCCGAAGCCCCGGTCGACGAAGTAACTCGCGATGCGTCCCCGGAGCCGGGTGTGGCGCTCCGAGAGCAGGTCGACCAGTTCCGGGGCGAGCGGGGCATCGACGATCTCCCGGGACGCGGGCGGCGTCTCGCGATCGATCTCGGCGATGCGCCCGAGCAGGATGCGGTCCTCCGGGTCATGGACGAGAGCCGCCTCGAACGCCGCTTTCGCACCGTCGCCGTCGCCGTGGTCCCACGCGATGTCCGCGATCGCACGGTGGACCGCCACGGCGAGGCGCGACTGGGGAGGCACGCGGCCGGACGCGAGGCGTTGCAGCGTCTCGAGCGCGGATCGATCGCGGCCGAGAGCGCGTTCGAGAGCCGCCATCTCGATCCGGATCTGCACCTCGCCGCGCGGGTGCAGGTCGAGCGCCTGGCGGAGCGTCGCGGCCGCCTGGGCGAGCCGACCGCGCCGGACCAGGAAGCGGCTCAGGCCGAGAAGCGCCACGGCGCCGTTGGGGCGGGAGACCGCCTGGTGGAGGAGAGCCTCCGCCTCGTCGTCGCGACCCAGCGCGGCCTCGGCCTCGGCCAGCCTCTCGAGGACCACGGCCGAGGACGGGTCGAGGCGACGGGCTTCCTCGAGCAGCGCGCGCGCGGCTTCCGCTTCGCCGTCCTGCAGGTAGGTTGCGGCCTCGCTCGCGAGCAGGTGCTCCGGCTTGACGACGGCGTCCGGCCGGGTCTCGAGTTCACGGCATCGTGCGATGGCCGCGCGCGCGGCCACGGTGTCGCCGACCTCGCGGAGATTGCGTGCGAGGTGGAAGAGCACCTGCGCCTGGATCCCGATGCTCCGTTGGCGCTGCGCCTCGGCTGCCGCATCCCAGGCGGCCGCAGCAGCCTCCAGCGAGGCGGCGGCCTCGCGCGGCCTGTGCAGGCGCTCGAGGCAGTAGCCCTTGCGA
>Ga0075471_10002790_pt1 | contig 11404 bp, 9 predicted proteins | sample DEB19_08_DNA_2_FD_74787 | JGI IMG/M metagenome (GOLD analysis project Ga0075471, IMG submission 74787) | Aqueous microbial communities from the Delaware River and Bay under freshwater to marine salinity gradient to study organic matter... | ecosystem: Environmental > Aquatic > Marine > Coastal ... | reverse complement strand
CGTCAGGTCTACGACCAGATGGTCGAGCCGAAGTGGGTCATCTCGATGGGCGTGTGCGCCAGCACCGGCGGCATGTTCAACAACTACGCGATCATCCAGGGCGTCGACCAGATCGTGCCGGTCGACGTCTACGTGCCGGGTTGCCCCCCGGGTCCCGAGACGCTGCTGCACGGCATCCTCACCCTGCACGAGCTCGTCCGCACCGGTGAGATCATGAAGCGCCGCGCCGCGACCGGCGCGGGTGCGGGCGTCGAGGTCGCGCAGCGCGACGGCGTGCCGGTGACCCTCGCCGGGGTGAAGGGCTGACGGTGGACGACACGACCGAGATCGTCGTGGAGGCCGAGCCGCTCGTCGTCGCCGAGCCGGTGGCGGCCGCGGTGGTCGAGCGCTTCGCGGGATCCGTCGCCGTCGACTCGCTGGGGCAGTCGGTGGTCCACGTGCCGCGCGACGCGTGGCGCGACGTCGTCGCGTACCTGCGCACCGAGGAGCGCTTCACGCAGTGCTCCGACGTCACCGCGGTCGACCACCTCGTCGACGCCGAGCGGATCGTCGTCGACGGGGTGACCCCCGAGCGCTTCGAGGTGGTGGCGAACTTCCTGTCGCACCCCCGCAACCGGCGCATCCGCCTCATCGCGCAGGTGCCGGCCGACGATCCCCGGATCGCGAGCATCACCCCCGAGTATCCCGGTGCGGGGTTCCCCGAGCGCGAGGTCTACGACCTGCTGGGGATCGTGTTCGACGGTCACCCCGACCTCACCCGCATCCTCATGCCCGACGACTGGGAGGGTCACCCCCTGCGCAAGGACGACGTCGACGCGCGCATCCCCGTCACGTTCAAGGCCGACCCGGGACCCCGATGAGCACCTCGACCCACGACCACGACGCCTCGACCACCGAGACCGACCGGCTGCTGCGCCAGACGTCGGAGGGTGCGCAGGTCCTGCGCCGCGACACGCCGGCGCAGCCGGGCGCGCGCGAGATCGTCCTGACCGGCGACTCGTGGCCCGACGACGACGAGACCATGATCATCAACATGGGTCCGGCGCACCCGTCGACCCACGGCGTGCTCCGGGTGATGATGGAGCTCGACGGCGAGACCGTGCTGCGGGCCAAGCCGGTGATCGGCTACCTCCACACCGGCATGGAGAAGCAGGCCGAGCAGCTCACCTACGTGCAGGGCGGCACCAACGTCACCCGCATGGACTACCTCTCCCCGATGAGCAACGAGCTGGTCTTCTCGCTCGCGGTCGAGCAGCTGCTCGGCATCGAGGTGCCCGAGCGCGCCGTGTGGGCCCGCATGTACCTCGTCGAGCTGCAGCGCATGGCGTCGCACCTGCTGTTCCAGGCGACCAACGGCATGGACATCGGCGCGTTGTCGATGATGATCTACGGCTGGCGCGAGCGCGAAGAGGTGCTCCGTCTGGTCGAGTCGATCACCGGTCTGCGGATGAACAACAACTTCATCCGCGTCGGCGGCATCGCGGCCGACCTCCCCGACGGCTGGCAGCAGCACACCCTCGACGTGCTCGAGCTGGTCGAGCACGGCGTGTCGCAGTACGAGACGCTGCTGGTCGAGAACCCGATCTGGCAGGAGCGCACGGTCGGGGTCGGCACCATCACCACCGACGAGGCGCTCGCCCTCGGCGCGACCGGCCCGATCCTCCGCTCGACCGGCTTCCCCTGGGATCTCCGCAAGGCCCAGCCGTACCTCGCCTACGACGACGTCGAGTTCGACGTCTGCTACGGCAGCAACGGCGACTGCTACGACCGGTTCCTGATCCGCCTCTACGAGATCCTCGAGTCGGTGAAGATCATCCGTCAGTGCATCGAGCGGATGCCCGGCGGCGACTACCGGGTGCAGGACCGCAAGGTCACCCCGCCGCCGCGGGCCCGCATCGACGAGTCGATGGAAGCGCTGATCCACCACTTCAAGCTCTTCACCGAGGGCTTCAAGGTCCCGGTGGGGGAGACGTACTCCGTGGTGGAGTCCCCCCGCGGTGAGATCGGGTGCTACATCGTCTCGGACGGCACGCCCAAGCCGGTGCGCATGCACATCCGGGGGCCGTCGTTCTACAACCTCCAGTCGATGGCCGCGATGGTGCCGGGCAGCTTCGTCGCCGACGCCGTGGCGATCATCTCCAGCATCGACCCCATCCTGGGTGAGGTGGACCGCTGATGGCCTTCTCGACCACCGACCGACGTCGCGCCGAGGAGATCGCCGCCCGGTACCCCCAGGCGCGTTCGGCGACGCTGCCGCTGCTCTTCCTCGTCCAGGACCGCGACGGCTCCGTCACCTCGCAGGGCATCGAGGACGTCGCCGAGTTCCTCGGGCTGACCCCGGCGGTCGTGCTCGGGACGTGCTCCTTCTACACGATGTTCAAGACGACGCCCGTCGGCCGGCTCGTCGTGTCGGTCTGCACCAACGTCGCCTGCATGGTCAAGGGCGGCATGGAGCTCCACGAGGACCTGCGGCGCCACTACGCGGCCGACGACGAGGTGTTCGTCGAGGAGGTCGAGTGCATGGCGCACTGCGACCGCGCTCCGGCCGTGCAGGTCAACTACGACTTCCACGGCCCGCTCGACGCCGCAGCCGCGGTCGACGTTGTCGAGCAGTACCGCAGCGGCGCGCTCCGGGCGCGCACCATCTCCGGCACGAGCCAGGGGGCAGCCGAATGACGGCGCAGGAGACCCGCATCGTCTCGAAGTTCCTCCGGGAGCGCACCGAGGACTCCTGGACCTACGAGGCGGCCCGGGCCTACAACGGGGCCTACACCCGCCTCGAGCAGGCCTTCGCCATGACCCCCGACCAGATCGTCGAGGAGGTCCAGAAGTCGGGCCTGCGCGGTCGCGGCGGCGCCGGCTTCGGCACCGGCCAGAAGTGGTCGTTCCTGCCGAAGGGCGTGTTCCCGCGCTACCTCTGCGTGAACGGCGACGAGGGCGAGCCCTGCACGTTCAAGGACCACATGCTCGTCGAGCGTGACCCGCACCAGATCGTCGAGGGCATCATCATCACCGCCTACGCGATCCAGGCCAACCACGCCTTCATCTACCTGCGCGGCGAGTTCGCCCTGGGCGCCGAGCGCCTCCAGCAGGCCATCGACGACGCCTACCGCAACGGCTTCCTCGGCAAGAACATCGGCGGCTCCGGGTTCGACCTCGAACTGGTGCTGCACCGCGGCGCCGGGTGCTACATCGCCGGCGACGAGACGGGGCTGCTCTCCAGCCTCGAGGGTGAGCGGGCGATGCCCCGGATCAAGCCCCCGTTCCCGGCTGCGCAGGGTCTCTACGCCGCGCCGACCGTGGTCAACAACATCGAGACGATGTCGACGATCCCGCACATCATCGCCAACGGCGGTGAGTGGTACGCCGGGCTCGGCGTCGGCAAGTCGACCGGCACGCGGCTGTTCAGCGTGTCGGGGCACGTCGAGCGACCCGGCAACTACGAGATCGAGCTCGGGATGACCTTCCGTGAGCTCATCGAGGGTCTGGCCGGCGGCGTTCCCGGCGGCAAGCGGATGAAGTTCTTCATCCCGGGTGGCGCGTCGGCGCCGTGGCTCCTCCCCGAGCACCTCGACTCGCCGCTCGACATGGACTACGCCGGGGCCGAGCTGCGCACCATGCTCGGGTCGGGTGCGATCACCGTCTTCGACGAGGACACCGACCCGCTGCTCGTGTCCTGGCGGTTGGCGAAGTTCTACGCGCACGAGTCGTGCGGCAAGTGCACGCCGTGCCGAGAGGGCTCGTCGTGGATCGAGAAGGTCCTGCACCGGATGGTCAAGGGTCAGGGGCGTCCCGAGGACCTCGACCTCCTGCTCTCGTTCGGTTCGTCGATCGTCCCCGGGCTCAACGCCCCGTTCGCCCAGACCACCATCTGCGCGCTCGGGCCGAGCACGATGAGCCACGTGGTCAGCCTCGACCGCTGGTTCCGCGACGAGATCGTCGAGCGGCTCACCCGCGACGCCGACCGGCGCCGTTCCCTCCAGGTCACGAGTGCATGAGGACGCCATGAGCACCGACGCCGTCTCCATGAGCCAGTGGCCGTCCGACCAGCGGTACGTCATCCCGGTCGCGCCCGGCGAGGACCTCGTCACCGTCACCATCGACGGCAAGGCGGTCGAGGTCGCCCGCGGTGAGCTCCTCATCAAGGTCGCCCAGGAGCACGGCACCTACATCCCCCGGTTCTGCTGGCACGAGCGCATGAAGCCGGTCGGGATGTGCCGGATGTGCCTGGTCGAGGTCGAGGGCATGCGCGGGCTGCAGATCTCGTGCGCCACGCCGGTCACCGAGGGCATGGTCGTGCACACCCAGAGCCCGGGGGTCAAGGCCGCCCAGGACGGCGTGCTCGAGCTGCTGCTCGTCAATCACCCGCTCGACTGCCCGGTCTGCGACCGCGGCGGTGAGTGCCCGCTCCAGGACCAGACCCTCGCGTTCGGTCCGGGCGAGTCGCGCTTCGTCGAGGAGAAGCGCCACTTCGAGAAGCCGATCGCGATCTCCGAGACGGTCCTGCTCGACCGCGAGCGCTGCATCCAGTGCGCGCGCTGCACCCGCTTCGCGAGTGAGGTCGCCGGTGACGCCCTGATCCACTTCGGTGGCCGGGGCTCCAACACCGAGGTCATCGCGTTCCCCGACGAGCCGTTCTCGTCGTACTTCGCCGGCAACACCGTGCAGATCTGCCCGGTGGGCGCCCTCACCGCCAAGCCCTACCGCTTCAAGGCGCGCCCCTGGGACCTCGACAGCGTCGAGACGTCGTGCCAGCAGTGCGCGGTCGGCTGTCGCGGCGCGCTCGAGTCGACCTCCAACCAGCTGGTCCGCCTCCTCGGCGTCGACCTCGACCCCGTCAACCAGGGCTGGCTCTGCGACCGCGGTCGCTACGCCTACGAGTGGATCGGCAGCGACGACCGGGTGGTCAACCCGGCACTGCGCCGTGACGGAGCGCTCGTCGGCGTGTCGTGGCCCGAGGCGCTCGACGCCGCCGCCGACGCCCTGCGGGTCGACCCGGCCACCGTCGGTGTGATCGGTGGCGCCCGGGGCACCAACGAGGACGCCTACGTCTGGGCTCGCCTCGCGAAGGGGGTCGTCGGCACCGACAACGTCGACGCCCAGCTCGGTGACGGCCTCCCCGCCGAGGTCGTCCTCGGCCTGCCGCGCGCCTCCATCGACGACCTCGACCGCGCCGCCGCCATCGTGGTGCTCGGCGTCGACGTCAAGGAGACGCTGCCGGTCCTGTACCTGCGCGCCCGGCACGCGGCGGAGGAGCTCCGGGTCCCGCTCGTCGACGTCGCGGCCCGCGACCACGGGCTCACCCCGTACGCCACCACGGTCCACCGTCACCTGCCCGGCGACGTCGGGTCGGCGGTCGCGGCGGTGATCGCGGAGCTGCCGGGTCTGGTCGGTGACCGCACCGGACCGGTCGTGGTGATCGCCGGCCGCCCGTCGGTCGCCGAGCCGGCCACCGCCACGGTCCACGCCCTCTCCCAGTTGGGCGGCCTCTCGGGTGCCCGCTTCCTCTGGGCCCTGCACCGCGGCAACGTCCACGGCGCCCTCGACCTCGGGCTCGCGCCGGGGCTGCTGCCCGGCCGGGTCGACCTCGCCGCCGGCCGCGCCCACGTCGGCGCCGCCTGGGGATCGGTCCCCCCGGCACCCGGCCTCGACACCGCCGGCATCCTCGCCGCCGCCGCGGCCGGACGCATCCGCACGCTGGTGCTCCTCGGCGCCGACCCGCTCACCGACTTCCCCGACCGGGCCCTCGCGGCCGCGGCGTTGGCGAAGGCCGAGCACGTGATCGTCGTCGGGGCCTTCGCCGCCGACGCCGGTGACGCCGCCACCGTGGTGCTGCCGGCCACGGTCTGGGGCGAGCAGGCCGGAACGACCACCAACCTCGAGGGCCGGGTCCTGCGCCTGGCCCGCAAGGTCTCGCCGGTCGGCTCGGCCATGGAGGGCTGGCGGATCGCCGCCGAGCTCGCCGTGCGGCTGGGCACCGACCTCGACCTCGAGACCCTCACCGAGGTCCAGGACGAGATCGCCCGCGTGGCTCCGGCGTTCGCCGGGGTCGACGCGACCCTCATCGCCCAGGCCCGCGACGGCGTGGTGCTCCCGCTCGTCGATCACGCCGACGAGCTCGTCCTCGGACCCGCCCCGCTCGGCGCCGGCGTGTCGTGGGAGCCGATCCCGGCCGGCGCCGACGCCGCGCCGGTGGCGACCGACGCCGACGACACTGCGGAGGCCGACGTCGAGTCCGACGCCGACGCCGACGCCGTGATCGCGGTCGCGACGCCGCCCGCGCCGCCGGTCGCGCTCCTCACCTGGGACCGCACCGCCGCGCCCGCCCCGACCGTGCCGGTCGACGGCTACGCGCTGCGCCTGGTCGCGGCCCGCACGCTCTACGGCAGCGACTCCGCCACGCGCCGGTCACCCGCCCTGGCGGCCTTCGCCCCCGACGCCGGCGTGCTGCTGGTGCACCGCACCGACCGTGAGCGCATCGGCGTCGCCGACGGCGAGCGGGTGCGCGTCACCTCGGCCGGTGGCAGCGTCGAGGTGACGGTCGTCGCCGACCCCGCGACGCCGCTCGGCACCGCCTTCCTCGCGGCCAACCGGCGGGGCGCGGGCGCCGCCGACGTGGTCTCGCTCGACGAGCCCGTCACCGACCTGCGCGTGGAGACCCTCCGGTGAACCTGCTGGCGGCCGACCCGCTCTACGCCAAGGGCATCGACCTCACGGTCGTCCTGATCCTGATCGGCAAGACCCTCGCGGTCTTCGCGATCGTGCTGCTGTCGGTCCTCTTCTACATCTGGTTCATGCGCAAGGTCATCGCCGACATGCAGAACCGGATCGGCCCGCAGCGCGCCGGGCCCTTCGGCATCCTCCAGACCCTCGCCGACGGCATCAAGGCGTTCTTCAAGGAGTCGTCGCGACCTTCCGCCGCCGACAAGCGCGTCTACATGCTCGCGCCTTACCTGGCCCTGATCCCGGCCGTGATGGCGTTCGCCATCGTCCCGATCGGCGGCGAGGTCAGCATCGCCGGTCACCGGACCTACCTCCAGCTCGCCGACCCCGACATCGGCATCCTGTGGCTGTTGATGATGTCGGGCATCGGGCTCTACGGCGTGATGCTGGCGGGCTGGTCGTCGGGTTCGAAGTACCCGCTGCTCGGCTCGGTGCGGGCCTCGGCCCAGCTGCTCTCCTACGAGGCGGCGCTCGGTCTGGCGGTCGTGGGGGTTCTCGTCCACGCCGGCACGCTCTCGACCCGCGGCATCGTCGACGGGCAGTCGTGGACCTCGTGGCACTCGTTCGTCTCCAACTGGTTCTGGCTCCCGGCCATCGGCGCCTTCGTGATCTTCCTCATCGCCGCGCTGGCCGAGACCAACCACCCGCCCTTCGACCTGGTCGAGGCCGAGCAGGAGCTCGTCGGTGGGTTCCACACCGAGTACTCCGGCATCCGCTTCGCGATCTTCTTCCTGGCCGAGTTCATGAACCTCGTCACGATGAGCGCCATCGCCGTGACCCTGTTCCTCGGCGGACCCTCGGGCCCGGCACTCGGCTTCGTCGCCGCCGACTCCTGGATCAACGTCTGGGTGATGCCGGTCTTCTGGTTCACGTTCAAGCTGCTGGTGCTGCTCTACGCGACGGTCTGGGTGCGGGCCACGCTCCCCCGGCTGCGCTACGACCAGCTGATGTCGTTCGGGTGGAAGTACCTGATCGAGCTCGCCTTCGTGTGGGCGATGATCACCGGTGTGGTCGTGGTCGGCGCCGACCAGGGCTGGAACCGGTGGGTCACGGTCCCGGCGGCGATCGTCGGTGGTGCGATGATCCTCGGCGTCCTGTGGTTGTGCATCCCTCGCCGCGGCGAGACGGTCGAGGAGTTCCGCTGATGGGGCGTTTCAGTGGCTTCCGGGTGACGATCGGCCAGGTCGGCAAGGTCGTCACCACCAACTACCCCGACGAGAAGCGGCCCAAGCCGGCGCGCTTCCACGGTCGGCACGTCCTCAACCGGTACGAGGACGGCATGGAGAAGTGCATCGGCTGTGAGCTCTGCGCCGGCGTCTGCCCGGCGAAGTGCATCTACGTCCGGGGCGCCGACAACCCGCCCGACGCTCCGGTGTCGCCGGGCGAGCGCTACGGCTTCGTCTACGAGATCAACTACCTCCGGTGCATCCACTGCGACATGTGCGTGGAGGCCTGCCCGACCGGCGCCATCACCGAGACGAAGCTCTTCGAGTTCTCCTTCACCAACCGGGCCGACGCCATCTACACCAAGGCGGAGCTGCTCGTCGACGACGACGGCCGGGCCCGCCGCCAGCCCTGGGAGCTGTGGCTCGGCGGCGAGGACGACCAGACCAGCGCCTGGATGCGGGCGACGTCGCCCGCCGGTCAGGTGGCCTGGGAAGGCCGGGTCGGCTGGTCGGGCGAGCTCGGGTTCGGCGTGCGCGCCCCCGAGCTGGGCCAGACCGCCCCGCCGGAGCCGGAATCCATCGACGACCACGGCCACGACGGTCACGAACACGCCCACCACGGCGACCACGACCACGGGGGCCACCATTGATCGCCTTCGTCTTCTTCCTGGCCGCCGCCGCGGCGCTGGTCGGTGCCCTCGGCGTGGTCCTGGCCCGCAACCCGGTCCACTCGGCGCTCTTCCTCGTGCAGACGCTGGTGAGCGTGGCGGTGCTCTTCCTGCTCCGCGACGCCGAGCTCCTCGCCGCCGTCCAGGTCATCGTCTACGCGAGCGCGATCGTGGTGCTGTTCGTGTTCGTGATCATGCTGCTCGGCGTCGACCGCGCCGAGTCGATGGAGGACCGGATCCCGTACCAGCGCCCCGCCGCGTTCGCGCTGGGCATCGTGCTCCTGCTCGAGATCCTGGTGCTGGCGGGCCACGAGTGGGCCACCGGTCAGCACACCGCCCGCGGGGTGCCGCTCCACGGGGGCGGGTTCGGCGGCAACGTCGAGCGGGTGGCGCGGGTCCTGTTCACCGACTTCCTGTGGGCGTTCGAGACGACCGCCGTGCTGCTCGTGATCGCCGTGGTCGGCGCCGTGGTCCTGGCCCGGCGCAGCGGCCGGCGTGACGGCGCCCCCGACGACGAGGTGACGGCATGACCCTCGCCGCCTACACCATCACCGACACCTACTTCCTGGTGGTCGCAGCGCTGCTGTTCACCATCGGTGCGGTCGGGGTGCTCACCCGGAAGAACGTGCTCGTCATGTTCATGTGCGTCGAGCTGATGCTCAATGCCGTCAACCTGACGTTCGTGGCGTTCGCCCACGCCCTCGACGACGTCGCCGGCCAGGTCATCGTGTTCTTCACGCTGGTCGTGGCGGCCGCCGAGGTGGCGGTCGGTCTGGCGATCATCGTCGCCATCTTCCGGCGCCGGCGTCACGCCACCGCCGACGACCTCGACGCCTTGAAGGGCTGATCGACATGCCGACCGGAGCCCGCTCGTGAACTCCCACGACCTCCTCGACCTGATCTGGATCGTCCCCGCCCTGCCGCTCCTCGGTGCGGCGGTGCTGCTGCTGTTCGGTCGGCGGATCGGCGAGCCGGGCGCCGGGGTCGTGGCGTCGGCGATGATGGTGGTCGCCTTCGCGGTGTCGTGCGTGATGCTCGGCGCGCTGCTCGGGCTCCCGGCCGAGTCGCGCGTCGTCACCCACCACCTCTTCTCGTGGATGCCCGCCGGATCGTTCTCGGTCGGTTTCGGCACGCAGGCCGACCCGCTCTCGATCACGTGGTGCCTGCTCGTCACCGGCGTCGGGAGCCTGATCCACATCTATTCCGTCGGCTACATGCACGGCGATGGCCTCTACAGCCGGTTCTTCGGCTACCTCAACCTCTTCGCGGCGTCGATGCTGATCCTGGTGCTCGCCGACAACTTCCTGCTCACGTTCCTCGGGTGGGAGGGGGTCGGGCTCTGCTCGTACCTCCTCATCTCGTTCTGGTACGAGCGCAACTCGGCGGCGGTGGCGGGCAAGAAGGCGTTCATCACGAACCGCGTCGGCGACGTCGGGTTCCTGATCGCGATGTTCCTCATGGTCGCCACCTACGGCACCCTCAACTACTCCGCCGTCGGCGCGGCCGCCGGGGTCATCGACCGTCCGATGGCGACGGCGATCGCACTGCTGCTCTTCGTCGGCGCCATGGGCAAGAGCGCCCAGATCCCGCTCCACGTGTGGCTCACCGACGCCATGGAGGGCCCGACCCCGGTGTCGGCGCTCATCCACGCCGCGACGATGGTCACCGCCGGGGTGTTCCTGCTGTGCCGGGCCCACGTGTTCCTCGAGCTGTCGGGTGACGCCTCGACCGTGGTGGCGTGGGTGGGGGCGGTCACCGCCCTGCTCGCCGGCACGGTCGCGGTGGTCCAGCCCGACATCAAGCGGGTGCTCGCCTACTCCACGATCAGCCAGCTCGGCTACATGTTCCTGGCGATCGGCGTGCACGCCTACGTGGCGGCGGTCTTCATGGTCCTGTGCCACGCCTTCTACAAGGCGGCACTGTTCCTCGGCGCCGGCTCGGTGATCCACGGCAACGCCGACAACCAGGACATCCGCACGATGGGTGGCCTCAAGAAGTTCATGCCGGCCACCGCCCTGGCCTTCACGGTCGCCTGGCTGGCGATCGCCGGGATCCCACCGTTCGCCGGCTTCTGGTCGAAGGACGAGATCCTGGTCGACGCCTTCGGCGGCGGTCACTACGGCGTCTGGGTCCTCGGCACGATCGCGGCGGTGCTCACCGGCATCTACATGACCCGGCTGGTGTTCCTCGTGTTCTACGGCAACGAGCGCTTCCGCGGCACCGAAGTCGCCGCGCCGGTCGTCCCGGTCGTGACCGGCGGTTCCGACGAGGGCGACGCCGGCGACGAGGCCCACGGGCACGGCACCGGCGTCGACGACCCCGACTTCACCCCCACCGTGGCGTTCGGCGAGCCGCCCCGCGAGCCCGACCTCCACGGGCACGCGCCGCACGAGAGCCCGATGATCATGCTGCTCCCGATCGGGATCCTGGCGCTCCTGGCGATCTTCGGAGGGCTCCTCAACCTCCCGATCGGTCGGCTCGACTTCCTCGGCCGGTTCCTCGAGCCGGTCTTCGAGGGGGTCAAGGAGATCGACGTCTCCACCGGCAAGGAGCTCACGGTCGAGGGCGTCTCGGTGGTGGCCGCCCTCATCGGCATCTTCACCGCCCTGCACTTCTACCGCCGGGGCCTGCGGACCCCGGCCGCCGACCCGATCGTCGACGGCCTCGGCCCGGCGGCCACCGTCGTCGGCCACGCCTACTACTGGGACGAGGGCATCGGAGCCTTCGTCGGCGGTCCGGGCCGGGCGGGCGCCTCGTGGCTCTCGCGGGTGCTCGACGCGAAGATCATCGACGGCGCGGTCAACGGCACGGGGTGGCTGGTCGCCTGGAAGGCCCGGATGCTGTCGA